>VFQT010004217.1_pt1 | contig 12236 bp, 11 predicted proteins | sample 3512381 | NCBI WGS metagenome assembly VFQT01 (sample SAMN10412376, study PRJNA504923) | tailings metagenome | isolation source: Relicate 2 Philex TSF3 active mining site | place: Philippines: Tuba, Benguet | collected 2017-08-29 | reverse complement strand
AATTGAAATCAAGACAGACACCTTTTGAAATCAGGTGCCTGTCTCTATAACCACTACGGGGCTTTCTTTTCGTGTCTTGCTTTACGGGTTCAGTTCATTTTGCGAGGGCTTTTTTTATTCCAGAATTTATGCATTGCGGGTGAAGTTACGTACGATGAGGAAGCCGCCTACGGCTATCAAAACCACTGCCCATACATAGTTAGCAAATTGCAGTAACGACCCCAATCCAAGCAAGCCCATAATTCCAAGTACAAGAGCCGGCCAATACGCCCATTTCATGCGAGCAAGAAGGGCAACCAGCAGGAATGTCAATGCAAGACCAAGGAAGAAAAAGCCTGCCGTTTGGAACTCTCCAAACCGCTCTGCAGCAATAGTCATACCGGCTAAGGTCGCCAGCACACCACCTGGAATGAGAGCCCACCAACGTTCTGTGGAATTGGTAAGGTAAACGACAAAGAAGGTTAACCCAAAACCACCAAGGACAATAGCTCCTGAATACTCCTCAAAATAAGATGAGGTGAGTATCAATAGAGAAAGCGCAGTCAGCACACCGCCGGGGATGATCGCCCACCAGCGATTTGTTCTATCTGTGATGTATACGTACCAGAACGAAAGCGCAATCCCACCCAGAAAAACAGCGCCACCAAAATCTTCTAAAGGCTCCGGGAGAAGGATCAAAACTCCCAACGATGCGAGAGTAAATCCCGGAAAGGCTGCCCACCAGTTATCCCCCAATAATAATGATAAGAAAGCAAAACCACCAAGAAGGAAGGTACCACCCCAGAAAAATTTTGTTGCACTTTCCAGGTATCCCATCGCTTGGGCAAGGGCAAGTCCGCCGCCCAAGATCAATAATATGCCTAACACTATTCGTGGATCAAATCGTTTCATGATGATATCTCCTTATTTAATCCTTACAGACGCAGCTCCGCCTTTGACATTGATATCCACTGCATTTTGAGCGGACCCAAAATCAGGCGATTCGTTATTCGGAAAACGAGTGCGGTCCACTCTAACATCGCCCGCTCCCATTGAGGCACGAACTCGAATTGCAACGCCATCAGGGACAATAATGGTTAGGGAAGCAGCCCCAATTTCGCAGTCCAGTGTGAGGCGACCTTGTGATGGCACAGTGATCGACGTGTCGCTTGCCCCAGATTTCAACCGAATATCCGTAACCGTCATATCCTTCAAATTGATCTCAGATTTATTTGCGCCCAAATTAAGATCCAACGAGATAGGCACAGAAGGATTGAAAGCAACATCCCAATTCAATTGTTCCTTCCAGCCAAATGGTGGAAACATGATATGGCTTTCCGAAGGTTGCATTTTCACTTCGAGCTTCTCACCGCTTAAGTTGGATTTGTGATCCAAACCGCCCGTGAAAGTGCCATTCAATAACTCACTGGAAGAAGCACCTGAATGCAAGCGCAGTTCACCCGCTCCATGATTAATGCGCACACTGGCTTCGCGCGCATTCTGTAAAGCAATGCTGGCAGATTCTGCTTCAACCCTTCCACGCATGAAAACGCTCAGGAGCACCCAAATGCCAAAACCGATGAGTAAAAGAGGCCAAAATAAACTCAACAGAGAATTTCCATTCGGCAATCGAACACCCAATTCACCAGCAAGCATCAGCCCGCCAACAAGCAGCAAGACACCACCCCAAAATAACTGACTACGATTCATATTAATCTTCCTTTTTGCGGTATGAACGATATAACCCGCTGCCCAAAACCCACAAACCCAACAAGATCAACAACACAGCTGGACCAAACTCACCCAGAATGTTCCAACCGCCCAGGAAGGCGGCAAAGACGATGAACAAAACAGCACTGACCACCATCATGTTCAAACCGCGTTTGAAGTTGTATGCTGTGTTCTCCCCTAACAAGCCTTGCAGGAGATTACCCACACCAATGAAACCGGGAATAAGTGCCCACATATAGGACCATGAGCCATAATTTCCGGTGGCTTCCTGATAATAGAAAATTCCGCCGATACCAGCCACGATAGCGGCTGGTACAGCAAGTCCGGGCGAACCTGTGGCAAGCCCAATGATCAAAATACCTGCACCGATCAACAACATGTTGACCGGCCACTCGGTATAGGGTTCAAAAAAATCCCGGAACTCAGGCATGGTTTGGTTGAGAAGAAACCAGCCTCCGATCAAGATCAATATGATGCCAAGTGCAAGTTGAGAACGACCAGATTTATTCATAAACAATTCTCCTGTGATGTACTCTTGAAATCAGTGTATAACTTTTCAAGTGAATTTGAAAGCCTCTTCCATATACGCAGGAAAATCACACAGGTTTCAGCGCTTGCCCAGCCATAAGCCAAATTGTGCGGGCTCCCGCCTCCCTCGCAAACGAGCAACCAACGAGCGAATTTTCCATTTCCACCCGTAATTGGGAACTATATGCTGCCACTTCACATTCAATTCTTCCCCTAATCGTTTCATACGGTCATAAGTCAGGAACCCCTCACTCTGTATAGCATCTGAGGCAAACCCATAACGCGCAAGGAATTGCTGCTTTCTTTCCTCAAGCATCGCCCTTCCAGAAGCTTCATCATGATAAACCGGCGAGTCCATAATTATCACCAAACCACCTGACCGGAGCACTCTCAAACTTTCGTCCAACACTTGTTCGTAGCGCTCAGCATAATGAATCGACGCATTGAAAATTACAACATCCGCGAAAGCTGCCGGAAAAGGTAAAAAAGAAAATTCCGCCTGCACAGGAGTAAATCTGGTTTCATAGAATTGCCATGCACCTAAACCATCCTCTAGGTTGGTCAAAAGATCGATCCCGAAAACATCATGCCCCATACCTGATAAACGATTCGATAGCCAACCATTTCCAGCTCCGAGATCTAAAATTGTAGAATGCGCTGGAATCATCTCAATCAACGCGTCAAAACTCGCCGCACGGATCTTCCAATCGGAAGTATATCGTCCGGTTAAATCCTGATAGGGTAATGTTCGATAATAGGTCGCATCTGCTGAAAATCTCCCCTCGAAATGACGTACCTTTTCATATTCTTCAATAAATCGGGAAAATTGTGCCTTGCGCTCGGGTAGAAGGAATTGCCAAACACCATCCACTTGATGGAAGGTCAACGCTTCATTCTCACACCGAAGTTGGTCTGGCGCTACAAGCATTAACTCACCCTTACAACGGGGGCAAACAAACTTCATGCGTCCTCACTCAACGCCGCAATTGCGGCACGATAAGCCTTTTCGAATGAGTGATTTATAGCGTTCATATTCTCTGGCATTTCCCATTCCAAGTTTGCCAACTTATCAGCCACAACAACCACAGACGATGCATCTACTCCCCGCACTTGTGCAATAGAAAATAGACTGGCAATTTCCATTTCCACAACTTGCACACCTTCTGTCTGGTATTTCAGTATTTCCTCACGCGTCTCACGGTATGGCGCATCGGTTGTCCAGGTTGCACCAATTGTAAAATCTTCCGAGAGGTGATTTTTTATTTTTTCAGTAAGGGATCTGTTTGCATATACATACTTTTCGGATGGCAAATAATGATGGGAGACCCCATCATCGCGAATTGCTTTATCTGTTAGAACAATATCGGCTGTACCTAATGAATTCTGCAAAGCTCCACCCCATGAAAGGATCACGAACCTCTTCACCCCCCACGCGACCATTTCCTCTGTTAACGAAGCCACAACCGGAGCCCCGATCCCAAAATTAGACAGCACTCCCACCCTCCCGTGTGTTGACCTAACCAGATAAAAATCTCCCATCACCTTACCTACTTTTTGGATTGGCACTCGCCAACGTAGCTGAGAGGGAAGATCATTTTTGAGGCAGAGAATCAATCCCTCCGGCGCATCCACTTTTGGAAAATTGCCGAAGCGCTTCCGCATAGCAATAGTATCTTCTGGACGCATCACCGCGGAGCCGTGATATTTATCCAGAAAGTTTGGAAAGGACATGTTTTCTCCACTGAAGCCAGATGATCCCTGCGTAAAATATTTCTGCACTCAGTACTGCAATGGAAGATCCCGTAATGCCGTATTGCTTTGTGAAAGGGATGAGCAGTGCTAACAGGGCAAACAACGCCAGAACTGCGGAGATCAAGATCGGCCTTTCCAACCCGAGGGCAGCCAGCCCAAGCGTAATATACGTAACCAACACATATGGAACAATTGACCAAGCCATGATCTGGAGCGAGAGAACAGCTGGGAGGTACTCCTCTCCAAAAAGCAGGGAAATAATCGGTTTGGCAAACCACTGAAGCAATAAGGAAAAGACAACGCTTGTCCCCAACAACGGAATCAACCCCTTCATTTTCCTGCCCATCTCAACATCCTTCGCCATAACAGGATAGATCGCAGTAAAAGCAGAAAAATATCCGAGTTTGCCAGAAGTCATAAGTCGCCAGGCAATGGAGAAAATACCCGTATTCGCCAAACCGACCAATCCAGGCAGCAGTGTAGCAACGATCTTTTCATAGATCAAACGAACCGTACCGATCGTGGCCATTTGTAAACAATCCTGCATCAACGCAAATATGCGAGAAAAAGAAAATTTAACCCGAACCGACGTCGATACATAAAAGAAATATCCCCAGACTGCTATTAGGATGTAGGACAACAGGAAAAGATATGCTAGCGTGTTGATATTTCCATTCACCCAGGGGAAGATCAATACAGCTAATAATTGAAAGAAAGAAATCAGGAACTGAGCTACAGCATATACCTGCATCTGCTGACGAGTACGAACAACTATTGTAAAAATAGTATAGAACGCTAATGGAACAAGCGAAAAAATATAGACCTTCAATGAATAAGGTACAGGAGAGAAAAGATCAAAAACATAAACGCCCACAATATAAAGCGCCGAAAGCAGCAATTGAACAAGAAGTCCATCTCCGAGCAAAAGGGAATCGACCTTTGAAGCAAGGGTACGAATAAGGATCATATCCATGCCAAAGGTTGTAAAGGCATTCCCGATCAAAAAGACCGATGAAATCAATGCATATTCCCCAAATCCTTCTCCGCCTAAATAACGCGCAAGTAATATATTTGTTACCAACGCGATCACCTGAGAACTGTAATGAGAAAAAACTGTGGAAGCAATGTTTTTGAGCATGAATATCTACAAGACTTACCTTTCGAGTCAGGATCAGTTTTTACGATTGTATGAAAATAATTTTAACTCGGTCCGCATCCATCCAAGCAAATAATACGGCGAAAGCATCATTCCACGTATTTCTTTCTTCTTCCATGCCTTGCGCAGACGGAATTCATGGTGAACCCGCCCATGCAAAATACGGTAAAACTCCTGCGGGAACGGTCCACGGTAAAGCATGGCAAGGTCATCCGAATCAACCCAATTCTGCTTTTCACCTAGGTCAAGTTTGACACGTTCATAGAACTTCGTCCCCGGCAACGGATAGGAGACAGAAATACCAATATCATCGGGCATACAATCGCGGACCATTTTCAAGGTTAGCTGCACATCGTCCCAATTTTCGCCGGGATAACCAAATTGCAGGAAGAATCCAATTTGAATGCCATTCGCATGTAACAACTCAGCAGCGCGATAAATATCTTCGACCTTATCGCCTTTATCCATCGCATCTAAAATTTTTTGTGAGCCAGATTCCGCACCAACCCATACGATCTTACAACCAGATTTTGACAAAGCCGCTGCCGTTTTCTCTGTTACCAAGTCTGCGCGCTTTAGGCATTTGAACGGAGTTACAGCATCGTTCTCGATCAGTAATTCTGCAAAGCGTTCGACCCAATTTGGTTTCAAACCAAAAATATCATCCGCAAACCAGATATGATCTGGCGCATATTTTTCTTTCAACCATTTCATCTCTGCTGCTACATTCTCAGGTGAACGCGAGTTGTAGCGCTGCCCCCAGATCGGCTTGGCACACCAATTGCAATGATATGGGCAGCCACGTGTGGTAACCATGTTCATCGAAAAATAACCGTGCTTTTCATACCAGATATTTTTATATTTTTGGATATCAACCAGGTCCCATGCTGGGAACGGGAGCGCATCCACATTCTTGATGTCAGGGCGACGTGAGGGGTGCAACGTAAAGCGTGAAGCTTGACCGATAACATCTCCCGCATCCTTCCCCGCCGACACCTGATCCAACAATTCTCCAAGCGTTTCCTCCCCTTCGCCGAGGATGCAATAATCGGCGCCTTGCTCCAGATATTTTTCATAATGGTCAGTGACATCTGCTCCGCACAAAATGACCGTACACCCGTATTGTTTTGCCATTTGGATCATCGTGAACGCCGCTTCTCGCATCCGTGAGAGGCACATCTTGGAGAGATAGTTGAAATTATCTTCGTAAATAACTGCAATTTGCGGCACGTGCTGATCCAGTGACTTTGCCCACTCTTCTTCAGACTCTGCCAGCATGGCGTCGAACAATGCCACTTCATACCCTTTCTCACGGATATAGCTTGCTGCATACAATGTACCCAATGGCGGATATGGCTGCATGGCACGCCACAATTTAGGGTCAAAACGCAGGTAGTACGATTGCCCAAAAAGAACTTTCGTCATGCTGAGCGTTCTCCTTCGTTCAAAAAAGCAAGTCGTTCGTGAAACGACCGATCGGTGATGAAACGGTGATCGTGAAAATTTCCCTGACAGAGATCTGCAGAGAAATAAGCTTCCCGTCCCGTGCCATAGGCGTTGTAGATCTTTTTGATCTGGAAATCCATCGTCCATTTTTCAAGGGCATCCCCCAATTTTCCACCTAGTAAAAATTCAAATAGTTTTTGTAACCACGCTATTCTTGGTTGAGTTTTTGGTGTAGTTGCGGGTGTGGATTTTGCATTCGGCAGATACGTTTCTATCCAAGGGTTTTCTGCTCGCAACCGTTGATAAACATCTTCGCCTGAGATGGGAATCATCTGACACATTTCGCGGGCGGAGTATAGGTCTTGCGTTTGCCATTTCAATGCAGATTCTGTTACAAGCAAGTTGACGCAGATCCGGTCGCCAAAGAGGCGCATAATGCGACCAAAAGTAACAGCAATTGCCCGAGCAAGCCACAACCGTCCTGTTCTCGTTATGAGCATGTAATCCATATCGGCATCTTTGGAGAGGTTAAGCACAGCGAGAGAACCAGTCATCGCCACCATACGAACGAAGGGGAAGATGCCAAGAATGCGTCCGTAGATAAGGGCACGGCGAAAAGCAGGCAGGGATTCTTTTGTTCGCTCGGAGCGAATGCCCACAATGGAATCGCGTGCCGGGAGAAAATAAAAATTAGATACGGAATGAATAGACGAAAGGGTATCCAAACAATTACGAACTTCTTCCAATGTGGTTGGATAGGTCAGATAGCGATGGAGTTCATTCAATGTTAATGGGTAATCGAACACATCCGAGTACGCCAGTGTTTCGAGGATGGCACGTTCAAGAGAGGAAGAATAATTCAGGGACAAACTCAATGCCTTTTAGGTAGAAGCAGGTTCCGGGTCTGGGGTGAAGCGGGCGGAAATGGATTGGAACAAGGTAAAGCCGGAGAAGAAGAATAATCCCAAAGCGAATAAAAAGGCATATATCATCATCAAATAATAACCCAATGACCATGCAAGCCAGACAGACCAAAGATTAAGGCAACCAAGTAAAACTTCTAAAAGCACCAGGGCATCGAAACGGATAAGATAACGATTACCACGCCAGGATTGTGATCGTTCAGTAATTCCGAACTTTGGAGTTCGTTCAAAAGGTACTGAATGTTTTTGCAATATCTGATACAGAGCCCGCATGGTATTAAGCACCATTCCCGATGCAAAAGCGGAAAGGATAAAGATCAAAGGAATTGATGGCAGCCAGCGGCGTTTAAGCAGGTGTTGAGCAGCAATGAAATAAACGGCGGGAGCTACTGCAAGAAAATTCATCAAAAAACCGAAACCGACTGGAGTTAGCAAGGTGGGATACTGACTTGCAAAAATCAACAGCAGTGGATAGCATAACATAAGTAGGACTGTGAGCATATGCAACAAGTAGCCCGTGAGGTGAAAGGTGGCTTGAATTTTTTGCGCGAAAGGATGATCACCACGCCAGATCACAGGGATGTATTTGATGGCACATTCCAAACTTCCGCGTGCCCAACGATATTGTTGACGGCGATACGCCGTAAAACTGACCGGAAGTTCTGCCGGGGCTTCCACATCGCCAGCAAACCGGGCAGACCATCCACGTAGAAAGATGCGGTAGGAAAGATCCATGTCTTCAGTGAGCGTATCGGAATGCCAGCCACCAGCATCGAGGATTGCTGCTTTACGCCACACTCCTGCTGTTCCATTGAAATTAAAAATATAGCCTGAACTTGATCTTCCAAGTTGGTCGATGGCGAAATGAGCATCAAGGGAATACGATTGGAGCAGGGTTAGCAGTGAATAATCCCGGTTTAGGTGTCCCCAGCGAGCTTGGACAAAGGCAACCTTTTCATTGTCAAAACGCGGAAGCAATTGACTGAGAAAATCTCTCTGAGGAAGGAAATCGGCATCAAAGATGGCAATGAATTCACCACGAGCAGAGGCGAACCCATTCGCAAGAGCCCCTGCTTTATATCCCACCCGGTCCTTGCGATGGATGTGGATAATATCCACGCCGGATTGCCGAAGTGATCGAACTTTGTGAGAAACAAGTGAAGCCGTTTCGTCCGTTGAATCATCAAGCACTTGAATTTCTAATAGTTCTCGCGGATAGTCCAGAGCGGCACACGCATCGAGCAATCTTTCAACGACATACCACTCGTTGTAGATCGGCAATTGGACCGTTACTACGGGCAACGGTTCCATTTTATGAACCGGGAACGGCAACATCCGTTTTCGGTTTCGCAAACTGACCAACATTAAATAAAAAAGATTACCAACATAGATCGCCAAGGTCAACATTGCAAGGGTGTAGATGATCAACACAGGCGCAAGCAGATATTGGAGCATATCAACCCACCTGTTCCAAAGCTGCTGAATACAATCCCCATGCCAGCCACTGCCAAAGTCTTCCTGGGGCATACATCCAGGTGTAATAATCAAATAAATTTACAACAGAGATCGCCAACAAGAGAGAAAATACCCCCAAAGCAAGGGGAGATTGTAAATAATGACGCCAACGTAGCATGAACGTAATGCCGGGGGTTAGAAACAACAAAAGATAAAAACCGCCGCCGATCACACCTGTCTCCAACGCGGAAAGCAAGGGTGTGAAATGCGGCGGTTGGTAATTAACACGGAAATCTTCAAACCTCATTTTCATGGCAAGCGGAGACGCTCCCAACCCTACACCAAGGGCGGAATGTTCAACAAATAATGCATTGCCAGCATCCAACAAATAAGCACGCTCGTTCATTGGGTGATCATCAGCAATATTTCCAGAGTTGATCCTTTGTCCAACCACATCAAAGTTGCTCCACAAAAATGGAAGCGTTATGCCCAAGCTCAAAACCCCAAGCAAAACAACTCGTTTGAAAGAAGTCCATCGCTTGCAGAGCATCTCACAAGCAAGTAAAAAAATAACCGCAACAAAAAGACTCAACCAAGCCGAACGCGAAAAAGTAAGCAATAAGGCAGGGAAAACAAAAATAAATGCAGATCCGGCAAGAAATGAATGCTTCTTCTTTCCATATAAGAAGACAGAAAACAATATTACAAGAACGAACGCCAGACAGCCGCCAAGGATGTTTGGATGGTCTGTAAGACCATAAGACCGCAGGATCCGTTCGCCATTAACCGGGATGATGCTTGTTCCCAAAACAAGCGGGTTAAGAGTATGTTCGCCCAAGGATCGTATTCCAAGCGAAGATTGCAAAATAAATTGTGTAACAGCCACCGGAGCTTGTATGCACGCCTGTAATACAATGGGCACAATCACCCACTTTACGGTCTTGATCTCATTGACGATATAAAAATAAAACAGGAGCAGGACGATGAACCGTACAGCGTGATAGCGGGTAATTATCGAATCCACACTTCCCAAGACCGATACCCATGCAGCTACTGTAATCCCCGTCAACAAAAACCAGATTAACGGATCTCCCGCCTTTAGACTGCGAGGTTCTATTAGAAGTGAACATCCCCACAAGACCAGTGTGAACAACAGCACAAGATCACTGGCGAATAAAAGAAAGTCGGTGTAATCTGAATATATTGGGAAGAACGGTCGCGTCCATAGAACCAGCCGTAATCGAAACGGCATGAAGATGATCGTCAGCGCAAAAAAGAGACGCGCACCAGTTTGAAAGAAGCGAGCAGGGAAATTATTCACAACAATAAAGGGGACCTAAGGAATCCAACTTTACAATTATAATCTGTCGCCGGTCATGTTACTTCTTATTCGTAAAGAACAGCAATCAGGTCACATATGAAAGTTGCCATTGTACACGAATGGTTGAGTTCGTTCGGCGGCAGTGAACGACTGCTCGCCCAATTACTGCAACTTTTTCCAACCGCAGATATTCATGCGCTCATCCATTTTTCAGCAGGGTTTCAAAACACAGAGCTGAAAAACATCAAGGTCCAAACGACCTTCCTGCAAAACATTCCTCAGATTGAAAAACATTACAGAAAGTTTCTTCCGCTGATGCCCCTTGCCATCGAGTCATTGGATGTCAGCGAATATGACCTCGTCCTATCGCTTTCACATGCTGTGGCACATGGAGTAAAAACACACAGCCGCCAAACTCATATCTCCTACATCTCAACTCCGATGCGCTATGCCTGGCATATGCGGGATGAATATTTGAAGCTGCACGGATTGAATAAGCCGATCCTCCGCCTCGCCGCAAATGGGACCTTGAATCTGCTCCGCCGTTGGGACGCCTCTGCCTCCGCCCGATCCGATTCGCTGCTCGCCAACTCCAAGTGGACAGCCTCTCACATTCACGAAGCATGGGGGCGAGACGCAAAAGTCATCTACCCCAGTGTGGATGTGGATCGTTTTATGCCATCGATACAGCGTGAAAAATATTATCTTTTCGTCTCACGCCTTGTGCCATACAAAATGGGAGTTGAGATCGTAAGAGCCTTCAATTCCCTTGGTTTACCGCTCATTATCGTCGGAGATGGGCCGGAGCTTCAACACATTCAGCGAATTGCACAAGAGAATATCACGGTGATGGGCTACCAGCCTGATTCAGTCGTAACCGAGTTAATGAATAAAGCTAAAGCTTTTGTGTACATGGCAACTGAGGATTTTGGCATTGCCATAGTCGAAGCGCAAGCGGCGGGCTGCCCTGTCATTGCTTATTACAAAGGCGGTGCGACCGAGATCATCCATGATGGTGAGACGGGATTGCTAATCAAAGAGCAGACAGCAGATGCACTAGCCGAGGCTGTAACAAAGTTCGAGGGTATGAAATTAAGCAGCAAAGCCGCATCGGCTAATGCGGCTCGCTTTTCTGCAGAACGATTTAGGCGGGAATTTTTAGATCACATCAACACTAACTTAAAACCCTAAAGCACTGCTTTGGCTAATGCTTCCAACCCGGCAAGGTCGTCCAGATCCAGCCATTGGAGCATGATGCGTTGAAGCCCAACGTCTTCCAATTTTTGCAACTGCTCTCTAACCACGCTTGCTGAGCCCGCGATCATTCCGCGCTGATGTATTTCTTCGAGGGTACGTCCGCGCGCTTCCAGTTTTTGTTTCAATGCCAAGTCGGTTTGACCAAAATAACAGCCTGTCATCATAGACCGCCGCACAGAAGTCAAGTCACGATTCTCTTTTCCCAGAGCATCATCAATTCGCTGGTTTGCTTTTTTGTATTGCTCGGGTGTGAGGAACATCGCATTCCACTCGTGTGCAAATTGAGCGACCAACTTCGGGGTGCGACTCGGTCCCACTCCGCCGATCAAGATGCGAGGTCCGCCAGGGCGAAGCGGGCGCGGGAGGAGAGACGCTTCATGGAGCTGATAATACGCCCCGTCAAAAGAGAGAGGCATATCGTTATTCAAAAGTCCAGTAATGACTTGCAAGCCTTCTTCAAAACGGTCGAAGCGCGGTTTTGCATCCAGCAGATCAAAGCCAAACAGATGATGCTCACGTTCCTGCCAACCCGCACCGAGACCGAGTGTAAGGCGTCCATTTGAAAGATCATCCACTGCCGATGCCATACGAGCTGTGATTGCCGGATGGCGAAACGAAACCGGTGACACCAGCGTACCAAACTCAATGCGTTTTGTGTTTGATGCCAGCCATGTCAGCGATACCCACA
>VFQT010004216.1_pt1 | contig 12240 bp, 8 predicted proteins | sample 3512381 | NCBI WGS metagenome assembly VFQT01 (sample SAMN10412376, study PRJNA504923) | tailings metagenome | isolation source: Relicate 2 Philex TSF3 active mining site | place: Philippines: Tuba, Benguet | collected 2017-08-29 | reverse complement strand
GGCGTAGGCCAGCAGCCGCCCGTTGGCCGAAACCGAGAGCGCGCCGAGGCGGAAATATTCCTTGCCTTCGGCCAGAGCCACTTCGTCGAGGATCAGCTCGTCCGCGCTGCCGTCATCCTTGGCAGCAACCGGCCTGCGCCACCATTTCTTGTACTCGGCGCCTTCCTCGAACTCGATCCAGTAGAGCCAGTCGCCGTCTTTTTGCGGCACCGACGTATCGGCTTCCTTGATCCGCCCGCGCATTTCCACGAACAGCTTGTCGATCAGTGGCTTGCGCGGAGCCATGCGCGCTTCGAACCAGGCGTTCTCCGCCTCGAGGTGCGCCAGCACCTCCTTGTCGGTCACTTCGGGATAGCCGGGATCGCGCAGCCAGGCATAATCGTCGGCGATCGTTACGCCGTGGTGGGTGAAGCTGCGCGGCTTTTTGGCGGCGACGGGGGGCGCGAGGCTTGCGGTATCGTTCATCGCTCGCAAATATGGCTAGGACACGAGGACTACAACCATGCTGATGAATACGCATGAAGCCCGCCTGGAAGCGCTGCGCGGTGAGCTGAAAGCGCGCGGGCTAGATGGCTTCGTCGTGCCGATCTCCGACGAGCACATGAGCGAGTACGTCGGCGCCTACGCGCAGCGGCTCGCCTGGCTGACTGGCTTCGGCGGATCGGCGGGCACGGCGGTGGTGCTGACCGATGCCACTCTCACGCCGGCGGCGGCGATGTTCGTCGACGGACGCTACACGCTGCAGGTGCGCGACCAGGTGGATGGGCGCTTCTACGCCTATGAAAGCGTGCCACAGACCAGCGTCGCGGCCTGGCTCGGCGAGCATGCGCCGCAAGGCGCGCACATCGGCTACGATCCCTGGCTCCACGGCAAGCGCTGGGCGGAGGCCGCGGCGAAAGCGCTGGCGGCCAAAGGCGCCGCGCTCGTCGAGGTGGAAAGCAATCCGATCGACACGGTCTGGGCCGATCGCCCCGCCCCCTCCACCGCAGCTGCGATCGTACATGAAGAACGGTACGCTGGGGTGACCAGCGAAGCCAAGCGCGCCGACGTGTCGCAATGGCTGTCCCCCCGCAAGCTCGACGCGGCGGTGATTACGGCCCTGGATTCGGTCGCCTGGCTGCTCAACATTCGCGGCAGCGACGTGGATCGGACGCCGGTCGCGCTTTCGTTCGTGATCGCACATGCCGGCGGCACCGCCGACTTGTTCATCGCCCCCGAAAAAGTCACGCCGGAGCTGCGCGCGCATCTCGGCAATGCCGTTCGCATCCGGCCACGCGACGAGTTCGTCGGCGCGCTTGGCGAGCTTTCCGGCAAGCGCATCGCGGTCGATCCGGACAGCGCGGTGCAGGCGGTGTTCTCGGCGCTGCAAGCGGCGGGGTCCGAGATCGTCGAGGAGCGCGACCCGGTCGTGCTCCCCAAGGCCTGCAAGAACCCCGCCGAGCAGCAGGGCCACCGCGACGCGCAGGCGCGCGACGGCGCGGCGATCGCGCGTTTCCTGCATTGGCTCTCGGTCGAGGCTCCCGGCGGCCAGATCGACGAGATCGCCGCCGCCGATGCGCTGCACCAGTTCCGCCGCGAGACAGGCGACCTTCGCGATCTCTCGTTCGATACGATCTCGGGCAGCGGCCCCAACGGCGCGATCGTGCACTATCGGGTGAGCGAGGAAACCAACCGCCAGCTGGAGCCGGGCAGCGTCTATCTGGTGGATTCGGGCGGGCAGTACCCCGACGGCACCACCGACATCACCCGCACCGTCTGGATCGGACCCGATGCCGCCCCCGCCGAGGTCAAGGACCGCTTTACCCGCGTGCTCAAGGGCAACATTGCAATCGATCGCGCCACCTTCCCCAAGGGAACCCGAGGCAGCCAGCTCGATGCGCTGGCCCGCCAGTTCCTCTGGGCGGCCGGGCTGGATTACCAGCACGGCACCGGCCACGGCGTCGGCAGCTTCCTTTCGGTCCACGAGGGCCCGCAGCGCATCGCCAAAAGCGCGAGTGCACAGGGCGGCACCGAGCAGGAGTTGCTGCCCGGCATGATCCTCTCGGACGAGCCCGGATACTACAAGACCGGCGCCTACGGCATCCGTATCGAGAACCTCCTGTTAGTCGAACCGCGCGAGATCGGAGGCGCCGAGGGCGAATTCCTCGGCTTCGAGACGCTGACACTGGCGCCCATCGAGCGCGCGCTGGTCGATATAGGATTGCTAGATGCTGGCGACATTGCCTGGTGGAACGCCTATCACGCCCGCGTGCTGGAGGTGATCGGCCCCCGGCTGGACGGCGAGGCGCGAACGTGGCTGGAAGCGCAGTGCACTCCGCTCGACCTTGCCGGCGGATGAACCCCCGCCCGCCACTGAGACAATTGGCGACAAAAACGCGCCTGTCCGGCAAACCCGTGCGACACTACGGGCGTAGAAGCAATCGTCAGGAGGCCGCGACGCGCTTTTCCCTCCCCCCTTCGGCGCGGCGCGGCTTCCATCCCATTCTCGGGGTGCAGCGATTGGAGTTTACACTATGAAGAAGAACCTTGTCAGAGGATTGGCCCTGGCCGCCTCGCTTACCGCCACCGCCTTTGCCGGCGCCGCCTATGCCGAGCAGGCACAGGGCGCCAAGCGCGGCGGCGACACCGATGCCAATGGCGTTCTGACCCGCGCCGAAGCGCAGGCGCACGCCGCGGCGATGTTCGCGCGGATGGACGTCAACAAGGACGGCAAGCTCGACCGCGCCGATCGTGAGGCGCGGCGTATCGCCCGCTTCGATCGGCTCGACACCGACAAGAACGGCCAGCTCTCGCGCGAGGAGTTCAGCGCGCGTCCGCAGCGCCCCGACGGCGCTCAAGCGGCTCGGCCCGAAGGCGGCAAGCGTCAGGGCTGGGCCGGCAAGGGCCATGGTCGCGGCGGTCGCCACGGCGGCATGATGATGGGCCGGATGGCCGATGCCAACAAGGACGGCGCGATCACCCAGGCCGAGTTCACCGCCGCCGCCACCCAGCGCTTCGACCGCATGGACGGCAACAAGGATGGCCAGGTGACGAAGGAAGAGCGCCAGGCCGCGCGCGCCGCGATGCGCCAGGAATGGCAGAACCGCCGCGCCGCGAGCCCGAGCGCTCCAGCCCAGCCGGCCAACTGAGTGAGCGACGCGGGAGCAGGTACGGATGGCTGAACCCGCGTCCACCTCGCTGCTGCTCGTCGATGACGAAGCGGCACTGCGCGAACCCCTGGCGGAATATCTTGTCCGCCAGGGGTTCGACGTGCGTCAGGCGTCGAGCGCCGCCGAGGCGCGCACGCTGCTGCGCGATGCCACCCCCGATCTCGTCCTGCTCGACATCATGATGCCGGGAGAGGACGGGCTTTCGCTGTGCCGCCATCTGGTGGAGGCGCGCTCCATCCCCACCATCTTCCTCACCGCGCGCGGCGAGGCCACCGACCGCATCGTCGGGCTGGAGATCGGCGCCGACGATTACGTGGTGAAGCCGTTCGAGCCGCGCGAGCTCGTCGCCCGCATCCGCAGCGTCCTGCGCCGGGCGGCGAAGGGTGCGCCCCCCGCCGACAACGAGCTGTTCGAGTTCGAGGGCTGGCGGCTCGATCCGCTCAAGCGGCGTCTGATCGATTCCGAAGGCGCCACCGTCGCGATCTCCTCGGTCGAGTTCCGGCTGCTCATGGCGTTCGTAGAACACCCGCGCCAGGTGCTCGATCGTGACCGTCTGCTCGACATGGTACAGGGTCGCGAAGCGCATCTGTTCGATCGGGCGGTGGACAACCAGGTCAGCCGCCTCCGGCGCAAGATCGAGGCCGACAGCCGCAATCCGCAACTGATCCAGACCGTGTGGGGCGGCGGATATATGTTGGCGGCAGACGTCCGGCGGGTTCCCGAACCGTGATGCGCTTCTGGCCGAGGAGCCTCATCGGCCAGATGATGCTTGCGGTGGCGCTGGCGCTGCTGCTGGCACAAGGCATCGGCGCGATGCTGGTCTATCGGGCCGGCGCCGAACGCCGCGAGCAGGCGCTGATCCACGGTGCCGCCTTCCGCCTGCTCTCCGCGACGCGCGATAGCGATGCCGGGGGACCGGCGGCGCGTCGTTTGGATCGGCGCAACGCGCGGGAAGAGGCCCGCCCGCGCGGCTTCCGGATCGAACGTACCTCTACCTCGCCTTTGACCTCAGCCGATCGCCGCCTCACCGGGGCGGAGGCCAATCTGCGCCGCATCCTTGCCGAGCAGGATCTTGCCGTGCGCGACATCGTCGTCCTGCGCCGCAAGGTGGCCGACGATCCGCCATCGCTGCGCCGCCTCAGCCGCCAGATACCGGGCTTTGGCGAACGCCGCCGGCACCCCCATCAAGTGGTTATCGCCGGCGTGCAGTTGCCGGGCTCGGAGGACTGGCTGGTCGCCCGCGTTTTCGTGCTGACCGACGAGCGCGAGAACCTGGCCGTGCTCATCCTCCAGACGCTGCTGATCTACGCGGTGCTGATGGGCGCGATCGGCGTGCTGCTGCGCCGGATTACCCGGCCGCTGGCGGCCCTCACCGGCCGACTGGAAACGTTCGCCGAAACCCGCAGCCCCGATGGGCAGCTTGAGCCGCAAGGGCCGGACGACGTGCGCCGGCTGATCGTGGCGCACAACGCGATGGAAGCCCGGATCGCGGCGCTGCTCGATGAGAAGGACGTGATGCTCGGCGCCATCGGCCACGACCTCAAGACCCCGCTCGCGGCGCTGCGCGTCCGCATCGAATCGGTCGAGGACGAAACCGAGCGCGCGCGCATGGCCGCGACAATCGAGGACATCACCCGCTCGCTCGACGACATCCTCTCGCTCGCGCGCGTCGGCCGGCCCAGCGATCCGCGCGAGCAGACCGAGATATCGTCGCTCGTTGCCTCGATCGTCGAAGAATACGAAGACATGGGCGAGGCGGTGACGCTCGGCGATAGCCCGCGCATCGCCATGCCGCTGCGCCCCACCTGGCTGCGCCGCGCGCTACGCAACCTGATCGACAACGCGCTGCGCTATGGCGAGAGCGCCCACGTCTCGCTGACGCGCGTGGACGGCGAGGCGGTGATCCGCGTCGACGATCAGGGGCCCGGCATCGCCGAGGACCAGATCGCCGCGATGATGGAGCCGTTCGCGCGCGGCGAACCCTCGCGAAACACCAAGACCGGCGGCGCGGGCCTGGGCCTGACCTTGGCGCGCGCCATCGCCGAGCAGCACGGCGGCTCGCTGCGGCTGACGAACCGGCGCGCGCCCGACGGCGGCGTAGCGGGCCTGACGGCGACGCTGCGGCTGCCGATCCGGTAGGCCGCTGGAGACCTTCCATACTCCGCTTCCGCTGACAAAAGGGCTGATTTGGGACGTGCGGAGAGCGAACCAGGCGCGATGCCCAATGGCTGGTTCACACTGGTGAAATCAGTTCGACAGAGGCAGATGACGCTGGGGAAACTCAGGGCGATTCGTTCTATTTTGTTAGGGACCAGCGAACTTGGAACGCAAAAAGAGCGAAGCGGAACTCGAGTTGGAACTTGAGGACCAATTGGCTTTCCTTCGCAAGTCGGCTGAAGCCTACGATGCTGGAGAGACTCGAGAAGCCAAACGCCTCGCAACCAGTCTGTATATTCTTCTGCATGAAGGCTCGAACAACAAGTCGCTCCTCAGAAAACTGAAAATTCGGTCGCGTTTGCCACTTTTGAGCACTGCATTCAAACTGGAGAAAGACGACCGAAGCGAAGCTTTTAGCTTGGCTCCTCCTCTTACCGTCCTACTCATGGGGGAAGGAGGCACGACCTTCGTTCCGCACTGCAAATTCGGTGATACTCCCCCGCCGTGGTCCCGAACCGTCAGTTTTCAAGATTGGTGGGCTGAATGCGTATCAGTAAGCGGTCGTCGTGAAATTTCGCGCAAGGGGTTGGTGTTCTTCGTGCGCTCACAAGACGGCGGATCGCATGTCGACCACAAACGAAAAGGCGAATCCTACATTGAGTTCATTGAATCGCCAGCATCGGCGGGCGTCCATTTCACTTCTTCTGATGAGAGCACTGCCCCAAATAACGGCCATTTGGCCAGCATTCGCCAGATCGCTTGGGAACTGGATTATGCGATTAAGCAACTGATCGATTAGGCGCAGCTAATGACAGCGCAAGTTGAGACCGCATATCTATAATGCGTTCGTCGGTCCAAAGATCACAAACGAAAAGGGCGGCCCCGATGGAGCCGCCCTTCCCTGATCGTTCCGAACCGAAGCCCGGACAGAAGACGATTACTTGATCTCGACGGTGCCGCCGGCTTCCTCGATCTTCTTCTTGATCTCTTCGGCCTCGGCCTTGTTGACGCCTTCCTTGATCGCCTTGGGGGCGCTCTCGACCAGGGTCTTGGCTTCGGTCAGGCCGAGCGAGGTGATCGCGCGGACTTCCTTGATGACCTGGATCTTCTTGCCGCCGTCGCCGGTCAGGATGACGTCGAATTCGGTCTTCTCTTCAGCGGCTTCGGCGCCAGCACCGCCACCGGCGGGAGCGGCGGCGACAGCCACGGCGGCAGCGGCGGAAACGCCCCATGCCTCTTCCAGCGCCTTGGCGAGGTCGGCCGCCTCGAGGACGGTCAGCTGCGACAGTTCTTCAACAAGCTTGGCAATATCGGCCATGATCTACACTCCTGAAATGGGCCCGGGGCAGTCCGGATGACTGGTCCCGGAAATATCGTCTGAACGGTCTTAAGCGGCATCTTTCGCGGCATAGGCGCCGAAGACGCGCGCCAGCTTCGCCGCCGGAGCGGTGGAGAGCTGGGCGAGCTTGGTCGCCGGAGCCTGGACGAGGCCGACAAGCTTCGCGCGCAATTCGTCGAGCGAGGGCATCGAGGCGAGAGCCTTGATGCCTTCCGCGTTCAGAACCTGTGCGCCCATCGAACCGCCGACGATCTCGATCTTGTCGGTGGTCTTGGCGAAGTCCACGATCGCCTTGGCGGCGGCGACTGGATCGACCGAAGAGGCGATCGCCGTCGGACCCGTGAGCATCTCGTCGATGCCCGCGTAGTTCGTGTCCTTGATGGCAAGCTTGGCAAGACGGTTCTTCGCAACCTTGTACGATGCGCCCGCATCCCGGATCTTTCCACGCAGGGCGGTGGACTGGGCCACCGACATGCCGAGGTTGCGGGTGACGACCACCACGCCGACCTCGTTGAAAGTCGCGTTCAGCGATGCGACCGATTCGGCTTTCTGCGAACGATCCATGCCTTACTCCTTCACAATGGCCGTGCAGGCGAACCCGCGCGGCCGGCTACGTATGTCCAGGCCGGACGTCTCCACAGGGGAGACTCCCGGCATGGGCGAGTCCGTTGAGGGGGAAGGAGCCGCGCCGAAGCGCGAAATGGCGCCGCACTCCCAAGGAGCGAGGGCCGTGTAAATCTCTGTCCCCGTCTAGGCTGGAGATTAAGCCGGTGAGTACCGGCGCCAGCTGTCTCGGACGGATGGACGACAGGCGAGCCCGTCGAACCGGTGCGCCATTGGCGGACCGGCAGCCGAAAGTCAATGTTCAGGTGACATGCACGCTTAGAGGGCGGCTCTCCGATAGGAAAGCCGCCCCCATTTCACCCGTGGGCGGGCGAATCGTTCAGACCGTGACCGGATCGGTCGGCGCATTGGCCCGAGCGGGCCGGTAGGTTCGCCAATCAAACCCGGAGCTGTCGCCCGCTGCCTCGCGCTCGCGCTCCAGGCGCTGGAGGATCAAACGCGCACGCCGCAACCGGGCCTTGCGCGAAGTGAAGGGATTGGCCTCGTCCGGCTCGGCCGCAACCATCCCGCGCAACAACGCGTCGCGCTCCTCGCCCCTCGGGATGGCGCCGGCGGGAATCGCGGCGCTAGGCGACGGCGCGACGATATGATCGTCCTCGTACTGCGAGTAAGCCGGCATAACGGGGCTCGCCGCGCTGGGCATCACCGGGTCCGTCGCGACCGCCTCGACCATCACGGCTTCTTCGTCGGTCATGTACGGGCGGCGGCGGCGGGTGCGGGCGGCCAGCAGCGCGGCGCCACCCAGACCAAGCGCGGCCAGCAGCGCGAGCATGCCGGCTTCCGCGCCGAGGCCGGTTTCGGGCTCGGCAGACGCGGCGACGGGCTCCGCTTCCGGCGCGGGCTGTGCCACGGGTGGGGCCGCAACGATCGGAGCGACCGCTTCCGGGCTTGCCGGTTCGGCGGGTGGCGGGGGAGCAACCTGAGCAGTTCGCGTCGCCGCGGCCGCAGCAGGACGGGCGGGCGCAGCCTGGCGCGTTTCGGACGAGCGTGGCGCTGGTTCAGCCTGGGCGTTATCCGCGGCCACGACCGGCGAAGCCGCTGCCGGGGCACTGACCTCGGGCAAAACGATCGTCGGCTGCGGCGGTGCCGGGGCGGCAACAGGCGGCGACGGTACACCGGCCGCAGGCGGCAGGTCTATCACCGGCGCGGCGTCTTGCGCGATGGCGGGGGCGGATCCGAGTGCAAGCACGGCAATCACCGTAGCAGCGCTGAGCGAATGGGAGCGATGTTTGTTGAGCATGCCGAGCTAAAAGAGGGACTGCCGAAATGGTGCCCAATATTTCGGCAAGGCGAATTACTGGCTGCGGTGAGTTGAATATTTCATGCCCCGCAGGTCGCGCGGACTTACCTTGGACAATAGCTGCTAAATTGCACCGTTAATCTGGCATTCATTGCCCGGGCCGTGACAGGTTCGTGCATCTGACAGGCGTTTGACATCGGGCGGGCCGTTGCCTATATGCGCCCCTGTCCGACGCTTCGAGCAAGGTGGCCCATGCGCGGGGGTTCACCCACGAAGGAAGCGACCGGATTTATCTGACGCACGCAGGCTGCAAGCCAGTGCCGGTCCGCCAAGACCGGCGTGAGGCATGCGGCCTCGTTTGCGTCAGATGCGCCACACGCCGCGCGTGGCATCTTTTCCGCCGGAGCTTCCGGCAAGCAGCAGAGGCAATACCTCCATGGCGACCCAGCCCATCAGCCCCGCCCGCGCGGTGACGCGCGCTTCGGCCAAGAAGCGCATCCGCAAGATCTTCGGCGACATCCACGAAGTCGTGCAGATGCCGAACCTGATCGAGGTCCAGCGCGAATCGTACGAGCAGTTCCTCCGCTCCGATCCGTCGACTGGCTATGTCTCGGGCCTGGAAAAGACGCTGCGCTCGGTGTTCCCGATCCGCGACTTCGCCGGCTCGAGCGAACTGGACTTCGTGCACTACGAGCTGGAAGACCCCAAGTACGACGTCACCGAATGCCGCCAGCGCGGCATCACCTTCGCCGCGCCGATGAAGGTCACGCTGCGCCTCATCGTGTTCGAAGTCGATGCCGAGACCGAAACCCGCTCCGTGCTCGATATCAAGGAGCAGGACGTCTACATGGGCGACATGCCGCTCATGACCGAGAACGGCACCTTCATCATCAACGGCACCGAGCGCGTCATCGTCAGCCAGATGCACCGCTCGCCTGGCGTGCTGTTCGATCACGATCGCGGCAAGACCCACTCTTCGGGCAAGTTCCTGTTCGCCGCGCGCGTCATCCCCTATCGCGGATCGTGGCTGGACTTCGAATTCGACGCCAAGGACATCGTCAACGTCCGCATCGACCGCAAGCGCAAGCTGCCCGTCACCGCCCTGCTCTATGCGCTGGGGCTCGATGCAGAGCAGATCCTCGACTACTTCTATGACACCGTCGTCTGGCAGCGCGGCGTAAGCGACGCGCAGGGCGGCGGCTGGCGCCTGCCCTACGTGCCCGAGCAGTGGCGCGGATCGAAGCCCGCGTTCGACATCGTCGATGCGAAGTCGGGCGAGGTCATTTTCCCCGCCGGCACCAAGATCAGCCCGCGCGCCGCGAACAAGGCGCAGAAGGACGGCCTTGAAGAGCTGCTGATCCCGACCGAGGAAATCTTCGGCCGCTATTCCGCGCGCGACGTGATCGACGAGAGCACCGGCCGCATCTACATCGAGGCCGGCGACGAAGTTTCGCCCGAGAACCTTGACGCGCTCGACAAGGCGGGCATCGACCGCCTCGAACTGCTCGACATCGACCATGTCAACACCGGTCCATGGATTCGCAACACGATGAAGGCTGACAAGGCCGACAATCGCGACATGGGCCTGGAAGCGATCTACAAGGTCATGCGCCCGGGCGAGCCGCCGACGAAGGAAACCGCCGAGGCGCTGTTCGCCGGCCTGTTCTTCGACCCCGACCGCTACGACCTGTCGGCCGTGGGCCGCGTCAAGCTCAACATGCGCCTGAGCCTCGATGCAGAGGACACCGTCACCACGCTGCGGACCGAGGACATCCTCGCCGTGGTCAAGGAGCTGGTGAACCTGAAAGACGGCAAGGGCGAGATCGACGACATCGACAACCTCGGCAACCGCCGCGTGCGTTCGGTCGGCGAGCTGCTGGAGAACCAGTACCGCGTCGGCCTGCTGCGCATGGAACGCGCCGTAAAGGAACGGATGAGCAGCGTCGATGTGTCGACGGTGATGCCGAACGACCTGATCAACGCCAAGCCGGCGGTGGCCGCGGTGCGCGAATTCTTCGGCTCCTCGCAGCTTTCGCAGTTCATGGACCAGACCAACCCGCTGTCGGAAGTCACCCACAAGCGGCGCGTTTCGGCGCTCGGGCCGGGCGGCCTCACCCGCGAGCGCGCGGGCTTCGAAGTCCGCGACGTCCATCCCACGCACTATGGCCGGATCTGCCCGATCGAGACGCCGGAAGGCCCGAACATCGGCCTGATCAACTCGCTGTCCACCTTCGCGCGCGTCAACAAGTACGGCTTCATCGAGACTCCGTACCGCAAGGTCATCGACGGCAAGGTGACGAAGGAAGTCGTCTACCTCTCGGCGATGGAGGAGCAGAAGCACACCGTCGCGCAGGCTTCGGCCGAAACCAACGCCGACGGCAGCTTCGTCGACGAGCTGGTCTCGGCGCGTGAGAGCGGCGAATTCGTGATGGCGCCGCGCGATCAGGTCACGCTGATGGACGTCAGCCCCAAGCAGCTCGTCTCGGTCGCCGCGTCGCTGATTCCCTTCCTCGAGAACGACGACGCCAACCGCGCGCTGATGGGCTCGAACATGCAGCGCCAGGCGGTGCCGCTGGTCAAGGCCGAGGCGCCGTTCGTGGGCACCGGCATGGAAGAGACCGTGGCGCGCGATTCGGGCGCGGCGATCTCCGCGCTGCGCGGCGGCATCGTCGATCAGGTCGACGCCAGCCGTATCGTGATCCGCGCCAGCGGAGATATCGAGCCCGGCCAGTCGGGCGTCGATATCTACACGCTGCAGAAGTTCCAGCGTTCGAACCAGAACACCTGCATCAACCAGCGCCCGCTGGTGAAGGTGGGCGACGTGGTCGAACCGGGCGATATCCTGGCCGACGGTCCCAGCACCGAACTCGGCGAACTCGCGCTGGGCCGCAACAGCCTCGTCGCGTTCATGCCCTGGAACGGCTACAACTACGAGGACTCGATCCTCATCTCCGAGCGCATCGTGAAGGATGACGTCTTCACCTCGATCCACATCGAGGAGTTCGAGGTCATGGCCCGCGACACCAAGCTCGGGCCCGAGGACATCACCCGCGACATCCCCAATGTCGGCGAGGAAGCGCTCCGCAACCTCGACGAGGCGGGCATCGTCTACATCGGCGCCGAGGTGCATCCGGGCGACATCCTGGTCGGCAAGATCACGCCGAAGGGCGAAAGCCCGATGACGCCGGAGGAAAAGCTCCTGCGCGCCATCTTCGGCGAAAAGGCCAGCGACGTGCGCGACACCTCGCTCCGCCTGCCGCCGGGCGTCTCGGGCACGATCGTGGAAGTGCGCGTGTTCAACCGCCACGGCATCGAGATCGACGACCGTACCCGCGCGATCCAGAACGAGGAAATCGAACGCCTCGCCAAGGACCGCGAGGACGAGCGCGCGATCCTCAACCGCGCCACTTACAACCGCCTGCGCGAGATGCTGCTGGGGCAGATCGCCACGGCGGCGCCCAAGGGCTTCAAGAAGGGCGACGAGATCACCGAGGAGAACCTCGGTGAAGTAGAGCGCTACGAGTGGTGGAAGTTCGCTGTCGCCGATGATGCGCGCCAGGCGCAGCTCGAGGCGGTGAAGAGCCAGTACGACGAGACCGTCCGCGCGATCCAGGAGAAGTTCGAGGATCGCAAGGAGAAGCTGGAGCGCGGCGATGAGCTGGCTCCCGGCGTGCTCAAGATGGTCAAGGTCTTCGTTGCGGTGAAGCGCAAGCTGCAGCCGGGCGACAAGA
>VFQT010004214.1_pt1 | contig 12244 bp, 6 predicted proteins | sample 3512381 | NCBI WGS metagenome assembly VFQT01 (sample SAMN10412376, study PRJNA504923) | tailings metagenome | isolation source: Relicate 2 Philex TSF3 active mining site | place: Philippines: Tuba, Benguet | collected 2017-08-29 | reverse complement strand
CGAAAAGTTGTCTGTCTCACCGTTCGATTCGACGTCTGGCAGCGCGCTGAGAATTCGTTCGACCAGGGTGGTGCCTGATCGCGGAAGTCCGATGATGAAGATATGGCGATCCAGCTCGGCGCGCGTCGGGGGCATCCGGCTGCCGGCCCCATCAAACACCTCGATTATGCGCGCAATCTTTCTTTCGTCGGTGGCGACGTCATAGGCAAGGTTCTCTCGCCTTGCCTTCGCGCCCAACGCAAAGGCTGCGAAGGCCTGCTCGTAGCGGTCGAGGTCGTGAAGCTCCTTGCCGAGCGCATATCCCACAAACATCCGCTCGCGTCTGCCGATGGGGGATTCGAGTCGCCTGTTCAGGTCCTGCACATTGTTGTCGTGCGGTGTGGCAACCCTCACCTCCGACCTGAGCAGCAAGGCCGGCATGTGCGCCGGCTGCAGCATTAATGCACGCTCGCATGCTTCTCGCGCCTCGGACAAACGACCCAGGCTTCGCTCACTCGTGGCCAGATTGTACCACAGTTGCGCGTCTTGAGGCGCCGCGGCCGCCGCTCGGCGATAGAGTTGGTTCGACAGTGCATGCTGGTTCAATCGACGTGCATAGAACGCAAGGCCATCGAGCGCGCCAGAATGGGAATCAAACCGCTCGAGCGCCTTGCGAAATGCATCCTCGGCCTCGTGCCGCAGGCCAAGGCTGACGAGTATGTCGATCCGCATGCAATGGACGGGGCTAAACGACATCTCCTTCGCTTCCAGCCGCTCTGCCAGAACAAGCGCCGCCTCATGGCGGCCGCTCCGCCACAGTCGCTGAACCTCCGACAATCCAGCGTCAGGCGTGGACATTTGCCGATCTCCAGGTCGGCGGTCAGGCATACTGACGCCGAGTGTAAGCAGTCATCAGGGCCGGCGCCGATGACAAAAGCGGCGGCCAAGCCGTGATCGTGTGTGTCGCTTCTCCAATGGCCGCCGCCCAGTTCAACACTCGCCCCTAAACAGCGAAGTCGGGCGCTGGCGCTTTCAGGCGCGATGGCTTGCTATGCCACGCATATGCTGGCTGGTGAAGTTTGGCGTTTTCCGAGTGATGCGCGCATGCGAACCGCAGCCTCATCAAGGACGCTATGCGGCCACTTCAATCGGTTCTTCGTGAAGGTAGCGGCGAGCCCGTCTCCGGTACGCTTGCGGTGAACAACCCGCCCACCTCCTGAATGCGTGGCGGAAGTTTGTTGTTTCGGAGTACCCGAGTTTTGCGGCGATTTCGTCGACCGTGAGGTCTGAGTGGATCAGCGCGCGCTGCGAAAGTTCAAGGCGAACCTGCTGGAGTATCTCGCTGTACGATGTGTTCAGGGATCTCAGGTATCGACGCAAGGTGCGTTCGGAAACGGCAAGCGATCGCGCAACCTCCGGCAGTGACGGAATATGATGATCCAGCCATCCAAACTGAAGGCGCACGGTCCGGAGCAGCGCGTCGCTGGTCGTTGCGGCACGTGGCCTTGGGGCAACCCGGGCAGGGTGTGCGCATTGGGCCAGAGGTACAATGGCGAGAGACATTATCGGAGCCAAAACCCGGTAAATATCGACTTATGTAAATTGATAAGCCAGCCCGCTTTGGTGTCAAGAGGGCAAGCTCCATGCGGAAGCGCTTGAAAAGACTGGAAAAGCAGCGAGCTTCCACTGGCCGCTTACTGACGCGTGCGATCCTTGTGGGCGTCGCCGATCATTCGCTGGCTCTTGCGGCCTTTCGCGTCCTCACGCCCAACCGTTGTCAGCGAAGTGGCATGTGTCAGAGCAAGCGTACCGCTTTTTGGAAGCCTGCTGCCAGAAAGAGATTGTCTTCTCATTCCGCGAATTCCCCGGGAACGAAAGCCTGTCGGCGGAAGGCGCGCCCGATTGGCGCCAGACGGCTGTGCCGGGACTCTCGGCGGCAGGTTATCCTGGTATACCGGGCGCCATCTCAGTCCTCAGGCGAGGCGTACTTCTGGCCTCGCGACGATGCCCCGAGCCGGCCAAGCCGGAAAAGCAGCTGACGAGATTGGCCGAGTTGCACCTGTCCGACGTCGTCGCGCTCCCTATGCTTGTTTTGAGTTAGCAAGGAGCCTGCAATGCTGGAACTGACGAAGCCCGAGCGCGTTACTCTCCAAAGCGTTCCGTTCGGGGCCCCGGTTGCTGAGGTCACTGAGATCTTCGCGCGCGACGGAGCTGTTGTGCTGGAAAACGTTCTCAGCCCGGCGACTGTTGCTCAGGTGAACCGCGATGTTGAAGAAGAGTTGGGCAGGCTGCGCTGTGGCTCGGAGAAGGGTGAAGAACTCATCAGGAAGTTTCACGGCGAGAGGACAAAGCGGCTGACGAATGTCGTGACTCTGAGCCCAGTACTCCAGGACTCGCTTTTTGCTCACCCGAAGACGCTGGAGTACATCGAAGCCATCTATGCTGGCGTGAGCGACACTTTCTGGCTCAACACATGCCAGGTCATCGAGATTCACCCTGGTGAAGAAGCCCAGATGTTGCATCGTGACATGGGCAACTATCCGGTCTTCTACAGGTACGGACCTGATGCGCCGGAGGTCATGGTCAACATGATCGTCGCGCTGATGGATGTGACCGAGGAGGCGGGCGCCACCCGGGTGATTCCGGGAAGCCACAAATGGTCCTTCGACAGACCTTACACGCAAGAGATGACGATCCCCGCGACGTTGAAGGCGGGTTCGGCAGTCTTCTACAGCGGCAAACTTGTTCATGGCGGCGGGGCAAACGTCACCAAGGACGTCAAGCGACGTGTCATTGCGGTGCCATACAATCCTGGCTTTCTTGTCCCGGAAGAGGCCTACCCGTTCACCGTTCCTCTGGAAGCGGTACGCAAGATGTCGCCGCAGATGCAGCAGTTGATCGGGTTCCGATCCTTCCATCAGAAAAACCCGCGGGGCGGTAGCTTGTGGCAGCGCAACTACGAGGAAATCGCGGACTATCTGGGCTTGTAGGTCACGCTTATCACGCTGTGAGGACGCCCTTGTTCGGTGTGTGCGTCGAAACTGCTCCCGCAATCCGCCATTGAGAGTGTCTATGCAGGCGATCGGACGTCCTACTTTCAGCATACTTGGAGTGGGGCTGATGGGGGCTGCTGTGGCTCGTACCCTTCGTCATGCGGGCTATCCGACCTTGATCTGGAATCGCACGCGCGAGCGCACCAGGCCGCTTGAAGATGAAGGCATTCCAGCTGCAGCGAGTGCGGAAGCTGCGATGGCAAGTGCAGACATCACAATCCTGATGCTGAGGGATTACGAAGCTGCACAACCGCTCCTGCTGGGCAGCCTGGCGCAACTCGCTGGAAAAACAGTCGTCAACCTGATGACCGGCACGGAAAGAGACGCAAGGCGGTGTGCGGATCTGGTGGAAAGCGCCGGTGGGCTTGCGATCGATGGCGCCATACTGAGCTACCCCTCCCAGATCGGAAAAGCGAGCGGCACAGTTCTCTTTTGTGGCAGTGAGAAGGCGTGGAGCTCGTGCGGCTCAGCTCTGCTGCATCTCGGCGGCAGGGCGCGATGGCTCGGAAGCGATCACGCAAAGGCCGCCATCCTCGACACGGCGGCAACGGGCGCCTTCTTCCAAACCAGCCTCGCTGCCTTTGTCGAAGCTGCGGCATACGCCGAGGCGCGCGGCGTCGGTGTCGATGTCCTCGGAAATCTCGTTGCAGAAATGTGGCCCGGGTTCAGTGCGTCCATTGAGCAGGCCAGTAAATCCATTGCCGCAAGGCGCTGGGGAACGAGTGAAGCTACCCTCGACACGTTTTATGCGGCGACACGTGTCTGGCAGGCAGAGATGCAAGAGGCCGGCATTCGTGCACCGATCCTGTCAGCTTCTCTGGACTCAATGAGGCAAGCTCAAGCCGCCGGCCATGGCGGAGATTCCTTTTACTCACAGTTCCTGACGTGTGGAGCAGGAGGACCAGTGGCGAAGCGGCAGGCTGGAACTGATCAAGGCGCCGTTTGAGAGGTCTGCTGCCTCGTTGTTCAGGAGGTTTTCGTGCCTTTTGGCTCTGCTTGATCAGTCATGCACAGCGATCGATACTCCCCCGTCTAAGCCCTTGAGGCGGCGACGATTAACTCGGCTCCGGCTCGACCGGAGCCGAACTTTTTTGTTGCATGCGAATGCGCTGAACCACGGCTCTCCAAAATGCACAGGTGATGTTGCCGTTGTAGAGCCGCTGTGATCGTGAACTTGCGGTAGAGACCGTGTGGCGCTCCTCGCGCGTGCACGTTTGAGTTGACCGACGCGGGCGTTGCGATCGCCGCCCTGTAGAGATCGCGTGACTTGAATCAGAAGGGGCCGCCAGAGATCTGGTGCGCCTCTTCTCTGCGGTGGGATTGTCTCGCCGGAGCATCAAGTCCGAAGGTCGATGATTTGACATCTGGCATCGCGGACAGGACCGCGGCCACGAGGCTTGGCTCACGGTGAGTGGTCACCCGACAGCGGCAGGCGGTCTCAAATTCAGTCCGGGCTTGATCACGTGAGGCTAGGCGTACTCCGTCCATGACCGGAATACCCCCCGTCTTCGGACAGTCGGACCAAATATTACGATTGGCGGTACTGGGGCCCATTCCGGCCATTCGCAAACCTGAGGCTGGCCCCGGTGGAATTGTGGTGGCAGTCTCTCCCGCACGGGGGAGAGACGTGGCCGAGTTCAGCTTCACCTATCGCGCATTTATTTCCTATGCGCACGCAGACCATCAATGGGCGGTGTGGCTACATCGTGCGCTCGAGCGCTATCGCGTACCGCGGCGCATCGCGGGCGCCGAGGGCCTCCGCCGACTCGGCAAGATGTTCCGCGATGAGGAGGAACTGGCGGCCGCCGCCGAACTCGGGCCGAAGATCGAGGCGGCGCTGAAAGTGAGCGACGTGTTGGTGGTCGTGTGCTCCCCGCGCTCGGCGAAATCGAAATGGGTGAACCGGGAGATCGAGGTCTTCAAGCGGCTGGGCCGTGCGCACCGCGTCTTCGCGCTCATCATCGATGGCGAACCGCACGGTGCGGGCGACGCGGAGTGCTTCCCCGAGGCGCTGAAGCATAACCCCGATGGCAGCGTGGCCGAGCCACTGGCGGTCGACGTCCGCAAGTTCGGGCGCGAGGATGCGGTGCTGCGCTTGGTCGCCGGCATGCTGGAGGTCGGTTATGACGATCTGCGCCAGCGCGAAGTGCGGCGGAGACGCGCGGAATTGCGGCGCGCGCAGGCCCTGTTCGTGAGCGGCCTGGTGTTGGTCGCCGCGGCGTTGACCGGCGGTTGGTTCGCGGCGACGAACTATGTCGATTCGGCCGAGAAAAAGAGTGCGCTGTATACGCGTGAGGCATACACGCTGAGCGATGAAGGTCTCCATGCCAAGGCGCTGCTGATGGCGTTGCAAGGCGATCCTGCAGCGCAGGCAGGTTGGGTGGAGGTTGTACTCAAGAGCGAGGGGTTTGCCCCCGGACGCAATACGCTGGTGCGCGAGCTGTTGGCCAACCGTCTGGAGGCGACATTCGCCGGAGACGCAGGTGCGGTCTCGGCGCTAGCGCGGCATCCGGATGGAAAGCAGTTTCTTGCCGGATCAAGCGATGGCACGATCCGGCTGTGGCGCATTGGCGAGACAAAGCCGCTGGCGATCTTTAGCGGAGACGGAAGCGAAGTCCTTTCTATCGCCTTCCATCCGGATGGAAACCGGTTCCTGACTGGCACCCGTGATGGCGGACTGTGGCTGTGGCGGATCGGCGACAGCAAGCCTGTGGCCCGCTTCGGCTCGGACCTGAGCGTGGTCTTTTCCGTCGCCTTCCATCCTGACGGAGAGCGGTTCCTAGCCGGGACAAATAACCTGACCGCGATGCTGTGGCGGATCGGAGAGGACAAGCCGCTGGCGACCTACAGCCCGCAGTGCGGCGCGGTGTTTTCTGTCGCCTTCCATCCGGATCGCGAGCGCTTTTTCGTCGGCTGCCAGACAGGCGATACGCAGCTGTGGCGCATCGGCGGGCGCGCGGCCGAGACGATCATGCGCAACCCGGAGACGGGAGTGTCGTCCATCGCCGTCCACCCGGACGGCCAGCGGATCGTGATCGGGACGTATGACGGCGCCCAAATATGGCAGATCGGAGACGAACAGCCGATGGCCCACGCTGGCCAGGGCACGGGCCGCGTCGGCGGTATTGCCCTCCATCCCGACGGCGAGCGATTCCTCACCGGGTCTGCGGACGGCGTGGCCCGGGTCTGGCGACTTGACGACGCCAGCCGCCCACCTGTGGCGTTCGCCTGGGACGGCGGCGCCATTCAGGGCGTCGCCTTCGATGGCAGCGGGGAGCAGGTTCTCACCGGATCCAATGATGGCGCCGCAAGGCTCTGGCGGCTTTCCGACCACATGCCGCTTGCGACCCTTGATGATGGCGGAGGCTATGCGTGGTCGGTTGCCTTCCATCCCGATGGAGAAAGGCTTCTCGTCGGCAAGGGCTCGCTGGGAAACGATGGCATGGCCACGCTGTGGAAGCTCGGCGAGGAGAAGCCGCTGGCAAAGGTTCATGATGGAGACGCGGCGACAAGATCCGTCGCCCTCCAGCCGGATGGCGAGCACTTCCTGGCGGGATCGGCGGACGGGGCGACGCGGCTGTGGCGGATCGGAGGCGACAAGCCACTGGCGGTCTTCATGGGCGACCGGTCCGATGTGAATTCGGTTGCGACCAGTTCTGATGGCGGGCGGTTCCTGACGGGGGCCAGGGACGGCAAGGTGCGGCTGTGGAAGATCGGATCGGACAAGCCCGAGGAGGTGTTCGATGCCAAGGCCGGCACTGTCTGGTCCGTTGCCTTCCATCCGGACGGCGAACGTTTCTTGAGCGGGACCTTGGACGGTAAGGTGCGGCTGTGGCGGACCGGAAGCGACGAACCGGTTGCTGTTTTCGATGGCGGCGAGACCGCGCGGATAAACGCCGTTGTCTTCCACCCGGACGGAGAGCGGTTCCTTGCCGGCTCGCAGGGCGGCGCCGTTTGGCTGTGGCGGATGGGACATGAGAAACCGCTCGCGACGCTGCGCCGGGCCGGGCCGATACAGTCGCTGGCGTTCGATGTGGACGGCGAGCGGTTTCTTGCGGGATCGTACGATGGCGCGATCTGGCTCTGGCGGATGGGAGACGACAGGCCGTTGGCGAAGTTCAGCCGCGAGCTGAACTACTATGTCTCCTCTCTCGCCTTCCACCCGGACGGCAAACGGTTCGCCGCCGGGTTTCAATCCGCACCCGCGCAACTCTGGCAGATTCCCGAGGTGTTGTTCGCTTCGGGCAAAGAGCAGATGCGCGTTGCATGCGAGACTCTAAGGACGATTGGCGTCACCAAGTTCTCTGATCATGACTATGCCCGATTCCCCATCCTCGAACGCTCCGCGCCGCATCCGTGCGCGCCGATCTGGTCGTCCGATCCATCGGCAATAGCGGCCGAGCAGCCGCGCTATTCAAACTAACGCCGGTTCGCCGTTCCAAAATTCACAGCCGAACGCATTTGTTGCTCTTGGGCCAATCTTGAATGTTGAGTGACGGTGAATGGGCGAGCTCCGACCCAACCAGCAGGGCAGAAGCAACCGGCAATTTCCGAGCGCGGCAGCCATTGGCAACCCGGACCAGGCCCCGTGAAGTGGGGGCCCCACTTGGTCGTTGGCATCACTCGCGTTCACGGCGAAACAGCCACTGGAACGGCCAGACGTCGCGCTTGTCACGGCCACAGCCGACACAGGACTCCGGTATCTCAATCCATGGAGCTTGGCCTTGGCCGCGCCCGGTATCGAAGACGTTCCTTAAGCAACGCGGACAGCGCACGGAGTTACTCATCACCAACCAGAACATAAGGCTGAAGATTATCAAGAATGGGAACACGCTCATGACGGTCAAACCTATGACCCCGAGCGCGACGGAGAACCAGAACAACGGATAGATCCAGCGCATGTCCGTCCGGCCCAATCAAATAACTGCGCCAAGCGTAGCAATCGAATGAACTGTGTCTACCAAATGCACGCTGCCATCCGGCGGACTGACTGCTCATGGGCGAGCTCCTGCCTGATCAGCATGGCAGACGCCACCGTTAACTCACGAGCGCGGCAGCCATTCGTAATGCTGCGATCTTTGTACGTAGTTGGGGCCTGAAGGGGGACCGGGGCACACGGTCGTTCGTCCCGATGTTTTTTAGGCAGACATGTGTTAGGGGGCGCCGATGTTTGTATCGATCGCCACAACCCACCGACCTGCGACCGACCTGGGCTTCCTGCTGATGAAGCATCCAGAGCGGGTGCACGAGGTCGACCTCAATTTCGGCAAAGGCGTCCTGCTCTACCCCGAGGCGAGTGAGGATCGCTGTGAGGCGGTCCTGATGATCGATGTTGATCCGGTCGGATTGGTGCGCGGGCGGGGCATGTCGGAGGGGATGCTCGATCAGTACGTAAACGATCGTCCCTACGCCGCGACGTCATTTCTTTCAGTCGCTCTGAACCGGGTTCTCCGTACCGCAATGACCGGGGTCTCTCGCGAGCGCCCCGAACTGGCGGCGGCGGCTCTCCCCCTGGAGCTGCGCGTGACGCCACTCCCGGCGCGCGGTGGCGAAGTGCTGGTGCGTTCCCTGTTCGAACCGCTGGGATGGAAGGTAACTCTGCAGCGGATCGAGGGGCCCGGTGGCGCGTCACGCTACGTTGACCTGAGGCTGACCGGTCAGATGCGGGTGGCCGACGCGCTGGCGCACCTCTATGTGCTGATCCCCGTGCTCGACGACGACAAGCACTACTGGGTCGGTGATGACGAGGTCGAAAAGCTCCTCGCGCGGGGCGGCGCCTGGCTGGCCGGCCATCCGCAGAAGGAGCTGATCGCCAAGCGCTATCTCAAGAACCGCGGCGCGCTCGCCCGTGCGGCGCTGGCGCGCCTTGCGCCTGAAGCGGCGGAGGATGAGAGCGAACAGGCCGAACCGCGCCTCACGTCCGAGGAGGCAATCGAGCGGCCGATCCGGCTAAACGACATGCGCATCGAGGCGGTGCTTGGAGCGCTGCGCGAAGCAGGCGCTGCTTCTGTCGCAGATCTCGGCTGCGGCGAAGGCAAGCTGCTGGCTGCACTGCGCCGCGAGCGCAAGTTCACGCGGATCGTCGGGCTTGATGCGTCGATGATGGCGTTGCGGCGCGCCGATCAGCGCCTGGGTTTGGACAAGGTTACCGGTGAGGCTGTCGAGCGGGTTAAGTTGCTCCATGGCGCACTTACCTATCGCGATGACCGGCTCAAGGCGTTCGATGCGGCTACGCTGATCGAGGTGGTAGAGCATCTCGATCAGGATCGTCTGCCGGCGCTGGCGGAGGCGGTCTTCGGGCATGCTCGCCCGCATGCAGTCATCGTGACCACGCCAAATGTCGAGCACAATTCGCTGTTCGAGAACATGGCGCCAGGCGCGCTACGACATCCCGACCATCGGTTCGAATGGACGCGCGCCGAGTTCGGCGCATGGATTGCAGGCGTCGAGGCGAGGTATGGCTACTCGGCTATCCGCTCCGAGATCGGCCAGGCGCATGCCGATCTGGGCGCGCCGACGCAGATGGCCGTCTTTACACGGAGGGCGGCATGATCCACGCCATTCCGGATTTCTCGCTCGTGGTGCTGATCGGCGCCACAGGCTCGGGGAAGAGCACGTTTGCAGCCAGACATTTTGCGGCGACAGAGATTGCCTCCTCCGACGCCGCGCGCGGCGTGGTGTCGGATGACCCCAACAGCCAGGCTGCGAGTACTGACGCCTTCGATCTGGTGCGGTTTATTGCCGAGAAGCGGTTGAAGAACCGTCGTCTCACGGTGATTGACGCCACCAACGTTCGCAGCGCCGACCGCCGCGGCTGGATCGAGGTCGCGCGGCGCTGGCACGCTCTGCCGGTGGCGATTGTGCTCGATCCGGGCCTCGACGTCTGTATCGAGCGCAACAAGCATCGGCCAGATCGGCAATTCGGTCCGCAGGTCCCCCAACGCATGATTGGGGAGATCCGCAAGGGTCTGCGCGGACTGGAGAAGGAGGGCTTCCGGCGCGTCCTCGTCCTGCGCAGCGTTGAAGAGATCGAGGCCGCGCAGATCGTGCGTGAGCCATTGTGGACGGACCGGCGCAAGACGACCGGCCCGTTCGACATCATCGGCGACGTACATGGCTGTTGCGATGAACTCGAAGCTCTGATGGCGAAGCTGGGCTATCAGGTGGAATGGACAAGTTCCGGCAGCGAACGGGTTGCTACCGTCGCGCCCCCGCCTGGCCGCACACTTGTATTCGTGGGCGATCTCGTCGACCGCGGCCCCCGCTCGCCCGATGTGCTGCGTATCGCAATGGCGATGGTCGAAGCCGGAACGGGCATGGTGGTCGAGGGCAATCACGAGAACAAGCTCAGCCGATGGCTGACGGGTCGGAACGTCAAGATCGGCCACGGGCTGCAGCAGACGATCGATCAACTGGCGGTCGAGAGCGACGTTTTTCGCGGCAAGGCCGGCCGCTTTCTCAGCGACCTCCGCAGCCACTACTGGCTGGATGGCGGTCGCCTTTGCGTGGCGCATGCAGGCCTCAAGGAGGAGCTGATCGGACGCGGCTCCGGGGCGGTTCGGTCGTTTGCTCTCTACGGAGAAACGACAGGGGAGACGGACGAGTTCGGCTTGCCTGTGCGCGCCGACTGGGCGGCCGGGTATCGAGGGTCCGCAACCGTCGTCTATGGTCACGTCGCGCAGCCCGAGGCGGAATGGGTCAACAACACGATATGCCTCGACACCGGCTGTTGCTTTGGCGGCAAGCTCACCGCGCTGCGTTGGCCGGAGAAGGAGCTGGTCAGCGTCCCCGCCGCCAAGACCTATTTCGAACCTGTGAAGCCGCTGGCGCCCGTCAAACCGCCCGAACCGGAAGACCCGGCGCGCCAGCTGATCGACTATGCCGACGTTTCCGGCCGCCGCTGGATCGACACGGGCCTGATGAAGCGCATCGTGATTGCCGAGGAGAATTCTGCTGCCGCACTGGAGGTGATGAGCCGCTTTGCCATGGCGCCACAATGGCTGATCTATCTTCCGCCGACGATGAGCCCGGTTGAGACGAGCCAGAAAGAGGGATGGCTTGAACGGCCTGAGGAGGCGTTCGCACATTATCGCGCAAAGAACGTCACTGAGGTCGTCTGCGAGGAGAAGCACATGGGCTCGCGGGCGCTCGTGCTTGTCTGCCGTGACGGCGAGACCGCAGGACGCCGGTTTGGCGCCTCACAGGATGAAGGCGGGGCGATCTGGACGAGGACGGGCCGCGCTTTCTTCAGCGACCCAGCGATGGCTGTCGCCGTGCTGGACCGCGTGCGCGCCGCCGCTGTTGCAGCCGGCGTATGGGAAGAGCTCGCAACCGGCTGGCTCCTGCTCGACGTCGAGATCATGCCATGGTCGGCAAAAGCCTCGGGCCTGATTGAGGGACAGTACGCGCCGGTCGCTGCTTCGGCGATTGCGGGGCTCTCCGCGGCGCTGGAAGCTGCGCGTCGCACCGGCGCACGCGGCATGGATACGGCCGGCATTGCCGACCGGCTGGCGGATAGGCTCGACAGGGCGCGGAAGTATTCCGCCGCGTGGGCCCCTTATGTTTGGCCGGTAAACAGTGTCGATGATCTGCGGATCGCACCCTTCCATGTCCTCGCCAGCGAAGGGGCGGTTCACTCGGGCAAGCCTCACGCGTGGCATATGGGTCTGGGACACCGTCTGGCGGAGGTCGGCGCTCCAATGATGCATGCGACGACGTGGAGATCAGTTCGGCTCGACGACGAGGCCGCCTGTGCGGCTGCAATTGCGTGGTGGGAAGAACTGGTCTCGCGCGGCGGCGAAGGCATGGTGGTGAAGCCTGCCGACTTCCTGGTTCGCGGGGAGAAGGGGTTGATCCAGCCCGCGCTGAAGGTGCGAGGTCCGGAGTATCTGCGCATCATTTATGGTCCCGAGTACGACGCGCCCGAGAACCTCGTACAGCTGCGGTCCCGCGGCGTCGGCCGGAAGCGGGCGCTTGCGTTGCAGGAGTTTTCTCTCGGTCTCGAGGCGCTGGAGCGGTTCGTTGCTCGTGAGCCGCTGCGGCGCGTCCACGAATGTGTCTTTGGCGTTTTGGCCCTTGAGAGCGAGCCGGTCGACCCGAGACTTTGACACGTCGCGCCGACCGTCGCGCGTGCTGTCAGCATTACGAACGACTGGGATTGGGCGATGAACGTGCATTCGTAATCTTTGGGCTGACTGGCCGGAATGCTCCGC
>VFQT010004212.1_pt1 | contig 12249 bp, 11 predicted proteins | sample 3512381 | NCBI WGS metagenome assembly VFQT01 (sample SAMN10412376, study PRJNA504923) | tailings metagenome | isolation source: Relicate 2 Philex TSF3 active mining site | place: Philippines: Tuba, Benguet | collected 2017-08-29 | reverse complement strand
CCGCTTGATTGCCGAGGCTAACGATGCGGGAGAAACCAAAGCCTTGTCCGCGAGCCCAATCAATAATGGCGGCAGCGAATGCGCCAGAGTGTGAGACGAAACCAATGCCGCCTTGTTCAGGCATGGGCGGCTGGAGGAAGGTTGTATCGAGCGGAAGGTGCGTGTCGATTGTGCCGATGCAGTTGGGGCCGAGTAATCGCACATTGTATTTCTGCGCAACCTCAACACATTCTTGCTCAAGTTTTGCACCATCTTCTCCGATTTCTTTGAAACCAGCAGAGACGATTACCGCCGCTTTGATGCCACGTTTTCCGCAATCTTCAATAGCTTCGGGTGTGGCTTGCGTAGGGATGATGAGGATTGCGAGATCAACGGGGTCGGGAATGTCTTGAATGCTGGTTTGGATATTTTTCCCGAAAACCTTCCCAACTTTTTGTGCTACAAGATGGATCTCACCTTTGTACCCACTTTGGATGAGATTGCGTGCCACACCATACCCAAGTTTTTCCGGTGACATCGACGCTCCAAGAATGACAATGCCTTTAGGTTGGAAAAAGGGGAGGAGTGAGAGATCCATGTGGGGATTAAACCACAAATGGGAATGCTTTTCATGAAAATGGCTGCGATATTTTAAAGAAATAGTGTAATAATAGTAAAAATTTTAACCGCAAAGAATAAGGAGGTAGGAAATGTCAGAGAAACATGTGATCGACCCGAGTGAAGCCATTGATGACCAATATGTTTTGGATAAATATAATAGCAAGATCGCATATTATTGGGGCGCAAGCCGCAGTAACAAGAATTCTTATAAGCAGTATCGTGCTTGGACGGTGATCCTTGGCTCGCTTGTAACCCTTGTTTCGTCGATTTCTGCGGCGGAATTCGTTCAAAATCCGCCATGGCTGAGAGTGTTATTTGCTGTTGGTACCCCCATTATTGCGGCCACACTGACCGTTATCAACGGCTTAGGTCAAAATTTCCATTGGGGTGCCACCTGGCGTGATATGGTGCTCAACGGCACTCGCCTGGAAAAGGAACGTGACCGTTTTCTTGCGACCAAGCCTGAAGACCGGGATCTTGTGAAGGAGTTGGACCGGCTAAATGGGATCGTACTGGATGAGACAAAGAACTTTTTCCAACGTGTGTTGGATAGCGAAGTAAAACCTACAAAAGAACAGAATAACAATGGATAAAAATAAAAGGGACGAATTCAAATTCGTCCCTTTTATTTATCACCCGTTTTCAAAAAATCTTTTCCACCCTATGCTTTCAGCAACGCTCGCAAGTTTTTTGATCTTGCTGACATCGACATATTATGATTAGACACCGAGTATCTTGCTCACAACGGAAAGAAGGATACCGCCCGCTATCACACTGCCCAACTGCCCGGCGGTGTTGGCTCCCATGGCATGCATGAGGATAAAGTTATTCGGGTCTTCGTCGTTGGCGGTCTTGGCAGCGAGACGACCCGCCATGGGAAAGGCAGAGATCCCAGCCGCTCCAATGAGTGGATTGATCTTTCCGCCAGAGACAAATGCCATGAACTTGCCGAATAACAGCCCAGCTACTGTATCAAGCGCAAAGGCGAACAAACCGAGCAGCATGATCTTGCCTGTATCAAAGTTCAGGAATTGGGCAGCATTCATGGTCGAACCAATGGCAAGACCCAAAAAGAGCGTTGAGATATTGATGATCTCGTTCTGAGCGGCATTGCTGAGTCGGTCTACAACTCCGGTAACTTTCAGTAAATTGCCAAGCATCAACATCGAAATGAGCGGTGTCGCTTCTGGTACAAGCAAACCAACCACCAAGGTCAGTACTACAGGAAAGAAGATCAGGGTGGTTTTGGAAATGGGTTTGGGTGTGTACTCCATCTGGATCAGGCGCTCTTTTTTCGTGGTGAGCAATTTCATCAACGGGGGTTGGATGATGGGAATCAAACTCATGTACGAATATGCCGCCACTGCGATTGGAGCAAGCAGTTCTGGTGCAAGCTTTGTTGCCACAAAAATGGATGTAGGTCCGTCAATGGCGCCGATCACGCCGATGGAAGCTGCTTGATTGAGCGGAAAGCCCAACGCTACAGCCAGCATCAAGGTGCCAAAGATGCCGAACTGTCCTGCGGCACCAAGTAACACCATGCGTGGCTGTGCTAACAGCGGAGAGAAGTCGATCATTGCACCCACGCCGATGAAGATCAATAATGGGAACAGTTCTGTCTTGATCCCTGCATCGTAAATGACCTTGGTCATGCCTTCCACTGCGGTCATACCTGCCAATGGAATATTTGCCAGCAGGCATCCGAACCCAATGGGCAGCAAAAGTACAGGCTCGATCTCTTTGAACACGGCGAGGTAGATCAATATCAATGCCGCAGTGATCATCACACCATTGCCCATAGTGAAGTTTGAAAAGCCTTTGATCAATTCAGGAAGTAGTTCATTTAGATTCATGCCTACTCCGCAAAGTGGATCAATTCTTGCTTGTGCGCTACGCTTTGTCCCTGGCTCACCATTACTTTGTCTACAGTGCCGCCATAGATCGAGCGAATGCTGTTTTTCATTTTCATCGCTTCGATCACCAAAACAACTTGACCTGCTGCCACTTGCTCTCCGGGTTTGACGAATATCTCGATCACTGTTCCCGGTAAAGGTGCAGTCAGTGTGTGATTTCCATTAGCTGGGGGCAGGGATGCCGCCAGCGGAGTCGCAGCCTGTGGAGTTGGTTTTGACTCAACTTTCGCACCCGCTTCTTGCTGGACCTCAACCTGTTTGCCATTCTCAGGCATGACCTCAAACCGTTGCCCATCCACCGTCACCACGACGGGGCGTGCGTTAATATTTTCGATTTCCACTTCATACGTTTGATTGTTGACGTTTAGTTTGTATTTCATGCTAGTGCCTTCTAAAATTACCTTTTTCAGACATCTGCCTTGTCCGCATGCCCAACTGCCATGCTGAAACAATGGCTGTGGGTGGTTGTTCCAAAGGATGCGCCGAGGATGTTTCTTGTTCAGCAATTGCCATGGCAACCGCGAGCAGAGCCACTTGAAGTTTGGCGTCTGCCTGGGGTGTTGAATCAACTTCGGTTGAGTCTGATGCGGGTTCTTTATCCGCAGTTAATGCAGTGAGCACAACCATCATCAGCCATAACAGGAGAATCGCACCAAAGACGAGACCCATCCCGAGAGCAGTGATCTGTAGAGAGAGATTGAATTCGCTCATGATTACACCGGAATGTTCCCATGCTTGCGCGGAGGGGCGGGGGCGTATTTGTCGCGAAGTGCCGAAAGCGATGCAATGATCTTCGGACGAGATTCACGCGGCTCGATAATGTCATCCACATAGCCAGTGGAAGCGGCGTAATAAGGATTATTGAATTTGTCGCGATATTCATCGGCGAGACGTTTGCGCTCAATAGCGGGGTCTGCCGCAGTTTCGATCTGTTTCTTGTAGAGGATGTTCGCTGCACCTTCTGCGCCAAGCACAGCAATCTCAGCGGACGGCCATGCATAGGTGACATCTGTTCCGAGATACTTGCTGGACATGACCACGTATGCGCCGCCATAAGCTTTGCGTGTGATGATACAAATTTTCGGCACGGTCGCTTCAGAGTACGCATAAAGGAGTTTTGCGCCGTGGCGAATAATGCCGCCATGTTCCTGTGCGATGCCAGGCAGGAAGCCGGGCGAATCGACGAAGGTCACGAGCGGAATGTTGAAGCAGTCACACATTCGCACGAAGCGTGTCATCTTATCGGCGGCATCGATGTCGATCACGCCTGCCATGATGGATGGTTCTTGCGATACGATGCCCACACTATGTCCGCCGATGCGTGCCAAACCGACGATGGCATTGCGTGCCCAGTCGGGTTGGAGTTCGAGGAACGTACCTTTGTCCACTATTTTTTCGATGACCTGATGCATCACATACGGTTCATTTGCCGCCAACGGCACAATATTATTGAGCGACTCATCCATGCGCGAAAGCTCATCGGTGGGTGGAACATAGGGTGGGTTTTCCACGTTATTCGAAGGTAGATATGAGAGGAAGTGACGCGCCATATCGAGCGCAGCCTTTTCGCTTTTCACGCTCAAATGCGCCACGCCGCTAACAGAGTTATGCACAACCGAACCGCCCAGTGACTCGGCATCGATCACTTCACCTGTAACAGCCTTAATAACATCGGGTCCGGTCAGGAACATGAATGATTGTTTCTCGACCATGATGACGAGGTCAGTGAGAGCGGGGGAGTAGGCTGCGCCGCCCGCGCACGGTCCGAGCATGACGCTGACTTGCGGCACCACACCGGAGTATTGTGCGTTGCGCCTGAAGATTTCTGCATAACCGCCCATCGAGCGCACGCCTTCTTGAATGCGCGCACCGCCCGAGTCGATCAACGAAATGAATGGCACGCCATTACGAACCGCCAGATCCATCACACGGCAGATCTTGTGTGATTGCATTTCGCTCAACGTCCCGCCGTAAATTGTAAAGTCTTGTGAGTATAGATATACGGTCCGCCCGTTGATCTGTCCGTACCCTGTTATAACCCCGTCTCCGTAAAACTTATCCTTCAACAACCCCAACTCATCGCCTTGATGTGTGATGAACGGTTCGATCTCGTTGAAGGTGCCTGGGTCAAGCAGGGCATCAATACGTTCTCGTGCCGTCATCTTTCCTTTGGCACGCTGTTTGGCGTTGCGTTCTTCGCCGCCGCCTTCCTTCGCCTTTGCGCGGACTCGCCGTAGTTCCAGAATTCTAGGGTCTTCTTGAGACATATTAATTCCTTTTGGTGATAAATTTCACAATCGGAAGTATAACATTGCACGTTGTATGGGCTAGTGATGGAGGTCATACAGGAAATAGGACAATCCGCCTCCTCTTTTACTGACAGTTGATTCAGATTTATAGACAGTTTTCCCCCCGCGAATTTTCCCCCATCTAAATTAAAAAGGATCGAAGATCGTGTACTCTTATCTTGCTTTTCGCCATACATGCATAATTGATTTCACATCCGTTGTCCATTCAGAACATGTAAGGGTGAGCAACCAATTTTCAATGGAACTGATCCAACCGAGGATGATCGCCAGCCACCAAATGATTCCATCGTAACTGAAGATCATGACTGAAGAGATCGCGCCAAACAGACTAAGCCCCCAGGCTTTTGCCAGGTACGCATGGTAACCGGTTAACTTCCTGAACTTGATGCCGCCGTAGATCCATTCAGAAATTTGAAGGGCAAGCAAAATATAGATGGGCACGGCAAATTTTTGCAGGGACTCAGCATGTGTTGCCCATAACGTCCACAACACCCAAAAATAGAACCATGTATCCACCCAGCTATCCGCGAGGCGTAACGCTGGCGTGGATACATTTATTCTACGAGCGATGAACCCGTCAAAATAGTCCGTCATAAAGGCTGTGATGAATCCTGCCATGAACCACCATGGTGACATGCCAAGGTTAATACTCCACCAAATGAGCGGACCCAAAAGAAAGCGTATAAGGATCAGAATTGAAGGAAGTGACTTCATAAAAGGGTCTACTTAACCCTTTATTAGCACTATCTCTCTTTGTGGGTCGCCTATGTACAAAGCACCTTCGTCAGTGATCACTACATCTTCTTCCAATCCAATATAGCCATAATTGGGAACAGCCAGACCAGGTTCGATCGTGAACACCTGACCGAGTTCCAATTTTTGGTTGGGTGAGTCACCGTACTTTTCCCATAACGGACCCAGTAACGCACCGCCGTCATGCGCCACACGTCCAAGTTGATGGCCAAGCGCGTACATGTATTCGGGGTAGCCAGAGTCGGTTACAACCTCGCGTGAAATCACGTCGATGGAATTGCCAGTGACGCCCGCTTTCATGGCACCGCGCGATTGTTCAATAGCAGTGCGAATGGTGATGAATCCGCGCTGGACTTCGATGGGAGCTTCGGTTTCGCCTTCGCGCAGGACGTATGCCACGCGCTGGATATCGGAGCAATAGCTATCGTATTTCACGCCAAAATCGAAGTGGATGATATGCCCCGGTTCGACCTTGATTTCGGTGGGTCCATTGTGTCCTACTACTTTATTCGGACCTGAATTCACGGCGGGATTATTTTCGCGCGGCCAGGCATAGCCAACGCCATATTCTTTCATTAATCCATGCATGTAATTTGCGATCTCAATTTCGGTCATACCGACTTTGATGAAGGCGAATGTTTTTTTGTAGATCTCATCCGTGATCTCAACTGCTCTTTGAATGCGCGCAAGTTCGGCTTTGGTCTTTCGTCCACGCATGGCGTTGATGACTGGCTCTGCGCTGATGATGCGTTCGGGGTAGGGGGTTCCAGCCAGGTATTCAACGAGGAACTCGTACATGGCATGAGTCAATCCATCGGCATGGACGTTGTTTTTGGACATATTGACCGCGATCTGTTTTGGGTTGAGGTTTGTGATGGTCTCACGCAGCACACCACTCACGCCCGTGTCGTAGCCGATGATCTTGGTGAATACTTCCAAACGCTCAAGGGCTTCGGTTTCGAGATTGCCGACGATAGCGATCTTGTCACCTTGCTTGGTGAGAATGAGCGCGGAGGGCCAGGTCAGGTCGCTTTCGCCGATAATGAAACTGAGCACCGGGTCGCGGACTCCGCTCGTCTCGCGGACAAAAGTGAGCCAAAGGTCAATATCTTGCTCTTTGAGGATCTCAATGGCTTGGTCGGTCTTTTCTTGGATGAGGGACATGAGGACTCCTTGAATTTACGATTGCAGATTTACGATTTTGGATTTGCGTGGGTCTTTAACGAGGAAAATCAAAATGCCAGCCATCACGAGCGAAAGGATGGTTGAGATCGTAAAGGTTGGAATGAACCCGGCATTGTCTGCGATCCAACCGCCGAGGATGGGGGCAATGATGGTGGCTGGGGCAGTGAGGGTTTGTGAAAGCCCAATATATATTGGACGATCAACTTCGCTTCCGAAATTTACGGTCATGGTCATACCAATGGTCCAGATGGAGACATTTGCAATGCCAGTCAGGATGAAGATGGGATAGAACCAAGCGATGGATGTTGCATTCCATGCAAGGAGTGCGCTTAGAAAAGCTGCCAATGCCCCAAGGATGAGCATGGTGCGATGCCCACTGCGGTCTCCGATCCAGCCCATGCCGATGTTTGCAATGGTCTGTGAAATGGTGAGGGTGGCGGTGAGATAACCAGCAATGACCTCGGTCATGTTGAATTCGCGCAGGGCGTAAATGATATAGAACGAGAAGCCCATGGTGGCGAACTGCGAGAGGATGCGCGCACTTAGAAACCAGTTGAAGTTCTTGTCGCGGCTCAGGACTTTTTTTGCGTCGTCCCAAAAGTGGGTCTTTTCTTCGGGGATGACCTTTTCTGTGTCTTCGGGTTCGCGGGTGGCAGCTAGGGCGAACCAACTCAAGGCGAAGAAAATGCTCGCAATGAAGAAGCAGACCGCAAAGTCCCAGGGAGAGGCGAGGGCATTGAGGAGGTATCCAGCACCGATGGCGGATCCACTAATGAAGAGATTCGCCAGCCCGGCTTGCATCCCAAAGAAAGTGCCGCGTGAGTCAGGTGGAATGATCTTGGAGATCATTGAAGTCCAGGCATTGGCTGTAAAACCGCCACCCAATCCCTGCCAGATCAGCAGCAGCATGGTGAGGATAAGCCCGGCATTCGTACCGATCAGTGGCATCAACAAAGCGATGACGGCAAACCCTAAGAATGGGACGCGTTCATGAATGGTCATCATCAAAACTGTACGTTTGAATTGACGCAGGCGCGAGACGTGGCTGGCAGTAAATAGCTGCGGGAAAAGCCAGCCTGCGGAATGGATGGCGGGGACTAAACCGATCAGCGTGGCTGAGTCGGTCATGTTGGCGACGAATAGCGGAAGGATGGTGCTGAACGATGCGAAACCGAGCGCTGCGCCGAACAGACTTCCATCCCATAAACCGGCGGTCACATTATGTTTAAGGTCTTTTCGAACTGCTTGTTCAAGAGGGGAGAGCATGGAGTGGATTTTACCTTATGGGTTGGGTGGGTATTAACACATTGAGGGTAGACGAAAAAATTGCACTTTTGTTCGCTTAATTTTTGTATCTTGACAAACCCAACTGACTTGGAATAAAATAAAAACGAACGTTCGTTCATATTCTTGGAGCCTCGATGTCCGAAGAAACACATACCAAAGGCGAGCGCACTCGCAACCAAATTGAAGATGCTGCTATTGAGTTGTTTATGGAGCATGGTTACCATGCCACATCCATGCGGCAGATCGCAGAGCATGCCAACCTGGCGTTGGGCGGCATCTACAATCACTTCAAAAGCAAGGATGAGATCTTTGAAGCCATTATTGTAGATAAGCATCCTTATAAGAAGATCCTGCCCCTCATTTTGGAGGCAGAAGGGGAGACGATGGAGGATTTCCTCAGCCACGCTGCAAGAGTGGTGATCAAGGAATTGATGTCGCAGCCGTATTACATCAAATTGATGTTGATCGAGATCGCTGAATTCAATGGCGCGCATGGTGCGGTGCTCATTAAGGAGATCGCCCCGAAGCTCTTGCCGGTCTTTGAACGCATTGTCAAGACCCGCAAGAATTTACGGGTTTCAAACCCGGCGATGTTGATGCGTTCCTTCATTGGGATGGTCGTTTCCTACATGATCACCGATATGTTGATCTCCAATTCCATGCTCAATAAATTAATGCCCAAGAATCCCATCGATGCCTATGTGGATATTTACATGCACGGCATCATCAAGGAGACCGTATGAGGTCACGTTTATTTTCCATCATTCGCAAGGAATTCATTCAGATTCTGCGCGATCCACGCACGTTGGTGCTCATTATTCTGATGCCCATCATGCAGTTATTCCTGTTGGGCTACGCTGCCACCACCGACGTCAAGAACATTTCCATGGCGGTTTGGGACCAAAGCCATTCGCAGCAATCGCGCGCATTGCTAGACGCTTTCCGTGTTGCGAATTATTTCAGTATCGATTACATGATCGGTTCAGAAGAAGAATATCGCACACTGATCGAGTCCGGTCAGATTCGCGCAGCGCTCATCATCCCCCCAGATTATGAAATCCGTTTGCTGGAAGGCAAAGCACAGGTCTCACTCGTGCTTGACGGTTCCGATGCCACTGTTGGCGGCACAGCTCTTTCTGTCGCAAAACTTATCGGTCAGTCTTATGCCACCAAGATCCTTACCGAACAAAATGCGCTTACAGGTAGACCTACAGCCTTCACCCCGCCGCTGGATGTCCGCACACAGGTTTGGTACAACCCCGACTTGATCGCTGCATACTTCAACGTGCCCGGCGTGATCGGCATGATCCTTTATTTCATTACAGCGTTGCTTACAGCTTCAGCCATCGTCCGCGAACGCGAACGCGGCACCATTGAGCAGCTCATTGTCACACCCATCCGCTCGTGGGAATTGGTAGTGGGGAAGATTCTCCCGTATGCCATCCTCGCTTTTATCGACACATTGGAGATCCTCGTCATCGGTCATTGGTGGTTCGGTGTGCCTGTTCGTGGTGATGTGGGTTTGATCTTCCTGCTTTCCGGCTTGTTCGTCATCTCCAGTCTTGGCATTGGTTTATTTGCCTCGACCATCGCCAACACACAACAGGAAGCTTTCATCACGGTCATGGTGACGATGTTGCCAAGCATCTTCCTCTCCGGCTTTTTCTTCCCGATCGCTGCCATGCCAGAATTTTTACAATGGGTTTCTGCGATCGTCCCGTTGCGATATTACCTCGTCATCATCCGCGCTTTGCTGCTAAAGGGTGTGGGCGCCGCCGCACTTCAAAATGAAATTATCGCACTCTCCATTTTCGCTGTCGTCATCATGGGCGCAGCCGCACTTCGCTTCAAAAAACGTCTCGACTAACACTTCCTCAAGGAGTCTTTCATGCATAACAAACTTCCCCCTCTTCCCGTTCGAATTGTAGTGGCGCTTGTCATCATTGGCACGCTCGCATATTTTGGAATTCAATCCCTGGCGCAGGATGGAAATGGCGACCTCGCCGCGTCTGGAACCATTGAAGCCGCTGTGGTGAACGTCTCGCCTGAAATGGCTGGCAAGGTGACGGATGTCCACGCTGGCGAAGGTGATGCTGTGACGAAGTCCCAGCCGCTTCTTAACCTGGACCCAAGCTTGCTCGATGCCCAACGGGCCGTTGCCTCCGCTGCAGTCGACTCAGCCACTGCCGCCCTCGCCGCTGCTCAAACCAAATATGACCAAACGCTCGAAGCCGCTCTCGCTTCTCAAGCTGCGCAACGTTCCAAAGATTGGCAAACCTCCGCGCCGAGCGAATTTGACCAACCCAATTGGTACATCGAACAAGACCAGCAAATTGCTGCTGCACAAACCGAACTCGAAAATGCCGAGACAGAGATCGATGCCGCGCTTGAAAATCTGGATAAGGTTATTACCGATTTGAAGAATTCAGATTATCTGCAAGCCGAACAAGACCTTGCCGAAGCTCGTGCTGCGTTTGTCATTGCGGAACAGGTGAAGGATCAGGCTTCTAATGCATCTGATAGCGGCGGTTTGAACGAAGCAGCACAAGATTATTACGACGATGTGCTCACCAATCTTGATGACGCCGAAGAAGCCTATAACGACCTCATGAACAGCGACGAAGCCGAAGATATTGAATACGCCCGCGGACAGGTCCTCGTGGCGCAACAACGGTACGATGCTGCCTATGCTCGTCTGCTCACCTTGCAAACTGGCGCAAATTCTCCAGCTGTGATCGCTTCAGCGAAGGAATTGGATAAGTCGAAGTCCGCGCTGGCACAAGCAGAAGCAAACCTCGCCTTGGTCGAGGCTCAGATCGTCAAACTCACGGTCAACGCCCCAATGGATGGAGTCATACTCACTCGTAATGTCGAACCGGGCGAATTCGTCCAGCCGGGCGGAATTGCCATGACCATGGCAGACCTCTCGAACCTGACCATTACTGTGTATATCCCCGAAGACCGCTACGGTTTGATCTCACTTGGGCAAACCGCCGAAGTCAAAGTCGACTCGTTCCCAGACATGACCTTTACTGCAACTGTCACTCATATCGCCGACCAAGCAGAATTCACCCCCCGCAACGTGCAGACCGTGGAAGGCCGCAGTGCCACACTATATGCCATCAAGTTGAGCGTACAAGACCCTGAAGGGAAACTGAAGATCGGCATGCCTGCGGAAGTTACCTTCGAATAATTATGTAGGGGCGAGGTCTCCTCGCCCCGATTTTTACTGACATATATTTGGGCGGGGAAACTCCGCCCCTACGGAATTGATATGGAATCCTTAGTACAAGCAACTGGATTGAAAAAATACTTCGGCAATACCCATGCTGTGGATGGTGTTGACCTGCAAATTCCATCTGGCGAAATTTATGGGCTGGTCGGTTCGGATGGGGCGGGTAAGACAACCACCATGCGTCTTTTGGTAGGAGCGTTGTTACCTGATGCCGGTGAAGTTTCAGTTTGTGGATTCAATGTGTTGAAGCAAACCGAACAAGCTCGCTCGACGATTGGCTACCTCTCGCAGCGCTTCTCCATGTATGAAGACCTGACGGTGCTGGAGAACATCCGCTTCTTCGCCGAAGTGCGCGGACTTTCTCCCACCGAGTGGCTGCCGCGTTCAATGGAAATTCTAGAATTTGTCGGGCTTGATAAATTCAAAGATCGCCGGGCGGGTCAACTCTCTGGGGGTATGAAGCAAAAACTTGGGCTTGCCTCGGCATTGGTCACTCGTCCACGATTGCTGTTGCTTGATGAACCCACAACAGGTGTAGACCCCGTGACCCGGCAGGATTTTTGGCAGCTTGTTATCAAGCTGGTTGGGTCGCGTGAAGGCGATGGGGTTTCTGTCATCATTTCCACGCCCTACATGGACGAAGCGTCTCGTTGTCATCGCGTGGGCTTCATGAAAAATGGGAAGATCATCGCCGAAGACACTCCATCCAATCTGCGCTCACTACTGAACGGACGCATCCTCGAACTGCGCGGCTCGCCTTTGGATATCATGCGTCATGCGGCGCATAAGGATGAAGATGTGGAAGATGTCCAAGCCTTCGGCGATAGATTGCACATCCGAGTAAAAGAGAACAAAGCACAAGCTGTCTTGCGGAAATTGAAAGCCGATATCAAATCTGCAGGCGGGCATGTAGATGAACTTCGCGTTGTGCCACCAGGTCTCGAAGATGTGTTCATTGCGTTATCAG
>VFQT010004211.1_pt1 | contig 12255 bp, 11 predicted proteins | sample 3512381 | NCBI WGS metagenome assembly VFQT01 (sample SAMN10412376, study PRJNA504923) | tailings metagenome | isolation source: Relicate 2 Philex TSF3 active mining site | place: Philippines: Tuba, Benguet | collected 2017-08-29 | reverse complement strand
CACCCGCGGCCGCTGACCTTCTTGAAGGCGTTGGAGGCTTGCGTACGGTTGTCGACGTCGAGTTTCTTCAGGATCTCGGAGACATGCGCCTTGATCGTCGCTTCCTTCACACCGAAGCGATAGGCAATCAGCTTGTTCGAGATGCCTTCGTCGTCGAGCATCATGAGGACGCGGATCTGCTGCGGCGTCAGCGTGGCGATCCGGGCGATGATGTCGCTCGTTTCCTTGTCGTCTGGGCGCGCTCCGGCGAGCCCCTCGGGAACCCAGAGCTGGCCCTCGAGAACGGCGAGCACGGCCTCCTTGATCTGGTTCTCGGGCGCCGACTTGGGCACGAACCCCGACGCGCCGCAATCCATGCAGCGATGGATCGTCGCCGGATCCTCCGTCGCGGAGACGATGACCACCGGGATCTGGGGGTGTTCGGCCCGCAGGTAAAGCAGCCCCGAGAGCCCCTTGACACCGGGCATGGTCAGATCGAGCAGCACGAGGTCGAGATTGTTGTCGGCTTCCAGGCGCTCGCTCAATTCGTCGAGCGATGCGGCGCCCAGGATTTCGGCTTCCGGCAGCGCGGCGGCAATCGCCACGCTCAAGGCGTCGCGAAAGAGCGGATGGTCGTCGACGATGATGATGCGCTGACCGCTCATGCGTCCGGCCTCTTGGTTCCCCGCCCCCCGATAACGCGCGCTTCCGACACACCATCCCAATCGGCAGGTAGCGAGCATGCGATCGACAAGGTAGCGTTATCGTGATTCGTCTGCATCGCCGCCTCTGTCCGCGAAACGCGATCGAATATGCACGCCAAGTGACCGTCACCGCCGTAGGATGACCGCATTTGGAGCATGTATGTGACTAAAGTCGAGCCGCGAGGTCAAGATAGCTCGCGCAACTAAGGATAAGACCGGCAGGGCCGGTTCGCACGGGGCGTCCGATGATCGAGCACAAGGAACGAAAGCCGTATTGGCGCCACACGAAGTGGCAGATGCTCACCAGCCTCGTGCCGTTCCTCGTCATCATGGTGGTGTTCCCGGTCTATGCGGGAAGCTTGAATTCCCTGAGATTTCTGGGTTTCCCGTTGGGATATTTCCTAGCCTGCCACGGCCTCGTCCTGATCGCGATCGTCACCGTCTGCGTTTTCGTGAACCGCCAGGACGCACTCGACCACTGGCACGGCGCGCACGAGGACGCGTGAGCTGACCATGCCGACCAGGGTCCGATCGCAGAGCGTCAATCCGTTGCTGGGCGTGTATTTCGGCATCTTCGCCGCATCGCTCGCGGGTCTCGTCGTCCTGCTCATGATCTTCGAGCAACTGGGAGTGGTCGATTCGCGGCTGCGCCTGATGATGACGCTCGGCTCGCTGGCGTTTTACGCCGCGATCGGCATCGTGGCCTACAGCAAGCTGCCCCACGACTATCTGTTGTCCGGCCGACGGGTGCCGTCGTTCTTCGTCGGTCTCGGCTTAGCCGTCTCGGCGCTCGGAGGAACGGGTCTCGTGACCTTCGCCGGCATCCTCTTCCTGGCGGGGTTCGACGGCCTCTGCCTGCCGGTTGGATTGGTGGCGGGTTTCGTCATATCCGTTTTGCTCATCACCCCTTTCCTGCGGAAGTTCGGTGCGCCGAGCCTGCCGACGTTCCTGAGCCTTCGCTTCGAGAGCACCATGGTGCGCCTCGTCGCGGCCTCCGTCATCGTCGTGCCGCTCCTGCTGCTGCTGATCGCAGAGCTGCGCATCGCCCAGATGTCGCTCGTCTGGCTTCTCGGCTTGTCCGACGGCCTCGCGGTCGTGATGGCAGCGGCGACTGTCGCGCTCACGCTGGCGGCCGGTGGAACGCGTTCGTTGACATGGTCGTCCGCGGCCCAGTCTCTCGCGGTGTTGACCACGGTACTCCTGCCGGTGGCCATCGTCGCCGTGCTGATGACCAATCTGCCCTTTCCCCAGTTGAGCCATGGCCCGATACTCAAATCGCTCGTGCGGATGGAAGAGGTTCAGGCGATACCCATCGGTTTTGCCGACCCCATGGTCTTCGAACTGCCGCGTCAGCAGGCGCAGGCGATCGTGGGCCGCTATGCCACGCCGTTCGCTTCGGTCGGCCCGATGGCTTACGTCCTTGCGATGCTGGCGATGATGCTGGGCGTGGCCGGATCGCCGGCGCTGATCGCTCGGACATCGGCAACCGTGAGTGTCTACGAAGCCCGCAAGTCGATCGGTTGGGCGGTGTTCCTTTCGGGAGTGGTCGTGCTGACGTTGTCCGCCATGGCGGTGTTCATGCGCGACGTCCTCGTCAATCAGATCGCAGGCGGCGCGGCCGCCAGTCCGCCCCCAGGTCTGCGCACCTTGATCGAGATGGGCTGGGCCGAAATCGTCGGGCGCACGCCGACGCTCGCCGCGACCGGCGTCGCGTTCAAGCGCGACATGGTGCTCCCGAGCCTTCCCGTTCTGATGGGCTTTCCCAACTCCCTGGTCAGCCTCATTGTGGCGGGCGTCCTTGCGGCGGCGCTCGCGACCGCGGCAGGCAGCCTCAATCAACTCGCCATCATCCTTGGGGAGGACGTGCTCGGCGGCCCCCCCACCGAACCGCACGAGGCTGGCCGCCGGTTGCTCGTCGATCGCGGAATGATTGTTCTGGTCGCGGCAATCGGTGCGTTCATCGCGGCGGTCTCCAGTCGGGATCCGCTCGATCTGATGCTCTGGTCGCTGGCCTACTCGGCGGCACTGTTCCCGGTTCTGATGCTCTCCATCTGGTGGAAGCGCACGACTGCGATGGGTGCCGTGGCAGGACTCGTGGCAGGCTCGGCCGTCACGACCCTCGGCTTGGTTCTCGGGGCCGCCGATCTGCTGCCCTTGGCGGCGCCCCTCGTGCCGGTGATCGGCGCGCCGGCCGCCCTCGTCGCGACCCTCCTGGCGACACAGGTTTCGCAGGCGCCCAAACGTCACATCCTGGAAATGGTGCGCGATATCCGCGTGCCGGGTGGCGAGCCGATTTACGACCGGGAGTTGCGTCTGGCCCGCCAACAGAGGCAGCGACGGACCTGATCGAAATTTGGGCGGTGCCGACGTTCATCGAGGACAGCGGGAAACCGATATCGTAGGGTCGCACCATGTCATCACGCGAGCGCTACGGCGTCTTTCCACCCATCGAGCCTTTTCGTCAGGGGCGATTGCACGTTTCTGGCGGCCATGAGCTGTATTTCGAGGAGTGCGGCAACCGCGCGGGAAAGCCGGTGCTCGTGGTGCACGGCGGCCCCGGCGGCGGCAGTAACCCCACCATGCGCCGCTACCACGATCCGTCACGCTATCGTATCATTCTGTTGGACCAGCGCGGGTGCGGTCGCTCCACCCCGCATGCGTCCCTGCAGGAGAACACCACGGCGCATCTGGTCGACGACATGGAGCGCCTGCGCCTGACGCTGGAGATAGACCGCTGGCAGTTGATGGGGGGCTCCTGGGGCTCGACCTTGGCGCTCGCCTATGCGCAAGCCTATCCCGACCGCGTCTGCGAGATGATCCTGCGGGGCATCTTTCTTCTGCGCCGGAGGGAGATCGACTGGTTCTATAAGGAGGGCGCGAGCTGGCTCTTTCCGGACGCTTTCGAACGCTTCGAGAGCGAGATACCGCCGGACGAGCGCCAAGACATGATCGCAGCCTACTATCGCCGCCTCACGCACCCCGATCCAGCCGTCCAGCTCCGCGCGGCACGGGCGTGGAGCATCTGGGAAGGCTCCACGCTGGCGCTGCACCAGGACCGCGAACGCATCGAACTGTTCGGCGCGCAGTCCTATGCGCTGGCCTTCGCGCGCATCGAGTGCCACTACTTCGTGCATTCCGGCTTCCTGCCGCACGACGGCGCGCTGCTGGAGGGTGTCGATCGCTTGCGGCACATCCCCTGCACCATCGTCCACGGTCGCTACGACGTGGTCACACCGTTACGTAATGCCTTCGATCTGAAGGCCCGCTGGCCCGAGGCCGACCTGCGCATCGTTCCCGATGCCGGCCATGCCATGACAGAGCCCGGCATCGTTCACGAGCTGATCGCTGCCACGCGCCGCTACGCTGCATGAGGCCGATCCAAGCGAGCCGGCGCATTGTCGCAGCAGGCTGATCTGCTGGCGGGTTGGCGTCGTATCGCCTAAGAAATCGCCCCGCAGACGACCTTCACGCGACAGCCTGCGACGACGAGAGGATCCTGACGTGCCTGTCCCTGTCCGATTTGCGATCGCGATCGCTGCTGTCGTGGTGGCCCTCGTCGCGCCCGCCGATCACGCACGATCGGAGGGCCAGTTTGCGCTAAATGCCCTGGAAGGGCAGATCGATCGCGACTATCCGCGCGCGCAGTCCATTCTGCCTGAGGATCTCGAGGCAAAACTGTCCCGGGGTTCACCGCTGCTCCTGATCGACGTGCGTACGCAGGCCGAATTCGCCGTCAGTCACGTCCCGGGAGCCGTACGTGTGGATCCCGCGATCGGGACGGCCGCGTTCTTCGAACGCTTCGGGCGTCAGGCGGCGGGCAAGACCGTGGTGGTCTATTGCTCCGTCGGCGTGCGCAGCGCGCAATTGGCGACCCGCGTGGGCGATATGCTCTCGAAGGCCGGAGCAAGTGGTGTCTTCAATCTGAAGGGCGGCATCTTCGCGTGGCACAACACGGGCCGCCCGCTCGTTGCAGGCAACGCCCAGACGAGCGATGTCCATGGCTACAGCGGCCGCTGGGCCCGCTACCTCGATTTCGAGAACTTCGCGCGCTTCGGCTGGCGTTGACCGCCGGCCTCCAATGTAGGGCATCTGCCGTTTGCTCCCGGGGTGCGGCTGGGCTCGCAACCAGACGTAGCATCAAGAAAAATAAATAAAATCAAGAAATTGCGAGCATGTCTCTGTGGCTCCGACACTTGGTTCTCCGTGCGTCGCACTTCGGAGCAAGTATCGGAGCGGGACCACTAGCGGCTTCGCAACCGCTCCAACAACTCGGGCGTCGCATAGCTGTCTGCGGGCATGCGAAACTCGATCTGCACCTTCTTGACCGCGGCCCGTGTCAGGGCGCCGATCTTGCCGTCTACCTCGCCGACGTCATGTCCGCGTTTGACGAGTAACCGCTGCAACTCCTTGCCTTCCTCGTACGAGAGTGTCGGGATCTTGTCGCGGCCGCGCAGCATGGGCTTCGCGCCGTCGATGCGCGTAGCCAGATAGGCCGCGGTCGTCGCGTAGGTGAGCGACTGGTTCCACTCCAGGTAGATGCGGAAGTTGGGATAGGCGAGGAATGCGGGGCCGTGCCGTCCCATCATGAGCAGCAGCGATGCCTGGAGCCCGTCTTTCGGCAGTGGTCGCCCGTCGGCATAAGTCACACCCCATTTCGCCCAATCGCCGCGAGGATGTTGGATGGCCAGATCAGCCTGATCCCAGGCGAGCTTGTCGGGTACCCGCACTTCCTCCAGCCAGGGCTCGCCCGCGCGCCATCCCAGATGCTTCAGGAAAGCTGCGGACGAGGCGATGATGTCCGCCTCGCTTTTCATCAGATTGCGGCGGCCGTCTCCGTCGGCGTCGACCGCATGGGCCAAGTAGTGCGACGGCAGAAATTGTGTCTGGCCGAGCTCGCCGGCCCACGATCCGATCATCTCCTCAGGGTCCAGGTCGCCCCGATCGATGATCTTGAGGGCGGCCAAGAGCTCGCCGCGAAAACGCTCGGGGCGGCGGCAATCGTAGGCGAGCGTTGCCAGGGACCGCAGCACCGACAGATTGCCCATGCCGGCTCCGAAGTCGCTCTCGAGCGCCCAGAAGGCCGCGATGACGGACCCCGGAACGCCGTAGGTCTTTTCAGCCTTGGCGAACAGCGGCGCGAGTTGCTTCAGCTTTCGCTGGCCGTTGACGACGCGGTTCTTCGTCGCGAGCTTATCGGAGAAGCTGAGGAAGCTCTGCGCAAAAAAGCTCTGCCGCCGGTCTCGGGCGATGACGCCGCTGTCGAGCGTCATTCCGTCAAGCGCACGCGAAATCGTACGTGGGGTGACACCGGCGTCGCGCGCCTCCTTGCGGAAGGCTGCGAGCCACTGGTCGAAGCGTCCCGTGTTCTGGCAGGGGGCTTCCGCCCATGCGCCACTGCCTGCTGCGCTCCCCATGAGTAATAAGACCGTGGTCAGCGCGGCAAAGGGCTGTCGAAGCATGGAATACGTGCTCCCTGTCAGGAAATGCTGTGCGGCGCGTTACGTGCTGGGCGTTACGAGAGCCGCCTGGAAAGGTCGAAAATATGAACGGCTTCAGTTGAGCGGGAAACCGAGCGCCCGGATCGCCGCCTTCAGCTTGTCGCGGCCCGATAGCGACTTGACGGGCCCCAACCGGTTGATGACGCGTTCGGTCCATGTGTACTGCGCCATCTCGTACTGTTTGGAGTACTTGGCCAATTCGGCGTCGTAGGCTTTGCGCAGCTCGCTCTCGCGGCTCGTGTCGTAGTGTTCGCGGTGCAGTATGACCTCCTGCGGCAGACGCGATTTGACGGCGCTGACTGCCCCGGGTTTCGCATAGCCCACGCAAAGTCCGAAGACGCACATCGTCTGCGGCGGAAGCTTCAGCAGTTCGGCGACGCGCGCGACATTGTTGCGCATGGCGCCGATATAGACGGTCGAGAGGCCGAGCGACTCGGCGGCGATCACAGCGTTCTGCGCAGCCAGCGCCGCGTCGATGGCCGCGACGAGGAACGACTCCAGATACGGCAATCCTTCGAGTTTTGCGCCTTCCTCCTTGGCGAGCCGCTCGTTGCGCGAGAGATCGGCGAGGAAGCACAGGAACAACGGGCATTCCTCGATGTGCTTCTGATTGTTGGCGATGCGGGCGAACTCGGTCCTGGTCGCGGGATCGTCGACGGCGACGACAGACCAGGTCTGCAGATTGGAGCTGGTCGCGGCCGACTGTGCGGCGGCAATCAGAGTCTCGAGCGTGCCGGCCGGCAGCGGATCGGGCTTGTAACCGCGTACCGAGCGGTGCTCCATCAGGCTGGCGATGACGTCGTTCCACGGGCCTGCGGCGGGAATGGCGCCAGCGCCATAGCGACGGGCGAGTGCGGCGGCTTTCGGAGAGGCGATGTCGGCGTCGTTGGCCATGAGAATCGGGGCTCCCGGTTCGAGGATTGCGTCGTCTGCAACTGCTATTCTTGCTCTTCCGCATCCGCCGTCGCTTCGCGCTGGCTTTCGATGCGGACCATTCGGCTGGCCAGATAATCGGCAGAGCGCATTTCCATCAAGCGGCTTGCGGTCCGCTCGAAGAGGAAAGATTCGTCACCTTTCGGATGCAAATCGTCGGGCTCGGCGTCTGCAGAGGCGATCAGGCCGACGCGGTTGTCGTAGAGCGTGTCGATCAGGTTGATAAATCGGCGCGCTGCGGACCTGCGTTCCGGACCGAGTTTGGGAATGCCTTCGATGATGAGCGTGTGATAGCGGTGCGCCAGATGCAGATAGTCGAGCGTACCGAGCGGCCTGTCGCACAGCTCCGTGAACGTGAAGCGTGCGACTCCGCGCGCTGCGGAGGGCACGTGAAGATTGCGCCCTTTCACATCGATATTCTCGGGTTTGCCTTCCCACAGGCCGGTGAGCCGTGTGAACGCGGCGTGAAGGGACTTGCGCGCCGCCTCGTCGTGCGGCGTGAAATACAGCTTCTGACCTTCGAGCCGTTCCAGCCGGAAATCCTTGGCCGATTCCAGCTCCATGACCTCCATCGCGGACTCGATCAGCGCGATCGTCGGCAGGAAGAGCTGCCGGTTGAGGCCGTTCCTATAGAGGCCGGAGGGCGGGACGTTCGACGTGGCGACCATCACCACTTGCCGTTCGAAGAGCCCCTTGAACAGCCGCCCGAGAATCATCGCGTCGGCGATATCCGTCACATGCAACTCGTCGAAGCACAGGAGGCCGCAACCGTGCGCGATATCGTTTGCCACCTTCGGCACCGGGTCGCCGTCGGTCGATTTCCGCGCCACGCCGATGCGGTCGTGCGTCTCCGCCATGAACTCGTGGAAATGCACGCGCCGCTTCGGCCGGAACTCCGTGGCCTCGTAGAAGAGGTCCATGAGCATCGTCTTGCCGCGGCCGACCTTGCCATGGATGTAGAGGCCGCGCGGCGGCGGTGCGGGTTTTGCCCCGAACAGGCTCTTAAAGGACCAGCGCCCGGGCCGCCAACGATTGAGCGCGGCGGACATCTCGTCGAGCCGGGTCACTGCCGCGAGCTGTGCAGCGTCAGCGTCCATCTCGCCCGACGCGACGCGGGATGTGTATCGTTCCAGGGGACCGATCGCCATGGATCTCGTTTAGGTTGGAGACGCCTCGCGCGAGAGGCGTGCAGATCTCACTTGAGGACGACCGCTGGCGCAGCATGCACCTGTCCGGAGCGCGAGCCCCATCGTTGTGTGGCCTAACGAGCAGACGTGCCGAGGTTTTCCCGATTGTGGCTACCGTTTGGCGAGGCTGCGGTCAAGGTTTCGCCCCGCCGCTGGGAGCGGATCGGCACGCGAGATGCGGCGAAATGTCGAGGCTGCACCGCGATAGTGTCATGAATTGTCGTGATTTTTGTCACGAACTTCTGGCCTTGTCGCGATAGTGTTCCGCGCCGCAGCGGGTGGGGCGTGACCGTGATGACCAAAGCCCCCACGCGACTGCGCCCGATGCCGAGAGGAGCCGCCGATGCGCGAGGCCCATACCCACCCGATTGCCCTGCCGGGCATTATTCGCAAGCTCTGGCCGAGCGAATCTCTCGTATTCCGCGCGCATCTGCTGCGGCTCGACAAGGAAAGCCGCCGCACGCGCTTCGCTCACGGTGTCTCCGACGTGTTCATCGAGGAGTACGCGTCTCGCATGAGCGAAATGAGTGGCATCGTTTTCGGATATTTCGAGGATGGAGTCCTGCGTGGAGCGGCGGAGTTGCGTAAACTCGGTGCAACCTGGGGCGGCGAGGCGGAAGCTGCCTTCTCCGTCGAAGGGCCATACCAGCACCGCGGTATGGGGACGGCGCTCATGGGCCGCGTGATCCTCGCCGCGCGAAATCGCGGCGTCGGCCGCCTCTATATGAGTTGCCTTGCGGAAAATGCGAAGATGCAGGCGATTGCCTCGCATCACGGCGCCGATTTGCGCCTCGAATACGGCGAGGTCGTCGGAGAGATCGTACCGAGCTCGCCCAACTACTTCTCGATCTTCGAAGAGGCGTTCGAGGACCGCGTCGGTTTCATGATGGCGGTGCTGGATCTGCAATCGCGGCTGGTGAAGGCCGCCTGATCGGCGGTGGTGCCGTCAACGCGGCTGCGCAAGCATGCCCCTGAACTCAGAGTTCTTGCGGATGAAAGCCGCGATGAAGGGGCAGCGCGGCACCACCTTCATATGCCGAGCGCGCAGCACCTCCAGTGTGCCCCGCACGAGGCGCGAGCCGATGCCGCGTCCCTCCAGATGCACAGGCACTTCCGCATGATCGAGGGTGGCGGTGTCGCCGGCAATGCGATACGTCACGAATGCCGTATGGCCATCCACGGACAGCTCGAAGCGGTTCGATTCAGGCTTGTCGACGACGTCGTGCATGGCGGTGCTCGGTCTCATTTCCGGGGCGGGTCGTTGATCGGATTTCCGGCACTTATACGCATTTTTCACAATGGCTTGCATTACGCCAATGATCGCATGTAGTCTCCCCTCCTCAAGACGACAAGAAGCGGAAAACGCATAGCGCCATTCCGTCGATGCAGTGGCCCGCAAGAGGGAGGGAGGAAACGACCGCGACGAACGAACAAATCGAAATCTAGGCCGTGTGCGGGGAACGCGCAGTGCCATGGCGGGGCATTCATGTCGTTGCCGGGCGTTGTGATGCTGACCATCGCGGCTGATGAAGCCGATGGTTTCCGGCTCCCCAGAGAGCTGGCGCCGAAAGAAAAGACGACACCCAAAGGAGCACTTCATGAAGTTCAAGTCACTGCTTGCCGCCGCTGCATGCGCAAGCGTTCTCGCCATGCCGGCGCAAGCTCAGGACAAGAAGGTCCGCGTCCAGTTGGCCGGTGCCTTCCCGAGTTCGACGGCCATCCTCGGCACTGCCGAGACGCGCCTCGTCAAGATGATGCGCGACACTTCGGGCGGCTCCATTGACGTGAAATTCTTCGAGCCCGGCGCGCTCGTTCCGGGCGATCAGTACTTTGACGCCGTCGGCAACGGCTCGCTCGATATGGCCTATACGGCGACGGGCTATTTCACGGGCAAGGACATCGCCTTCGCGTTGTTCGGTGCTGTGCCGTTCGGTCCGGGCGTCGGCGAGTACATCGCTTGGTTCGAGTACGGCGGCGGCAACAAGCTGTCCGACGACCTGCACGCCAAATACAACATCATTGCCAAGCTCTGTGGCATCATCGCGCCTGAAGCGTCCGGCTGGTTCCGCAAGGAAATGAAGACGGTCGACGACTTCAAGGGCCTGAAGATGCGCTTCTACGGCATCGGCGCGAACGTCATGCAGAAGATGGGCGTCGCCACGCAGCTCCTGCAGGCCGGCGAAATCTTCCAGGCGCTCCAGCTCGGCACGATCGACGCGACCGAGTTCTCGATGCCGTCCATGGACCTGACGCTGGGCTTCTATCAGGTTGCCAAGCATTACTACTTCCCCGGCTGGCACCAGCAGGCCTCGACCGCTCACCTCTACATCTCCAAGAAGAAGTGGGCCGAGTTCTCGCCGACGCAGAAGGCGATCGTCGAGAATTCCTGCAAGGCGCAGATGTTCCAGGAGTTCGCCGAGTCCGAGGCGGCTCAATTCGGCGCCATGGCCGAACTGCAGAAGAAGGGCGTGACCATCCACAAGTGGTCGCCCGAGATCCTCAAGGCACTCGAGGCCAAGTGGCTGGAAGTGGTTGCCGAGCAGAAAGCCAAGAGCCCCGAGTTCGCGAAGGTATGGGCCAGCTACGAAGCTTTCCGCGCGAACTACAAGATCTGGCGTGAGAACGGCTACCTCCAGTAAGCCGGTTTGAGAAAAAGGGGCTCCGCGTGTGACACGTGGAGCCCTTGTTCTTGCAGAGTGTCTCGTGCCGGTCCCGCCGAGACAGACGAGTAAACCCAGCGAAAACGTGTTGGTTTGCGAGTGTACGCGGTCGCGTGCCGGGCGGCTGATGCTGGGTGATCAATGGCCTTGAAACCAAGCCTTTTCGGGGGTCAGGAGGGAACGTGCGCACGCTACTAGGTGTAAGCGAGGCAATCGACGGGATACTGAGCTTCATCGCTCGGCTATTCGGCTGGTGCTTCATTTTGATGGTGGTGGTCATCTGCTTCGACGTCATCACCAGAAAGTTCGGCTTTCAGCTCGAACTGTTCGGCATCGATCTGGGCTCGACGCGTCTGCAGGAACTCGAATGGCATCTGCATGCGGCGCTGTTTCTGACCTGGATCGCGTTCTGCTACGTAAAGAACGCCCACGTCCGCATCGACGTGTTCACGAGTGGCCTTTCTGCGCGAAAGCAGGCGTGGCTTGAACTTTTTGGCTGCCTCTTCTTTGCCTTGCCTTACGTTGGAGTTGCACTCCCCTATGCTTGGGACTTTTTTGGCGACTCGTTCAGACAAATGGAGTCGTCTCCGGCGCCGAACGGCTTGCCGGCCCGCTTCATAATAAAGTTCTTCCTGTTCTTCGGCTTCGCGTCGATTCTGGCGGCGGTCGTCTCCGTCTTCGTACGCCGTTTCGTGTTCCTGTTCGGTTCGGCGGCAGACGCCGAGGCGGCCATGGCTGACGTCGCCAAGTCGGCACACTGAGGAGATCAGGAAATGGAATGGATTGCTGATCACCTCGCAGTGATCATGTTCTGTGTGCTCACGTTCATCATGTTCGTGGGCTATCCCGTGGCGTTCGTTCTGGGTGCCGTGGGAATCTTTTTTGGATGGGCCGGTATCTACTTCGGCCTGTTCAGCCCCGTCCAGTTCGCCAATCTCTTGCCGCGTATCTACGGGTCGGCCGTTTCTAACCAGGTTCTGGTCGCCGTCCCGATGTTCATCTTCATGGGCGTGATACTCGAACGAAGCGGGATTGCCGAAGAGTTGCTGCGTTGCCTGCAGGTTCTTTTCCGTCGATTGCCGGGTGGTCTCGCTCTGGCAGTCGTGCTGCTTGGCACGATCATGGCGGCGACGACGGGTATCGTCGGCGCCTCGGTCGTGATGCTCACCATGATCGCGCTTCCGGTGATGCTCGATCGCGGGTACTCCAAGGAGTTGTCGGTCGGCACAATCGCAGCATCCGGAACGCTCGGAATTCTGATTCCGCCCTCGATCATGCTCGTGATCGTCGGCGA
>VFQT010004209.1_pt1 | contig 12257 bp, 10 predicted proteins | sample 3512381 | NCBI WGS metagenome assembly VFQT01 (sample SAMN10412376, study PRJNA504923) | tailings metagenome | isolation source: Relicate 2 Philex TSF3 active mining site | place: Philippines: Tuba, Benguet | collected 2017-08-29 | reverse complement strand
AAGTGGACCCTTTCCTTGAATTGGCCACCATACATCATCGTGTGTACGAAGCAGGGGGACCTGCTCTGTTATTTGAAAATGTTAAGGGTTCTCGCTACAGATCCGCATCCAATATTTTCGGATCGCTTGAAAGAAGCAAATTTATTTTCAGAGATACTCTCTCCCATGTACAGCAATTGATAAGTGTCAAACAAAATCCGATTCAGGCACTTAAACAGCCACTCAAAAATTTATCTGCCGGTTTACATGCTGTCCATGCGCTTCCTTTGCGCAATCCCATTCAAAAACCTGTCCTGTACAAAGAAATCAATATTGAAGATATACCGCTGATACATCATTGGCCCAAAGATGGTGGAGCATTTGTAACGCTTCCCCAGGTGTATTCAGAAGACATTGATCAACCAGGCATCGCACAGTCGAATCTTGGCATGTACCGGATTCAATTGAGCGGCAATGATTATCGTCTCAACAAAGAAATTGGACTTCATTATCAGCTCCACAGGGGCATCGGTGTACATCAAACAAAATCAAATAAAAAAAACAAACCACTCAAAGTAAGCGTATTTGTTGGGGGTCCTCCTGCCCATACGGTTTCTGCTGTCATGCCACTTCCCGAGGGCATGAGTGAAATCAATTTTGCAGGAATACTGGCAGGAAGAAGATTTCGCTACACTTACAAGGATGGATTTTGTATCAGCACAGATGCCGATTTTGTTATTACCGGTGAAGTATATCCTGGTGAAAACAAGCCTGAAGGTCCGTTTGGTGATCATCTAGGCTATTACAGTCTCGAGCATCCATTCCCTTTGATGCGTGTACACAAAGTATATGCAAAGCAGCATGCCATTTGGCCCTTTACCGTAGTCGGCAGACCTCCCCAAGAAGATACCAGCTTTTGACAATTGATTCATGAGATTACCGGTGAGGCGATTCCCAACGAGATACCCGGATTGAAGGAAGTCCATGCAGTAGATGCATCAGGTGTCCACCCCCTCTTGCTTGCAATAGGAAGTGAACGTTATACACCCTACCTGCCTACCAAACAGCCAGCTGAAATATTGACCATCGCCAATCATGTGCTTGGAACGGGACAATTGAGTCTTGCGAAATTTTTATTCATAACTGCTGATGATACCAATCAATTGTCAACGCATCGGATCAAGGATTACCTAACTTATATTTTCGAAAGAATTGACCTGAAAAGAGATATCCATTTTTACACCAATACAACAATGGATACGCTGGATTATTCAGGATCGGGACTCAATACCGGCAGCAAAGTTGTGTTTGCAGCCTATGGTGATAAAACAAGAGAGCTTGCGAATGACGTCCCCGAAGAAATAAGATCATTGAATGGCATCGCTGACGCAAAAATGATTTTCAAGGGAGTGGTTGCTATTCAATTGAAACCATTCATCAATCATCTGCAGGCAAAATCTGAAATGGATGATATCAACCAGCAACTTTTGAATGTTGTTGATCAATTAAAAGGCATTGTCATGATGATTGTATGCGATGATGCGGATTTTGTTTCAACACAGCTGAATAATTTTCTTTGGGTAACGTTTACCCGTACAAACCCTTCTCATGACATCCATGGCGTAGGATCTTTTATTGAAAACAAACATTGGGGATGTGTTGGTCCACTGCTGATTGACGCACGCATCAAACCACATCATGCTCCTGCAGTAGAGCTGGATCCTGCCATGGTGAAGAAAACAGACAGGCTGTTTTCTTCAGGAGGCAGTTTGCATGGAATATTGTAGGAATTATTTCAGTTTCATGTTTACCGGATCCCACTTCACAATTTTCTTGGAGAAGTAGCTGTCATTGCAAGCCAATGTTGGTGCAGCAGCTCTGAATCCAAATGTAGCATCCTCCACTACTTTCTTTCCAGTTCTGATGGAATCGAAAAAGTTGGTAAAATGATCCAGGTGTTCATCGTAACCTGCAGGAGCCTTGTAGACAACATCGTCTTTTGTCTTTCTTTTTCTCTGAGCGGGCGTCCATTTGGCATCGTATTCTTTTTGCATTTCCTCTTGCATGCTCTTGGAAAAAGTGAAAACGGAATCATACCCACCAAAGCCGGGTGCTTCAGGAAGAATACTGTGCTTTACTGTAATGTTGTTACCGTTGACTTCCATCACTCCCTCAGAACCGATCATGCGAATGATTTGTTGACCACCGGTACCGCTTATAAAGTTGACTTGCAGTGTCAATTGAAAAGCTGGATGTTCAGGACAATCAGGATACTGCATGACACCAGACATCACATCCGGCATGTTTCTGCCATCCAACCAATGACTGAATTGTCCGGTACTGTAAATAGTTTCTGGTCCAACTGAATTGGTAATCAAATGTGTGCCACTTAAGAGGTGTACAAACAGATCACCCGCCACGCCTGTTCCTACTTCTTTGAATGCTCTCCACCAGAAGAATTTCTTTGAATCATAAGGCATTTTATCTGTTACCTGTATGAACCTGTCCCAATCGGTTGAATTGGCATCAGCATCTTTTGGAATGGTATATTCCCATGCTCCGATCGAACTTTGTCTGTCGTATACCGCATTGACCATGTTCAATTTTCCTATCTCCCCTGCTGCAAGCAGTTCTTTTGCTTTTGCGAGTCCAATACTGCTCACACGCTGACTACCCACCTGCAATACTTTGCCATATTTTTTTTCAGCTGCAATCACATCAGCACCCTGGTTGATCTTATAAACCATTGGCTTCTCTATGTAAACATGTTTTCCTTTGGCCAATGCATCCACGGTCATTCTCGCATGCCAAACATCATGTGTGGCAATTATAACAGCATCGATGTCACTTCTGTCGAGCAATGCTCTGTAATCACGTGTAGTAAACAAATCATTGCCATACATTTCTTTGGCATTTTGGAGCCTGCCGGTATACAGATCGCAGATACCTGCCAGTTCAACACCCGGTACTTTCAAAGCAGTGGCCAAATCAATATGACCCTGCACACCAAATCCAATTACGCCCAATCTGATTTTATCTCCTGATGAAATTTTCTTTTCATATCGAATGATTCTTTCTTCCGCTTTTTCTTGTGCGGACAGAGAACCAAAAGGTGAAATGGCCGCTACCAGGCTGGTAGCACCAATTTGTTGTAGGAAATTTCTGCGTGAGGATGAGCTGTTCTTCTTCATATGTCAATTTTTGTATGAGTAATTTACATATAGTTTTTAAATTTTCTAATGAAGTTTAACTTGAATACAAAGAAAAAGCCCTGGCAAATACCAAGGCTCTTTTTGTTGTGTCGGGAAGACCAGATTCGAACTGGCGACCCCTTGCACCCCATACAAGTGCGCTACCGGGCTGCGCCACTTCCCGAACGGAGGGCAAATTTAAGAAAAATCACCCGAATAGACACTCCTTTAACTATATCATCCCAATGCTTTATCTTTGTGTAATTCCTCTTTTATGAAGATACTTGTCCGTCAAGCACTTATTAAGGACAACAACTCATCCCACAACAATACAGTCAAGGACATCCTTGTTTCCGACGGTATCATTACAGACATTTTTCCTTCTATCGATGCGAAAGCTGATCATGTGCTGGAAGCCAAAGGCAAAATGGTTTCTCCAGGCTGGGTAGATGTTTTCACAGTTGGTACAGATCCGGGATATGAGTTCAAGGATGACCTGAAATCACTTGCGGATGCAGCATCCTTCGGAGGATTCACACATGTTTTTTCATCTCCCAATACAAACCCGATTGTTCAATCAAAAACTGGGGTGGAATATATTGTCTCAGCCAGCAAATCACTGCCATGCCGGATTCATCCCATTGGAGCAGTTACCAAACTTACTGAGGGAAAGGAACTAACTGAAATGTACGACATGCATGCATCAGGAGCCATTGGATTTGGGGATGGAACAAAATCAATTCAGTCAGCCGGACTCCTTATAAAAGCACTTCAATACGTAAGTGCCTTCAACGGCATCATCATTCAAATACCCGATGACCAGTCAGTCGCACCCCATGGACAAATGAACGAGGGAATTATTTCCACCCAAATTGGTTTACCAGGAAAGCCCGCCCTTGCAGAAGAAATCATGGTTGCGCGGGATTTGGCATTGGCAAATTATACACAATCCAGGATTCATATCACCGGTGTAAGTCTTGCTTCTTCCGTTGCCATGATCAAAAAGGCAAAACAGGAAGGAGTGCAGGTAACTTGCTCTACAACAGTTCATCACTTGCTCTTCACTGAGGAGGATCTGATTGGATACAATACCAATCTGAAAGTGAATCCCCCACTCAGAACAGAAACAGATCGCAAAGCATTGATGCAGGGTGTTATAGACGGGACAATTGACTGCATTGCCACGCATCATACTCCTCAAAACAAGGATGCGAAGATTTGTGAGTTTGAATATGCGGGATATGGAACCCTGGGACTCGAAGCAGCTTTTGGTTTACTGGGAACAACCGGACTCAGCATCGATAACATTCTTCAATGCATCTGCTTCCAACCCAGATCAATATTTCAGCTTCCTGCTACTATTGAAAAAAATCAATCCGCTGATCTTACCATTTTTGACATTGAATCAACAGGTACCTATACCAATGATCATATCAGATCCAAATCAGCCAATGCAGCCTTTATTGGACAACCCTTCAAAGGGTCAGCCATTGCAACCATTCTTCATTCCAATTATCAATTGAAATAATCCATGGAAAAGATTTCATCCTTGCACAACAAAGAAACCATGCAATACGGATTGATTTCCGCAGCAGCTTCTGTACTCATTTTCGTTGTATTGTATATTCTGGGTGCAGAATATTTTATGAGTCCAGTTGCATGGATATCCTCATACCTCATACCCATTGTATTTGCAGTTTTGGGTTGTATTCAAGTAAAAAAGAAAAACAACGGCTATCTGAATTTCAACGAAGCATTGAAAGTTTCTTTTGGAGTGCTCGTAATTACTGGGATTGTCAGTACCATTGTCTCCTATTTTATATTCAATTATTTGGATGTTGCATTTGCTGAAAGAATGAAACAATTGACGATTGAAAAGTCTCAAGAAGCCATGGCAAGATTCAATGTTCCGGAATCTGAAATGGAAAAGGCGATGGATAAAATTGCAGAGCAGGATATTTTTTCATTGGGCTCATTGATGAAGTCTTTTGCTTATGCTTGCATTTTATATTTCATTGAAGCACTCATCATTGCAGCAATCATCAAAAAGAAAAAACCTGAAATGGAATTTTAATGGATATTTCAATTGTCATACCACTCAAGGATGAAGCAGCATCACTTCCGGAGCTGACGCAATGGATTGCCCGTGTCATGCTGGAACATCATTTCAGCTATGAAGTAATCCTGGTTGATGATGGCAGTTCAGATGATTCATGGAAAGTCATTACATCCATCTCAAACAACGACAACAGGTTCAAAGGGATCAAATTCAAACGCAATTATGGTAAATCCGCAGCCCTGAATGTTGCATTCAGAGAGGCACAGGGTGGTGTTGTCATCACGATGGATGCTGATTTGCAGGACAGTCCCGATGAAATACCCGCACTTTTCAAAAAGATTAAAGAAGAAAATTTTGACCTTGTCAGTGGCTGGAAGAAAAAAAGATACGACAATGTTTTGACCAAGAATATTCCCTCGAAATTTTTCAACGCTGTCACCAGAAAAATGTCAGGCATCCAATTGAATGACTTTAATTGTGGCTTAAAAGCCTATAAACTGGAAGTGGTCAAAGGAATAGAAGTATATGGCGAAATGCACCGTTATATTCCAGTTCTTGCCAAATGGCAGGGATATACCAGAATCGGGGAAAAAGAAGTCGAGCATCGTGCCAGAAAATACGGAACAACCAAATTTGGCTGGGAAAGATTCGTCAACGGATTCCTGGATCTTGCCACTATTATGTTCATTGGCAAGTTTCGTAAGAAACCCATGCAGTTTTTTGGACTGCTTGGAATTGTTGCATTTCTGATCGGATTCATCACCAGTGCCTACCTGATCATTTCAAAAATCATTGATTTCAATTACGGGATCACATCCAGACCTGCTTTTTATATTTCACTCACCTCCATGGTGATCGGTACACAGCTTTTTTTGGCTGGTTTTATCAGCGAAATGATTTCCAGAGGTGCCCCAGACAGAAACAATTACAACATCGAAACAGAAATTGGTTTCAATAAGTAGCCTGTGCAAAAAATCATCATCATTGGTTCTGCGTATCCTTTAAGAGGCGGTGGCATCACAACATTCAATGAGCGTTTGGCGGGTGCATTTCAGCAAGCAGGACATGAAGTCTCCATTTACTCCTTTTCTTTGCAGTATCCTTCTATCTTTTTTCCAGGTAAGTCTCAATACGCAAACAGGCCTGCACCCAAGAACATAAAAATCAAATCAGTTATCAATTCTGTCAATCCTATGAATTGGATAAAAGTTGGAAGACAAATCGCAGCAGAAAAACCATCACTTGTTCTCATCCGTTACTGGATACCTTTCATGTCCCCTGCACTGGGAACCATTGCCAGAATCATCCGCAAGAATACCAAAACAACAGTTATCTGCATTGCCGACAATATCATTCCACATGAGAAAAGAGTGGCCGATAAGATACTCACAAAGTATTTTATAAAACCCATAGACGGGTTTATAACCATGAGCAGCAAGGTGACGAAGGACTTGTTGACATTGCATCCAATTGCTTCCTATAAGCAGGTTGTACACCCCTTGTACGACAATTTTGGATTAAAGATGGAAAAAAAAGAGGCAAGAAATTATCTCAACATAAAAGATGGTATAAAACTTATTTTGTTTTTTGGTTTCATCAGAGAATACAAGGGATTGGATTTGTTGTTGGATGCAATGGCAATGCCTGAAGTAAAAAAACATGCTGTACAATTGATGATAGCCGGCGAATTTTATCAAAACAAGGAAGTCTATCTTCAACAGATCAAACAATTGGGCATTGAGGATCGTGTACAGATTGTTGATGATTTCATACCGGATGACATGGTAAGGTATTATTGCTCTGCGGCCGACCTGATTGTTCAACCTTATAAGAAAGCAACACAAAGTGGAGTAACACCACTCGCCTATCATTTTGAAGTCCCCATGGTTGTTACCCATGTAGGTGGACTCCCTGAAATGGTAAAAGATGGGGAAAGCGGACTTGTATGCGAACCCAACAGTCGCTCCATCGCTGAACATATCTGTGAATTTTTTGACAAAGGAGAAGCCTATTTTTTACCTGCATTAAAATCAGAGAAAGAAAAATTCAGCTGGTCGGCATTTGTTACCTCAACCATGATATTGAAAAATGAAATCAATTAGATATATAGTATATTCTTTTTTTGTTCTGCAAATCACTTTATCACAACTGAGCGCACAGTCAGGCAATCAGTTTCTGCTTCAAAAAGAGGACTCTCTCCAGTTTCATGGCAATATCATTGTGAATGGTGAATTTGCTGAACAGCGATTCAGGGCTGACAGTCATTTTACAAGAATATTGGTAAGGGCGCTGCAAGCCCCGCACTCTTTTTATCATCCATTTGATTCTGTTCAAACCATTTCAAAACTCTACAGTCCAGACAGCATATTCAGGATTTTTACCTGGCAGGTCAGCAAAGATGAAAATACCCATCGAAGACATGGCGCCATCCAAATGAATACAAAAGACGGGAGCCTGAAACTTTTTCCACTGATCGACAGAAGTTCACTGATCATCAACCAATCGGATACGATCACAAACAATGAATGGTGGATTGGGGCGATTTATTATAAAATGCTGATGCATAAAAATGGAGATCAAAACTTCTATACATTGCTGGGATATGATGAAAACAGTCGTGTAAGTACTAGAAAGATGATCGAGATATTGCATTTCGATCGCATGAACCAACCTGTTTTTGGATCCAACATTTTTGATTTCAGCAAGGACAAAAAAGCTATACCAACGCAAAGTAGGTTCTGGATTGAATACAAAAAAGATGCACAGGCCAGTATCAAATTTGATCAGGAACTTGATATGCTGATATATGATCATTTGATTTCAGAAACCAATGAGGTAGATCGAAAGGAAACTTTTGTACCTGACGGTGATTATGAGGCATTCAAATGGATGAACGGGAAATGGTTGCATATTGACAAACCATTTGATTTCAAGTTGGAAGATGGACAGGCACCTGTCATCAAGCCTATCAGTGAATCCAAAATTCCGGTAAAAAAATCTGGCAAGAAAGGGGCTTAATCATCCAACTTTAATACTGCAAGGAAAGCTTCCTGCGGTACTTCTACGTTGCCGATTTGGCGCATGCGCTTTTTACCCTCTTTTTGCTTTTCCAGGAGTTTTCGCTTTCGGCTGATATCACCGCCGTAACACTTGGCAGTAACATCCTTGCGCATGGCAGAAATATTTTCTCTGGCAACAACTTTCGCACCAATAGCTGCCTGAATGGCAATTTGAAATTGCTGACGCGGAAGCAGTTCTTTTAATTTTTCACAAAGCTTTCGTCCAAAATCCTGCGCCCTGCTTCTATGTATCAGTGCAGACAGCGCATCGACTTTATCACCATTGAGCAGGATATCCATTTTTACAATGTCACTGTCCCTGTAGCCGATGGGATGATAATCAAATGAGGCATATCCCCTTGTTTGACTTTTCAGTTTGTCATAAAAATCAAATACGATTTCAGTCAGGGGCATTTCAAATATCAATTCAACCCTGGTTTGGGTGAGGTAACTCTGATTGATCAACATGCCTCTCTTTCCAAGGCAAAGCGTCATGATATTGCCAATGTATTCAGGCTTGGTAATGATCTGTGCTTTGATGAAAGGTTCCTCAATATGCTCCATTTGCGTTGGATCCGGCATTTCTGAGGGGTTGTTTACAGGAATGACTTCACCCTTCGTGCTGTATGCAACGAAACTTACGTTGGGTACGGTGGTGATGACAGTTTGATTAAACTCTCGTTCCAATCTTTCCTGAATGATCTCCATGTGAAGGAGTCCCAGGAATCCGCATCGAAAGCCAAATCCCAGTGCCTGAGAAGTTTCCAATTCATAAGTCAATGATGCATCGTTGAGTTGAAGCTTGTCCATGCAATCCCTCAATTCTTCAAAATCGTCGGTATTGACGGGGAAAATTCCGGCGAATACCATTGGTTTTACCTCTTCAAAACCTTTGATTGCTTGAGCAGGATTTACAGCATCCACGATGGTATCTCCTACTTTGACTTCTTTGGCATTTTTGATGCCGGTAATCAAGTATCCCACATCTCCACATTTCACTTCTTTCACCTCCTGCATGTTCAACTTGAGAATACCTACTTCATCAGCCTCATAATCCATATCAGTTGAAACAAATTTGATCTTCTCTCCTTTTTTAATGCAGCCATTCAAAATACGGTAGTAAACGATGATGCCTCTGAAAGAATTGAATACGCTGTCAAATATCAGCGCCTGAAGCGGTGCATCAGGATTTCCTTTGGGAGCTGGTATGCGATGAACGATGGCATCCAAAATAGCTTCGATACCAATCCCCGTTCTTCCACTTGCCAATAAAATATCTTCAGATTTGCAACCAATCAAATCAATGATTTGATCTTTTACCTCTTCAATCATGGCACCATCCATGTCAATTTTGTTGATGACAGGAATGATTTCCAGGTTGTTCTCAACTGCAAGATAGAGGTTGGAAATCGTTTGTGCCTGGATCCCTTGGGTTGCATCCACCAATAGCAATGCGCCTTCACAAGCGGCCAACGCACGGCTGACCTCGTAGCTGAAATCAACGTGTCCAGGTGTGTCAATCAAATTCAACGTATAAGCTTGACCATCTGTATGCTTGTAGTTGATTTGTATGGCATGACTCTTGATGGTAATGCCTTTTTCACGCTCAAGATCCATGTCGTCCAATACCTGATCCATCATATCTCTTTCACTGATGGTATTGGTTGATTGCAATAGACGATCGGCCAGTGTTGACTTGCCATGGTCTATATGTGCTATGATGCAAAAGTTTCTTATGTGTTTCATGGAAAATATCAGCAATCACGGGGAAAAACCCGCATCATTGAAGCTGCGAAGTTAATCAATTATTGTATTTTAGCATACCAATGGAAACAAGAGAATTATTCGAAAAAGCGGTAAAAGATTCAGAATCTTTATCAGAGAGACCCAGCAATGAAACATTGCTTCAATTGTATGCATTGTACAAACAAGCAACAGAGGGAAACAATCTAAACAACGCCCCCGAAAATCCTTTCGATTTTGTCAAGAAAGCCAAGCACGAGGCCTGGTTAGCCCTTGCAGGAAAATCTGCCGAAGACTCCATGAAGGAGTACATTCAACTGGTGGAAAAGCTCAAAGGTTGATTCATTTGAGTGACTGAATAATCTGCAAGAACTCATCCGCTACCAAAGAAGCGCCGCCCACCAATCCGCCATCCACATCAGGCTGTGAAAAAATTTCTTTTGCATTTGAGCCTTTGACACTTCCACCATACAAAATGGATACATTTGCTGCTATGTCTTTTCCAAATTGCTGGGCCAATACTGCACGAATATGTTGATGCATGTCCTGCGCCTGATCTGAGCTGGCAGTTTTGCCGGTTCCAATGGCCCAGATGGGTTCATATGCAATGACAACCTGCTGGATTGCCTCAGCATCCAAATGAAACAATGACTCCTGCAATTGCTTCTCTACGAATTCGTTTTGAATACCTGCTTCACGAATATTCAAGGGTTCCCCGCAACAAAAAATCGGAACAATTGATTTTGACAAACAGAGATTTACTTTTTCAGCAAGCATGCTGTTGTTTTCTGAAAAATACTCTCTGCGTTCACTGTGACCAACAATACAGTATTTGATACAGATGGACTCCAACATGTCGACTGAAACTTCACCCGTGTATGCACCGGATGTTTTATGGTGACAGTTTTGCGCCGCGACAAATGTATTTTTTTTGGCTCCAATGGTCTCATTGGAATTCAGCAAATATGGAAATGGAATGGCAAAAACTACTTGCTGGTGATCTTTCACGTCTCCCATTCCACTAAGAATTCCTTTCAACAACTGTTCACCCTCGGAGAGTGTCTTGTTCATTTTCCAATTTGCTGCTGCGATTTGCTTTCTCATTTGATATATGTTTTGTACAATTGAATAATTTTTTCTTTTTCTGTTTCTGTCAATGATTGCTTTTTCATTTTCATCCAACGATTGATCTCCTTGATTAAGTCATCCAGACGATAATGCTCATTGCTTTCCAATCCCCAAGCAAACATAGGTACAAACTTGGGTGCAATGGAAAGCGTGTTTGAGAATATGTTTGAAAATGGTGCTACAACCGTACCACTGTTGAAACTGGTGTTGATGGCGGTTTTCACATGATCGCCCATGCATACACCTGCCTTGTTGGAAGCATGGATGTACTGTGCAGTTGACTGGTCCCAAACTCGAACAGCACCTGCAGTATTTTTAAGATTGGATCCAGTAGTTCCTGCTCCAAGATTACACCATTTTCCAATGTAGCTGTCGCCTATGTATCCATGATGACCTTTATTGGAAAAGTCCAAAAAAATAGCATTTTTGATTTCCCCGCCTACGGTACAATTGTCACCTATACTGGTACCACTATATAATTGGGCACCCATTTTTACAATAGAATGTTTTCCAATATAAATGGGTCCGCGCAACATGGCCCCGCACATGATATGTGCATGTTCGTCAATAATAACCGGTCCATCGCTTGTATTGAAGAAACAGTGTTCAACAATGGCAGATTCATGGATCAGCATGTCATGGCTTCCAGCATGGTTGATTGCTGTATTTTTTTTCAGAAAAGCAATGTCATCCAGGATGGCAGCATCGCTTGTGATCATATCTGCATTGCATGAAACAAGCTCCCAAATTCGGTTGGGTGACAAGAATCCTCTGATATCAGGTTGTTTGTCTTGAAAAAATGAAAGCAGGTTCAATGATGCAGGTGGTATGAGGTTGGCGGGAATGATACAATCAGCGATGGTGGAATCTTTAACCAATTCAAGATAAAATCCCTGCTTTTCAGCCAATTTCCTCCAACGCTCTGAAAATGAAAACAAGCCGATTCTAAGGTCCTCAAACTTATTGGTGACAGTCAGAGGATAAAACAGATCTGTCAAATGCGTATCATCCAGGTAAAGTCGCATGACGAAGACAAATGTAAATGAAAAACCCTCCGTAGGGAGGGTTCTTGAATTATTTCTTTGCGTATTTTTTCTT
>VFQT010004208.1_pt1 | contig 12257 bp, 11 predicted proteins | sample 3512381 | NCBI WGS metagenome assembly VFQT01 (sample SAMN10412376, study PRJNA504923) | tailings metagenome | isolation source: Relicate 2 Philex TSF3 active mining site | place: Philippines: Tuba, Benguet | collected 2017-08-29 | reverse complement strand
TGGCTGTTTACCGATTACTCATTTTGTGAGCAGGTAAAGTCTATTCAGCTGCCCAGTCTTCTGCTGACCGAGTGGCAGATACCGAAAGGAAGCCAAAATGAGCGTATCCGTAGGCGATAAAGCCCCTGATTTCACCCTTAGCAACCAGTTTGGAGAGGACTTCACCCTCAGTCTCCAGGGCAAACCTGTTGCTCTGGTGTTCTACCCATTCTCCTTCTCTGGTCTATGCACGGGGGAGCTGTGCGAGCTCAGAGACAACATCCAGCTGTTTCGGGATGCCAAAGTAGAACTGGTTGGTATCAGCATTGACAGTAAGTACACCCAGGCTGCGTTTGCTAAATCCGAAAACTATGACTTTCAACTACTAGCTGATTTCTGGCCACACGGTGAGGTAAGCCAGAAGTATGGAGTGTTTTTGGAAGACAAGGGCTTCTCTACCAGAGCTACATTCCTAATTGATGCGCAGGGAGTTATCGCGGCGAAATTTGTGACTGCTCCTGGTCAAGCCAGGGACCTAGCCAGCTATCGTCAAGCACTTGAGCTGATCTAGCTTCTCTGTAGTAGTATCTCCAGCGGGCCTTTAGCTCAGTTGGTAGAGCGCCACGCTTACACCGTGGATGTCATCGGTTCGAGCCCGGTAGGGCCCACTCGAATCTCAAGCGAATCCTTCGCTTTTCTGGTTGGCTTTACCTATGCTCCTTAGCGATCTGATTAAAACCTTTGACGACCTGTGGCCGCCACACACCGCCGAGGAGTGGGACAGGGTCGGTCTGGTTGTTGGCAATCCAAATCAAGAGGTAAGTAAAGTCTTACTCAGCGTTGACGTCACAGATGAAGTTGTGTCAGAGGCCATTGCCCAAGGTGCAAACCTCTTACTCGTGCATCATCCGATGCTCCTTCGGCCAGTGCACGATGTTTCAGAGCTGACACTAAAGGGAAACCTAATTAGCAAGGCAGTGAGAGGAAACCTGGCGATTTTCTCTGCCCACACCAATGCCGATGTTGCCACGGATGGTGTTTCTCAGTCACTAGCCAAAGCACTCGGATTGAGAAATCTTGTAGCGCTTGATGAAAACTCTGGAGCTGGGGTTGTTGGAAAAGTTGAACAGACTACTCTGCTTGAATTCGCCAGGAATGCTGCCAGGGTTTTGCCGTCTGTAGCCCAAGGCATTAAGGTTTCCGGAGATCCCAATCGAGAAATCAGCTCGGTAGCTCTGGTTGCAGGTGCCGGAGATTCCTATCTATCACTCGCTCAGCAATCCCAAGTAGACCTTTTTATAACTAGCGATCTTCGCCACCATCCTGCTCAGGATTTCGCAGAGCAGTCAAAGCTTGTCAATGGCCCTGCACTAATGGACATTTCGCACTGGGCTGCCGAGTGGATGTGGCTCGAAGCAGCCGCTGCTGTTCTGTCAAAAAAACAGCCAGCCGTTGAGTTCAAAGTGTGTGAGCTCAGAACTGACCCTTGGGACTTTGCGGTGATGCAGTGAAGGTAGCCCTCGAGCAGCTAGAGAGTCTTTGGAGCATGCAGCAGCTGATTATTGCGCAGCGCCGGTTAGTGGCAGATGCCAAAGAACTATCTTCGGGAGAGAAGCTGAGGCCGCTAGAAAAAAGGCTGCAAGAAATCAATGAGGACCTTAGGTCTCATCAGCTCAATCATGAGCAGCTTGAAGATGACAAGCGAAAGATTGATAGTGATTTATCCATGGTTGAAAAAAGGATTGAATCTGATGAGCAAAAGCTGAAGTCCTCCTCAAGCACCAAGGACATTGCAGGTTTTCAGCACGAAATCGAAGGCCTAAAGAACAGGAAGTCTCTGCTGGAGGATAGCGAGTTGTCGCTACTTGAAAAACTTGAGGAATCCGAGAGAAGACTTACTGGTCTGAGAAATCAGAAGTCAGAGATTGAAGCAGAGTTGGAGCAATCAAAGTCTGAGCTGTCCCAAACCCTTGGTTCGATGCGCGATGAAAACAGCACGATTAACCAGGAGATCTCTTCCATAAGGTCCCAGCTTCCCAGCGAGCTGATAGAGGCTTTTGAAAGAAAACTAGCCAAGGGTAATGCGGTTGGCCGGATTGTTAGATCTGCGTGCACTGCCTGCAACATGAACCTAAACTCGACAGCCATGGCAGAGCTATCTAATGTTCCTGCTGATGAGCTGGCTACCTGTCCAGAATGCGCTGCGATTGTGATCAGAGCATGATCTATCTCTATGCAGACGGAGCCTCACGAGGTAATCCTGGTCCAGCCGCCTACGGGGTGCACATTGCTGATGAAAGCGGCAAGACCATTGCTGATTTCGGAGAGGCACTTGGCATAGCCACCAACAACCAAGCGGAGTACGCGGCAGTTATTGCCGGACTTCGTTACCTCTCGACCACCGGCTATCGACAAGTCTTTATTCGCATGGACTCAAAGCTCGTCATCGAGCAGCTCGCTGGTCGCTGGAAGATAAAGAATTCTCAGCTTCGTGAACTTGCGGATCAGGCCATGGAGCTGTTGGCTGACTTTGAATATCACCTTGAGTGGATTCCTAGAGAGGAAAACAACAAGGCCGATGCAAACGCAAACTCGGCCCTAGATTCAGGTGACTTTAGTTCGGCCAGTCAGGTCTTTCTCGAACTATCTTCAATTCAGCCGAGATCTATCCGTGCTCCTAGGCAGTACATCGAGCCCACCACAATTGTTGTCGTCCGTCACGGACACACCATCAATACCGAGAAGAACCTGATATCTGGGGGAGATGGGACCGATCCAGAGCTATCTCAACTGGGGTTCTTTGAAGCTGAAGGTGCAGCAGGTGAGATTCCTAGATTATTGACTCAATTTGCTTTGCCCGATGCAGCGGCCGTAATTCATTCCCCAATGCTTAGGACCACGCAGACTGCAGAGATTATTGCCAAGCAGCTTGGTGTTGACACCGTGGCAGATTCAAGGCTGAAGGAAATTGGTTTCGGAGATTGGGAGATGCTAGAGATGGCAATGCTCGAGACAGATTCAATCGAGCTGGTAGCTGCCTGGCGAGGATCCCTTACGGTTAGGCCACCCAAAGGTGAATCAGTTTTGGACATGCAGTCAAGAGTTTGGGAATCACTGAGCGACATCATCGAGAACTACCGAGGTTCAACAGCCATTATTTCCACCCACATGATGCCCACGCGGGCTTTCGCTGCCGCCGCTATGAAAGGTAGTGAGAATGTGTACTTCAACATCAACTCCTCGCCCGGGGGTATCAGCATCTACCGATTCTTTGGCATGGAGTTCGCTGAGATATTTACCGTCAACTATTGCGCTCACCTGAGCGAAAAGTAGGCTTATAGCGATGGGTCGGCCAGGCGGTCGCGACATTGTCGAGGAACGTCCGGGCTCCAAAGAGCAAAGTGGTGGGTAACGCCCACCCGGGGTAACCCGAGAGATAGTGCAACAGAAAGTAAACCGCCCGAAAGGGTAAGGGTGAAACGGTGGTGTAAGAGACCACCAGCGATCAGGGCAACCTGGTCGGATAGGTAAACCTCACTTGGAGCAAGACCAAGCAGAAGGCGTTCGAGAACTGCTCGTTCGATGCCTTCGGGTAGGTCGCTAGAGCAGCTGAGTAATCAGTTGCCGAGATAGATGACCGTCCATATGGACAGAACCCGGCGTATCGGCCGGCCCATCAATAATCTTCTGTAACAAGCGCAGCTGCCCCGATGATGCCTGCGGAGTTCTTTAGTTTTGCCGGAACAATCGGTGTCCTAAGTTTTAGAAGCGGCAAAAATTCGGCATGCGATTTACTTATGCCGCCCCCAACGATAAATAACTTTGGGGAGAACAGTCTTTCCAGCTCGGTGTAGTAGCGCTGAAGTCTTTCAGCCCACTGGAAAAAACTTAGGTTTTCACGTTCTTTCGCGGCATAGGAGGCTTTAGTCTCATAGTCAACGCCATCTATCTCTAAATGCCCGAGCTCAGCATTCGGTACCAGAATCCCATTGTGAATTAGAGCTGTGCCGATCCCGGTACCAAGGGTGGTCATAATGACGAGTCCTTTTTTGCCTTTGCCAGCTCCAAACTTTGATTCTGCATAACCTGCAGCGTCAGCATCGTTGACTACTACAACTTTGGTGTGGAGTTCGTGGCTAAAAAAATCGTCGGCGTTGAATCCAATCCAGCGTGAGCTGACATTGGCGGCTGACTTCGTTATTCCGGACTCAACTACTGCGGGGAAGCAGATACCACTTGGGCGGTCAGTGCGATTACTGAGCTTCGAAACAATGGATTTAACTACCTTTACTATTTGCTCTGGTTCCCCGCCTGGCGGAGTCTCAAGCTTTATTCTGGAGGACACGAGCACTCCCGTTCGTGTGTCGACCAGACCACCTTTTATCCCAGTGCCGCCAATGTCTATCCCTATTGCTTTTCTTGGCAACTATGCCTCCGTGAGTATCTCTGGCCCGTCTTCTGTGACGAGAATAGTGTGTTCGAACTGGGCGGTGATGGATTTGTCGCGGGTTGTCACAGTCCAGCCGTCCTGCCACATGTCCCATTCGTGAGAGCCGAGAGTTATCATCGGTTCAATTGTGAAAACCATTCCAGGTTCGATGATGGTGCTGTAAGCAGGTTCGTCGTAGTGGGGAATGATTAGCCCGGTGTGAAAACTGGTTCCAACGCCGTGACCGGTAAATTCTCTGACCACGCCATAACCGAATCTCTTCGCGTAACTCTCAATAGCCCTACCGATGACATTAACCTCTCGGCCAGTGCCAACTGCCTTGATTCCACGATTGAGGGCCTCTTTGGTTCTATCCACAAGCTCGTGTATTTCGGTCGCCGCCTGACCAATGACGACTGTCCCGTTGGTATCGCCGTGAACTCCATCAATGAAGGCGCTGACGTCAACATTCACCAAATCACCCTCTTCGAGCACCGTGTCATCTGGGATGCCATGACAAATCACTTCATTGACTGAGGTGCATAGGGATTTAGGAAAACCTCGATACCCCAGGGTCGAAGGGTAGGCATTCTGCGAAACCAGAAAATCGTGTCCGATTTGATCTAGATCATCAGTGGTCATTCCTGCTCTAGCACTTAGTAGTACCTTCTCCAAGGCCTGAGCGGCAATTTTGCTTGCTCGTCTAATTTTTGCGACGGTTTGCGCATCGTACCTGTCGCCTGAAGTGTGAAGCGCTGGCGAAGGCCTTCCCACATACTCTGGCCTTGCGATTGAGGTTGGGACTTCACGAAGCGGAAATATTTTCCCTGGAATTAGTCGACCGCTGGCATCTTTAGGCATTAGGCAAATTGTATTTGGGAGTAGGTTGGAACCAATGGAGAAGCGCTACTGGTTCAATACCAAGACCAAAACTGTGGAAGAAGGTCCGAAGTCCTTAGGACTTGACCGAATTGGTCCATTCGCAAGCTACCAGGAAGCGTTGCGAGCAGAAGAAATCGTCAGAGAACGAGCTCGCGCCATTACTCAGGAAGAAGAGCAACAGGACTAGCTAAAACTCTGCTCGGCAGATGGAAATTTTCCAGCTTGGACATCAGCACGATAGCTAGTGGCTGCTTGTTCGAGTTGAGAGCGAAGATTCAAATACTGCTTTGCAAAGCTTGGAATCTTTGACCCTAGTCCTGCAAAGTCTGTCCAAACCAGAATTTGCCCGTCTGTCTGATTGCCAGCTCCAATTCCAATGGTTGGAATGGACAGTGCTTTGGTAATCTCAGTGGCCAGATCTGCAGGGACCATTTCAAGAACAATGGCAAATGCTCCTGCTTCCTCCACTGCTTTCGCATCAGCGAGAACTCGCTCAGCATCCTGGTTGCGACCCTGGACTTTGAACCCCGAGAGGGAATGCACAGTTTGCGGTGTAAACCCAACATGTCCCATAACCGGTATTCCAGCTTCCACCAATGCCTTGATTTGAGAGGTCCTCTTTCCTTCGATTTTGACTGCGGCTGCTCCAGTTTCTTTCATCACCCGAATGGCGTTGCTAAGTGCTTGAGCGTCACCTTCCTCATAGCTTCCGAAGGGCATGTCAAAGACGACAAGGGAGCTCTTTGCACTTCTAGCAACTGCTTTTCCAAAGGGAATCATTTCCTCTAGCGAAATAGGAATTGTGGTGTCATTTGCCAAAACAGTGTTGCTGGCACTGTCACCAACCAGAATCACCTCGATTCCGACGGAGTCAAAAATCTCGGCCGTCTGCTGATCATAAGAGGTAAGGCAGGCAAACTTTTTGCCCTGTTTCTTAAGTTCGGCAAGGGTGCCTGTGCGGATTTTCATAGCTTTCCAAATCTAGTTGTTACTGGAACTCTTCGCCCCGAGCCAAATGAAACTACTGTGGTCTTTGTCCCGATGGCACCCTGACTTCTTTTCCATTCAGCCCGCCTAACCATTTCGTCAATTTCAGCCACGAGCTGACGGTCAAATCCAATTGAAACAACCTCATCGACGGTGGCAAACTTCTCGATAAGCAGTCTGAGGATGTCGTCCAGGATTTGGTAATCGGGTAGTGAGTCCTGATCCTTTTGGCCGGGTCTTAGTTCCGCAGAGGGAGCTTTAGTGATTGAGGATTGCGGAATTACTTCTTTACCTTTTGCCTGATTGAACCACTTCGCGAGCCACCAGACATCAGTCTTTAGGACATCCTTGATTGGTGCGAATCCACCTGCTGCATCTCCATAGATGGTTGAGTAACCAACTGCAATTTCTGACTTGTTACCAGTACTCAAAAGCAGTCGGCCTTCAGTATTTGAAATTCCCATGAGAATAACTGCACGCAATCGTGCCTGGAGATTTTCTTTAGCTAGATTGCTTAGCGTCAGCAGCTTCTCAACTGAAGCATGGGGTCCTTCAATTTCAATCTCTCGGTAGTCACATCCGAGATTCTTTGCCAGAGACTTTGCATCAGTTATTGAGTGATCAGATGAGTAGCGCGACGGTAGGGCGACCCCAAGAACATTCTCTGCACCAATTGCCTCAGAGGCTATGGCGCAACTGAGGGCGCTGTCGATTCCTCCCGAAAGTCCAAGAACAATTTTGCCTTGACCGTTCTTTGTGCAGTAGTCGCGCAAACCCGTTACCAAGACTTGGAATAGTCGCTCTGGATCGTCATCTCGAATCTCATCTAATGGCTGAGTTTCAACAAAAAGCCCTTGACCTGATGGAGCTCTGAAAATTTCGTTCCCTTCCGCATCAAGCAGGAAGCTATCCCCATCGAAGACCAGGTCGTCCTGGCCACCACTTAGATTGCAGTACGCGAGCGCGAAGCCTTGCTGGAACTTTCTCGCAGCTGCTCTTCGCTCTGACTGCTTCGATCGTGTGTAGGGGGAACCGTTCGGAACTATCAGGAGCTCTACTTGTTGTTTCACAAGAGCTTTAGCTTGTGTGGCGTCTTGGTCCCAAATGTCCTCACAGATGGCAACGGCAACCTTTTTTCCGTGCAGCTGGAATATCAGCTCTTCGGAACCTGGCACAAAGTTTCTCCAGTCATCGAAAACGTCATAGTTAGGAAGCCGCTTTTTGTGATAGCTACCTACAACGACACCTTCGGAGAAAACGGTGGCGGAATTGTGCGCGATGGCGAATGAAACCTGTGATGGGTCATGATGCTTTGCCTTGGAAACGTGCCCTATGACCACGGTTAGACCTGGAAAATCCTTCGATGCCTGAACCAGCTGGGCGAGTTTAGCTTCAGTTTTCTCGATGATGTCTGATCGGTAGCTTAGATCGCCGAGCGGGTAGCCGCAGAGAGCGAGTTCCCCAAAAACCGCCAGGTCAACTTTTCCGTGAGCCTGCTTGAGCTGGGAGAGTACCTGTGCAAAGTTGTGCTCCAAATCGCCAACCACAGGGTTGATCTGACCGAAGCCAATACGGATTTCTCGCACAACCACTAGCCTATAGACAGGTTCAGGAGGGCATATGGACAAGCAGCAAGAGTTCGTACTGCGCACAATTGAGGAGCGCGGGGTCAAATTCATCCGCCTTTGGTTTACGGACGTGGCAGGCACTTTGAAGTCTGTTGCAGTAGCTCCGGCAGAAATTGAGGGGGCTTTTGCCGAGGGTATTGGTTTCGATGGTTCCGCTATCGAGGGCCTCGCAAGAACCTCAGAAGCCGACATGCTTGCTATGCCCGACCCCAGCACTTTCCAGATACTTCCCTGGAGAGGCACCGTTGACCCAGCTGCCAGGATGTTCTGCGACATTGCAACTCCGGATGGTAAGCCTGCAGCCGCGGACCCAAGAAACGTTCTCAGACGCGCTTTAGATAAGGCAGCCTCTCTTGGCTTTAGTTTCTATGTTCATCCTGAAATCGAGTTTTACCTTTTGAAGTCAGCTGAGCTTGGTGCCGACGGACTTCCACAGCCGGTTGACAATGCTGGCTACTTTGACAACGTTCCCGGGGGAACAGCTCACGATTTTCGAAGGCGTGCAGTCACAATGTTGGAGCAACTGGGAATCTCGGTTGAGTTTTCTCATCACGAGGGCGGACCAGGTCAAAACGAGATCGACCTTCGTTATGCCGATGCACTTTCCATGGCAGACAATGTCATGACTTTCAAAACCGTCGTCAAGGAAGTCGCAATAGAGCAGGGTGTATACGCAACATTTATGCCCAAGCCCTTTACCAATCACCCTGGCAGCGGAATGCACACCCACTTCTCGCTATTCCAAGGTGACAAGAATGCCTTCTTTGATCCTTCTGCAAAGTACCATCTGTCAAATACCGCAAGGCAATTCATGGCCGGCATTCTGCGGCACGCTCCAGAAATTACTCTGGTTACGAACCAGTTTGTGAATAGCTACAAGCGTCTTTGGGGCGGAGGAGAAGCTCCGAGCTACGTCAGCTGGGCTCACAATAACCGCAGTGCACTCATTCGAATTCCTCTGCACAAGCCGGAGAAGGCGCAGAGCACCAGAATTGAATACCGAGCCATGGACTCAGCCGCTAATCCTTACCTTGCCTACGCCCTTTTGCTTGGCGCAGGTCTGAAGGGCATTGAAAATGGCTATGAACTTCAGGCGGAGACCGAGGATGATGTTTGGTCACTGACTGACCTTGAAAGAAAAGCCATGGGCATTGAGTCTTTGCCGCAATCTCTTGATCACGCTATTCGCAAGCTGGAATCCTCTGAGCTGGCTGCGGAGGTACTGGGCGAATCAGTCTTTAGCTTCGTTCTAGCAAACAAGCGAAATGAATGGGCAGAGTATCGCTCGCAGGTGACTGCGTTTGAGATTGAGCAAAACTTGCGAACTCTCTAGATGCAATCTCGCAGTAACCCCCTTAGCGAACTGGCAAGACTCGGCTTTGAGTCCCTCACTGAAACTGTCACCAAACTTGACTCACTCGTCGCCTTAGTCGGGGACTGGGGTCACGCAGCACTTGAGCCGCTGTCCAAGGCCGCCTCTCCTGACAGAGCCCTGAATTCCCTGCTGCGGCTAGCTGAGAAGGAACCGAAACTCACCAAACAGTGCCTTTCAAATCCAAACAGTTCACTCAGATTATGCAGAGTTCTTGGTATTTCCGATGAAACGGTTGAAATTCTTCTGCGTGACCTAGACCTATTGGAGATTTTCCTAAAGCCTCCAACACTGCCCGGTGGCGAAGTTTTATCTTCTTCCAGATCAGACCTGCGAAAGTCGTATCGAAGATCTCTAATGAGCATTATTGATTTTGACCTCAATAGCGAAAGTCCTTTTGATGTATTTCAGAGGGTGGCCGCAAGCCTTGCTGATCTGACCGATAGGACGCTTGCAGCCGCACTCATCGTTGCAAGGAATGAGTTGTTGGCGGAGAGAAAGCTGGATGAAAGATCACTGAGCGAATGCCAGCTGGCCGTTATATCTATGGGAAAGACAGGAGCGAGAGAGCTCAACTACATTTCCGATGTCGACGTTATTTATGTTGCCGACGGCAGCGGTGACTATCTAGATGTCGCTACCAAACTTGCCACACGAATGGCGGCTTGTATCTATGAACCCGGGGTTGAACCGGGTCTATGGCAGGTAGATCCAAATCTTAGGCCAGAGGGGAAGAGCGGTGCTCTCGTCAGGTCGCTCGATGCACACTTCGCTTATTACGAAAAGTGGGCTGAGCCTTGGGAGTTCCAGGCCCTTCTCAAGGCACGTTTTTCAGCTGGTAGTCAGCAGCTGGGCAACAAGTACATCGAGAAGATAAAACCATTGATTTGGGCCTATCCAGAACGCAGCCGAATTGTCGAGAGTACTCGTCACCTCAGGAAGCGGGTACTCGAAAATCTGTCCAAGGACGAGATTCAACGAGACATCAAATTGGGCCGAGGGGGATTGCGTGATGTTGAATTTACTGCCCAGTTGATTCAGCTTGTCCATGGCGTGGGTGAGGAATCTCTGCGGGTTATGGACACTCTGTCAGCCCTGGATTCACTCAGTGATGCTGGACTAATAGCACGCCAAGACAGACAGGCACTGAAGACTAGTTATCAATTTCTGCGAGTTGTCGAGCATCGTATTCAGCTAGCGCGGCTGCGCCGAACTCATCTAATACCGATTGATGACTCGGAGCTGCGGGCAATAGCGAGAAGCATAGATCTAAGTTGGTCTGCTGAAGATTTGAGGGAAAAACTTGATAGCACCAGACAACAGGTTGCGCTGCTTCACGACTCGGTGTTCTATCGACCACTGCTAGCAGCAACTGCCCAACTGAGTCACGGCGAGGTAAAGCTGAGCGACGAGGCTATTAGCTCTCGCCTTGCTGCACTGGGTTTCGTTGACTCCGCTGGCGCAATTAGACACATTTCTGCCCTGACTGGAGGAGTTTCCCGCAGGGCAACCATCCAGAAAACTCTGCTTCCAGTTTTGATTCGCTGGATGGCTGAAGGCATTGAACCAGACAGGGCGCTACTGAGCTTTAGAAGGCTCAGTGAGGCACTAGGAGAGACTCACTGGTTCCTCAGAATGCTCAGGGATTCTTCTGGTGCTGCAGAGCGCTTGATGAGAGTGCTGTCTTCCTCATCCTTCATAGCCAGGATGTTGGAACACATTCCTGACTCATCTGCCTGGTTTGGTGATGCTGACTCGCTGACGCCACTAAGTCTTGAGAAGCTCACTCAGGAAATGAATTCAGTCATTGAAAGAGCGAGTGATGAAGAAGCAGCTGAGCTATTGCGGCAGATTAGACGTCGCGAGGTGCTGAGAATTGCAATTGGGGCAGTTTTAGGCAACCTCACGCTGAGCCAGATCTCTGCCGGCCTTTCCGACCTTGTGGACAGCTATCTGTTGGCAGCGCTTAGCCTTGCCCGACGCCAGCTGAATTCTCAGATGAATTTCGTAATCGTAGCAATGGGCCGCTGGGGTGGAAGAGAGCTTGGCTTCGGATCTGACGCAGATGCCATGTTCGTCTACCAATCAGAAGAGAGCGACGCCCAACTTGAGGCCGAGAAGATTGCTTCCTTCATCATGAGCATGACCAAAGATTCTCTACTTGAATTTGAATTGGATCTTGGTCTAAGACCTGAGGGGAAAAATGGTCCGAGAGTTAGATCACTCGAGAGTTATCGGGCTTATTACGAGAAGTGGGCTGACACCTGGGAGTTTCAGGCTCTGCTCAGGGCCAGAGTCTTGGGTGCGGATGATGATCTAGCCAACAAATTTACTTCCCTAATTGACAGCTATCGCTACCCAGCAGAGCTTTCGGCTTCGCAATTGACCGAGATCAAACGCATAAAGGCGCGGGTTGAAAGTGAACGCTTACCCATGGGGGCTGATCCTGCTAGACACCTAAAGCTTGGTCGAGGCTCAATCAGCGATGTTGAGTGGGTTGTTCAGCTGTATCAAATGAAACTTGCCTATCAAAAGCCAGAGCTTAGAGTTCTTGGCACTCTTGAAGCACTTGAACACCTTCAAAAGCTAGGAGAGTTTTCTAAAGAGCAGGCCGAGAACCTTCGAGCAGGCTGGCTAATTGCATCTCGCTGTCGCAGTGCTCTGGTGTTAGCGATTGACAAGCTGATTGATCTACTTCCAACAGATCGAAGGGCATTGGAGGCCACTGCTCGAATTCTTGAATACCAGCCAGGGGCGGCTGGCGAATTGGAAGCAGATTATTTGGCTGCCACGCGCAAAGCTCGACGGGCGTACGAGCAGCTGTTCTAGAAATGAAAAAAGGGGCGACCAAGATCGCCCCTTTGTTCTGCTGCTTACACTCCGTAATAAAGTTCGAACTCGTAAGGGTGTGGTCTTTGAGCCATTGGCTTGAGTTCCTTTTCACGCTTGTAGTCAATCCAGGTCTCAATTAGGTCTTCGG
>VFQT010004205.1_pt1 | contig 12262 bp, 9 predicted proteins | sample 3512381 | NCBI WGS metagenome assembly VFQT01 (sample SAMN10412376, study PRJNA504923) | tailings metagenome | isolation source: Relicate 2 Philex TSF3 active mining site | place: Philippines: Tuba, Benguet | collected 2017-08-29 | reverse complement strand
AGGAGGTTGACGACAAAGAGGAAGCCGTATTGCCCGCCGCGCACGGCCGTCAGCAGATGATCCACCCAGATATGGCCGTTGACGCCATAGAAGGTCAGCGAAAACACCCGTGCGCCAATCAGGACGAACATCACGAAGGACGACAGCCGCAGGGTCGAGGTCAGGGCCTGGGTCAGAAGCGGCATATTGAACCGCCCCTTTGCAATTGCCATGGCCATCGCACCCACGGCCCCCATCGCGCCGCCCTCGGTCGGGGTGGCCAGACCGATGAAGATCGTGCCCAAGACCAGGAACACCAGCGCCAGCGGCGGGATCAGCACCATGATGACCTGACTGGCCAGTCGCGACAGAAGGTTCAGCTTCAGGAACCTGTCGGCCAGCGCAAAGGCATAGATCACCGCAATGCCCAGCGTTGCGCCCAGCACATCGGCATTGGCGCCCCAGGCCTCGTAGAACCAGACATGCGACAGATAGCCGATCCCCGTGGCCACGGCGAGCGCGACCAGAAGCGAGGTCACCCCGCCCCCCAATGTGCGCGCCTCAAGCGGCAGGGCAGGCACCATCTGCGGGCGGAAGATGGCGATCATCGCCACATAACCCATGTAAACCCCGGCCAGGATCAGCGCCGGATACAGCGCGCCGCGATACATGTCGCCCACCGACCGGCCCAACTGGTCGGCCAGAACGATCAGCACCAGCGAAGGCGGGATGATCTGCGCCAGGGTGCCAGAGGCCGTGATCACCCCGGTCGCGACCTTGCGGTCATAGCCATAGCGCAACATGATCGGCAAAGAGATCAGCCCCATGGCGATGACGCTGGCCGCGACCACGCCGGTGGTTGCCGCCAGAAGCGCCCCCACCAGAATGACCGCAAAGGCGAGCCCGCCGCGGATCGGGCCAAAAAGCTGGCCCACCGTGTCCAGAAGATCCTCGGCCATGCCCGAGCGTTCCAGCACGATCCCCATGAAGGTGAAGAAGGGGATGGCCAGAAGCGTCTCGTTTGACATCACCCCCCACAATCGTTGCGGCATGGTGTAAAGCAGCGGCCAGTCCAGCGTGATCGTATTGGCCGAATAAGGCGCAAGCCAGACGCCGATGGCAAAGAAGATCAGCCCGTTGGCCGCCAGCGAAAACGCCACCGGATAGCCAAGCAAGAGAAAGATCACCAGGCTGGTGAAGATGATCGGGGCCATGTTCTGGGCGATGAGTTCGATCATTTGCGCACCCCTTCCGAGCCGACGATGTCCTGCACCTCTTGCAAGGCCTGTTCGGCCGGGCTGTGGAACGGGTGGGGGTCCTCCATCTGCCCCCGGATGATCGCGATCTTCTTGATGATCTCGGAAACCGCCTGCAGCGTCAAAAGCGCGAAACCGGCAAACAGGATCGCGCGGGCCGGCCAGATGATCAGGCCACCGGCATTGGTCGAGACCTGACCCGAGACATAGGCGGCAATCATGTAGGGCCACAACATCCAGGCCATCAGCGCCACGAAGGGCAAGAGGAACACCACATGGCCGAACAGATCGATCCAGTGCTGGGTGCGCCGCGACCGGCTGCCATAGAAAATGTCGATGCGGATATGCTCGTTTTCCTTGAGCGTATAGGCCGCCCCCAGCATGAAGGCCGCGCCAAAGAGATACCATTGCGCCTCAAGCCATGAATTTGAGGACAGGGACCACAGCTTGCGTGTCACCGCGTTGATCGCGCTGATCAGGATTGCGGCAAAGATGAGCCAGATCACGGAACGGCCGATCGCCGTTGTCACCCCGTCAATGACCCGAGAAAGCCCAAGGGCTGCATGCATGCGGTCGTCCTCCCTGGCCTGCGTCCCCTTGAGGGATCTTGGGCTGTTTTCAAAACTGGTAAGAAAATCTATCCAATTATGGCGCGCCTGCCGCTTTCGTCAACAACTGAGATTCCAGCAGCGCGATTGACGGCTGTTTTCATGACCTTTGGCCTGTTCCTTGCCCAAATAACGGGCAAAGCGCTGCCGGGCGTCAATCGCGTGTCAGCCGCACTTCGGGCAGGGCAATGCGCGCGACCTGTTCGGCGATCGGATCCACGGAAAGCGGGTGCAGTTCGGCCCGGTGCGCCGCAGGGTCGCCCAAGGGCTGCCATTCGCCGCCCTTGTAGATTTCCAGCGCGTTGAAGGCGGCCTTGTAGCCCATCTTGCGGCTGCCCGGCACCCAATAACCCAGATAGACATAAGGCAAACCCGCCTCACGCGCGATGTCGATGTGGTCCAGAATGGCAAAGGTGCCCAGGCTCAGATCCGAAAGGTCGGGGTCGAAAAAGCTGTAGACCATGCTCAGCCCGTCGTCGAAGACATCGGTCAGCGACACCGCAGCAAGTTCGCGGCCGTGCCCTTCGGCCTCGGCCGGGCGGGTGTATTCGATCACCCGCGTCTTGATCGGGGTCTCCTCGATCATGGCGGCAAATTCGAACACATCCATGTCCGCCATGCCGCCATCGGCGTGGCGCACGTCGAGATATCGGCGAAACAGCGCAAATTGCGCCTCGGTTGCCCAGGGGCTGGTGGCATTGCGCCGCAGGTGCTGGGTTGCCTTCAGAACGCGCCGCTGGGTGCGGTTCGGCACGAAATCTGCCACCCGGATGCGGGCCGACATGCAGCCGGTGCATTCCGCACAAGAGGGCCGGTAAAGCACGTTCTGGCTGCGGCGAAACCCCTGTTTCGACAGCGCATCATTCAGCCGCTGCGCCTGATCGCCTTGCAGCGCGGTGAACAGCTTCCGCTCCATCCGGCCCTCAAGATAGGGGCAGGGCTGCGGGGCCGTCACATAGAACTGCGGCGCGATGGGGAGGGTATGACGCATGGAATGAACAAACTCTTGGCCCCAAGACGTTACCAAGCCCCGCCTTGGCCGCCAAGGAAAAGTTTTTGGCGGCGCCCGCCAAGGCTGAGGGGCGGATGGTGCAAAAAGAAACCCCGCCCAGGGGGCGGGGGCTTTGACTGGTGTCGGTGGCCAAGGCCACAGGCGAGGGCCTTGCGGCCCAGGCCCGGTGGTGCGCTTAGTATTCGCCGCTGCGCGGTGCGGTCGGGTTCACCGTGCCGCTTTCGCCCTCGCTGTCGCGAATGCGGGCCTCTTTCGCCCGGTCGGCCATGAAGGCGTCGAACTCCGACTTGTCCTTGGCCTCGCGAAGGCGTTGCAGGAAGGCCTCAAAGGCGGTTTGCTCGTCCTCAAGCCGACGCAGCATTTCGGCCTTGTAGCTGTCAAAGGCCACATTGCCCGACGGCTGGGCGGCGCGGTAGGCATGATAGGCGGTGTCCGTGCGGTCATGAGAGGCGCGGCGTGCGCTGCATCCGAACATCTTGTTTGAACTCCAACGGTTTGTGTAGGTGATGTAGCCCACAAGGAAAAGCCCGACGGGCCAGAAGACGATGAACCCCAGAACCATGGCCGCGATCCAGGCCATGCGACCCTTGCGGTCAAGCCAGGCCTCGGCCCGGCGCAGGATATTGGGGCGACCGCCATACGCGGCGGGCGGGGCGGCGGAAGGGGTAAAGCTTGTCATCAGCGGTGCCTTTTCGGGTTGCGGGTTGCATGTGAAGCCTTTTCACATCGCCAAGATGGCCCCGGTGCCCGACACAATCAAGAGGCTATGTAAAAGATTTTTACATGATCGGCGGGTCCGTGCCGAAAACCCTTTCACAAAAAGGAAAAAGGTTATCCCGTGACGGAAGGCTATTGGGTAAACGGGGCGAGGTTGGCACCGGTCAGCCGGTGAAGTGCCGCGGGCGCGATGGCAAAGATATGGCGTGGGGTGCCGGCGGCGGCCCAGACCTGCGGAAATGCCATCAGGCGCGGGTCCATCCAGACCGGGATCGGCGTCAGATGCCCCACCGGGGCCACGCCGCCAATGGCAAAGCCCGTGACATCGCGCACGGTGCGGCCATCGGCACGGCCCAATGCCTCCCCCGCCAAAGCACTGGCGCGGGCTGGGTCCACCTGATTGCCGCCAGCGGTCAGAAACAGATAAAGCCGACCGCTCTCGCCCAGAAACAGGATCGACTTCACGATCTGGTCCAAGCCGCAGCCCGCCGCTTCCGCCGCCTGCGCCGCAGTGCGGGTTTCATCCGGCATTTCAATGGCTTGGGCGTCCACCCCTCCGGCGCGCAAGGCTTCAACGACACGGGCAAGCGATTTCGACATGGCGTCTCCTCCGCCGTTGATCTTGCCGATCCCCAAGCCGGGCGCAACCCCGACGAGAAGGCGCAAGCCGCCCGAGGAGGGCTCTTCGATGCCTGCGGCACTCATCGCCGTTGACCCCGCCGCGCGCGCGGTCAAGATAGGCCCATGCAGCCTTTCGCCTCTCGCCTCACCCGCCAGCCCATCGCCTTTGACGCCGCCCCTGCGGCCGAGATCGCAGCAGCTTTCGCCGATCTTCCGCCAGACCTGCGCGGCCTACTGTCCGCTACCGCCGGGTGCAGCCCCTATCTGCGCGACCTGATGGAACAAGAGGCCGATTGGCTGCGCCCCGCCTTGCATGAGGCCCCCGAAACCGCCTTTGCCACCCTTCTTGCCGGGCTTGACGCCATCCCGACCGACGACCTTTCCCGCGCCCTGCGCGAAGTCAAACGCCGCGCTGCCCTTTTGACCGCGCTTGCCGATCTGGGCGGCGTCTGGCCCACCATGACCGTGACCGGGGCGCTGACCGACCTTGCCGACCGCGCCGTCAACCTGTGCCTGACCCGCCTTGTCGCCGAAGAAATCCGCCGTGGCAAACTGCCCGGGGCCACGCCCGAGGATGCGGCAACCGCAGGCGGCATGTTCGCGCTGGCCATGGGCAAGATGGGGGCAGGGGAGCTCAACTATTCCTCCGACATTGACCTGATCTGCCTCTTCGATCAGGACCGCTATGGCGAGGATTGGCAGGACGCCCGCGCCGCCTTCATCCGCGTCACCCGCAAGATGGCCGCGCTCCTGTCCGACACCATGGCGGGTGGCTATGTCTTTCGCACCGACCTGCGCCTGCGTCCCGATGCCAGCGTCACCCCGGTCTGCCTATCGATGGCCGCCGCCTATGCCTATTACGAGGCCGAGGGCCGCACCTGGGAACGCGCCGCCTATATCAAAGCCCGCCCCTGCGGCGGCGATATAGACGCAGGCAACCGGTTCCTGAAATCGCTCACCCCCTTTGTCTGGCGCAAACACCTTGATTTCGCAGCGATTCAAGACGCCCATGACATGCGCCTGCGCATCCGCGAACATCGCGGCCTGAATGGCCGCCTTCAGGTCGAAGAGCATAACATGAAGCTCGGCCAAGGCGGCATTCGCGAGATCGAGTTCTTCACCCAGACCCGACAACTGATCGCCGGGGGCCGCGACCCCTCGCTTCGTGACCGCACCACGCTGGGCGGGCTTCAGGCGCTGGCGGCCAAGGATTGGGTGCCACAATCCACCGCCAATGACCTGACCGCCCTCTACCTCGCCCACCGCGAGGTGGAACACCGGCTGCAAATGGTGCGCGACGAGCAAACCCACAGCATGCCCGCCACAGCCGAAGGCGTCGCCCGCATCGCCGCCTTCTGCGGGCAAAGCGAGGCCGACTTCCGCCGCGACCTTCTCGACCGCCTCCAAGCAACCGACCGGCTGACCGAAGGCTTCTTCGCCCCCTCCGAGGTCGAAGACGGCCCCGAGCTTTCCGACCACGCCCGCACCATCGTTGACGGCTGGTCCAGCTATCCCTGCCTGCGCTCAGACCGCGCCCAGGCCATCTTCCGCCGCCTGCGGCCGGTGCTTCTGAAACGCCTCTCCCGCGCCGCGAACCCCGATGAGGCGCTGGTCGCCCTTGACGGCTTCCTCGCTGGCCTGCCCTCGGGCGTGCAGATCTTTTCCTTGTTTGAGGCAAACCCCTCGCTCGTGGATCTCATCATCGACATCGCCGCCACGGCACCCGCGCTCGCGCGCTATCTTGCGCGCAACGCCCGGGTGCTGGATGGGGTGATCGGCGGGTCTTTCTTCGCACCCTGGCCCGGCACCGCGACCCTTGCTGCCGATCTCGCCGCCCGGCTGGCCGAGGCGCCCGATTACGAGCGCAAACTGGATGCCGCCCGCGCCTGGATGAAAGAGTGGCACTTCCGCATCGGCGTCCACCACCTGCGCGGGTTGATCGACGCGTTTGAGGCCGGGAAATCCTATGCCGACCTGGCCGAAGCGGTGATCCTTGCCCTCTGGCCCGTGGTCGCGGCCGAGTTTGCCCTGAAACACGGGCCGATGCCGGGGCGCGGTGCGGTCATCCTTGGGATGGGCAGCCTTGGGGCAGGGCGACTGAATGCCGGGTCTGACCTTGACCTCATCCTGATCTATGACGCTGCCGGGCAGGAAAACTCCACCGGCCCCCGCCCGCTTGCCGCCCGTGCCTATTACTCGCGCCTGACCCAGGCCATGGTGACCGCGCTTTCGGCGCAAACTGCCGAAGGTCGGCTTTACGAGGTGGACGTGCGCCTGCGCCCTTCGGGGCGACAGGGGCCGGTCGCGACCTCGATCGAGTCGTTCCGCAGCTATCAGGAAACCGAGGCCTGGACCTGGGAACACCTTGCGCTCACCCGCGCCCGTGTTCTGGCGGGCGAGCCGACCCTTGCTGCCGAGGTAGAAGAGTTTCGCCGCCACATGCTGGCGACCAAGGGGCAGGGCGCGCAGGTGCTGGCCGATGTTGCCGACATGCGCCGCAGGCTGTCTGAGGTCAAGCCGGGGCAGGGCGGCTGGGACGCCAAATTCGGCCCCGGTCGCCTGATGGACATCGAGCTTTTGGCCCAAACCCTTGCCCTGCAAGCCGCCATCCCCGCCCGACAAGTGGAACGCCAGATCAGCCTTGGCGCAAAGCGACCGAATATGTCGCAAGCGGACCAAGCCGCACTCTTGGATGCCTATAGGCTTTGCTGGCGGCTGCACTGCGCGTCGCGCCTTCTGACCGACCGGACCGTTTCGCCCCAAGACCTTGGCGAAGGCGGTCGGGCCTTTGTCCTGCGCGAATGTGCGGTGACGGGGCCAGAGGCGCTGACCGAACAGCTGATCAAGGCGGCGGCCCTTGCCGAACGGGTCATCGTGGCCCATCTGCGGGGGTAAGGAATGGGGAGGCGCGCGTTGGACCTGAAAGAGGCCGATCCGAAAGGGCTGGTGCGGGAAAGCTACCGCATCGACGGTATTACCCTTGGCGAATGCCGCTCGATCTTCATGGATTGGGCGCTGTCGGTGCCGCTTACGATCGACACCCCTGACGCCATCCGGACGCTTTTGGCCGAATATGGCATGGCCAATGCGGCCCACCCAATGACCGGTGTCCTGACCGAGGCGCTGACTGCGCCGTCCGCCCCCCGCCGCCGGGGCGGGCGCATTGGCAGGGTCGGGGCCTAGCTGCGCAAGCCCGCCGCTTCACGCGCCAAGGCCTCGATCCCGGCCCAGTCGCCTGAAGCCAGCTTGTCCTTGGGGCAAACCCATGACCCGCCGACACACAGGATGTTCGACAGCCCCAGATAATCGCGGGCATTTTTCAGGCTGATACCGCCTGTGGGGCAGAATTTGACCTGCGGAATGGGCGAACCGATGGATTTGAGGTAAGCCGCCCCTCCGGCCTGTTCGGCCGGAAAGAACTTCTGCACCGTATAGCCCATTTCCAAAAGAGCCATGATCTCGGATGCCGTCGCGGCCCCCGGCAGCAGGGGCAAATCCTGCTCGGCGCAGGCGTCCAGCAACCGCTCGGTCGCGCCGGGCGATACCCCAAAAGCCGCCCCCGCCGCCTTGGCCGCCTTCACATCGGCGGGCGTCAGCAGCGTGCCAGCACCGACAACGCCCCCCGCCACATCGGCCATCGCGCGGATCGCGTCCAAGGCGCATGGGGTGCGCAGTGTCACTTCCAGCGCGGGCAAACCGCCCGCCACGAGGGCACGCGCCAAGGGCGCGGCATGGGCCAGATCTTCGACCACGATGACCGGCACCACCGGGGCCAGTCGGCAAATCTCGGCGGCCTTGAGCGATTGTTCAGCGGGGGTCATGGGCAGGCTCCAAGTCTTGGCCCGGATCGCGGGCGATGAGGGGGGAGCCTCCGGCGGGAGTATTTGGCGAAGGGCAAGACCTGAGGCGCGGCTTTGTCCTTTGCCCTTCTTCAATACTCCCGCCGAAGGCAACAGGCCGGGGCAGGGCGCGCGGGGGCAGGTTACAGCACCACCGCCGCGCCGGTTTCGGCAGGGCCGACAGTGCGGCGGAAGGTTTCAAACAGCTCGCGCCCGATGCCATGGGCATTCGCGGAAAGGTCGGGCCGGGCCGGTTCGCGGGCCTCCAGATCGGCCAGGACGGTCAGCGTGCCTGCGACCGCATCCAGCCGGATCAGATCTCCGTCCTGCACACGGGCCAAGGGGCCACCGCAGGCCGCCTCGGGCGAGACATGGATCGCGGCTGGCACCTTGCCGCTTGCCCCCGACATCCGGCCATCGGTGACCAGCGCCACCTTCAGCCCACGGTCTTGCAAGACCGTCAGCAGGGGCGTCAACGAATGCAGTTCCGGCATGCCATTGGCTTGCGGCCCCTGAAAGCGCACGACAACCACGGTGTCTGTGGTGAATTCCCCGGCCTTGAAGGCCGCTTTCACCGCGTCTTGATCGTGAAACACCCGTGCCGGGGCCTCGATGACATGGCGCTCGGCGGCCACGGCCGAGACCTTGATCACCCCGCGCCCCAGATTGCCCGCAAGCTGGCGCAAGCCCCCTGTCGGCTGGAACGGATCGGCGGCGGGCCGCAGGATCTTGTCGTTCAGGCTGGCGGTCGGACCTTCGGTCCAGACCAGACGGCCCGCCTCGAGCTTCGGTTCTTGCCGGTAGGCGGCCAGCCCGTCGCCGGCCACGGTCTTGGCATCGGGATGCAAAAGGCCCGCGTCCAGCAATTGCCCGATCAGGAATTGCAGGCCGCCCGCGGCGTGGAAGTGGTTCACATCGGCCAGACCATTGGGATAGACCTTTGCCATCAGCGGCACGGCCGAGGAAAGCGCGTCGAAATCGGCAAGGTCAAGGATCACCCCGGCCGCCCGCGCCATGGCCGGCAGGTGCAGCACAAGGTTCGTCGATCCCCCCGTCGCCATCAGCCCGACGATGCCATTGACAAAGGCGCGTTCGTCCAGAACCTCGCCCGCCGGGCGGAAGTCATTGCCAAGCGCGGTGATCTCGGCCGCCCGGCGGACGGCCTGCACCGTCAGTGCCTCGCGCAGCGGCGTGCCGGGATTGACGAAAGAGGCGCCGGGCAGATGCAGACCCATGAACTCCATCAGCATCTGATTGGTATTGGCCGTGCCATAGAAGGTGCAGGTTCCAGGTCCATGATAGCTGGCCATCTCGGCTGCCATCAGCTCGGCCCGGCTGGCCTTGCCCTCGGCGTAAAGGTTGCGCACGCGGGCCTTTTCATCGTTCGGCAGCCCCGAGACCATTGGCCCGGCCGGCACGAAGATGGCCGGGACATGGCCAAAGGTCGCGGCTGCCATGATCAGCCCCGGCACGATCTTGTCGCAGACGCCCAGATAGAGGCTGGAGTCAAAGGTGTTGTGGCTCATCGCCACCCCGGCGGCCAGAGCGATCACATCGCGCGAGAAGAGCGACAGCTCCATGCCCGGCTGGCCTTGGGTCACCCCGTCGCACATGGCCGGGACCCCACCCGCAACCTGCGCCGTGGCACCAGCCTCAAGCGCGGCCGCCCGGATCAGTTTGGGATAATCCTCGAACGGCTGGTGTGCCGACAGCATGTCGTTATAGGCCGTGATGATCCCGATATGGGGCGCGCGCCCCTCGGCCAAGGCGGCTTTCTGCGGCCCCATCGCGGCATAGGCATGGGCCTGATTGCCGCAGGCCAGATGTCCGCGCGCGGGCCCCGCGCGCCCCGCCGCTGCGATCCGTGCCAGATAGGCGCTGCGCGTGGCCTCGGATCGGGCGCGGATCCGGTCGGTCACACGGGCGATGGTCGGATGAAGCGTCATGGCTCCTCACTGCGGTTGTCTGGCATGGCGTGCCGGCGTTGGCGGCAGGGTGATGGGGGATTACCACACAATGTTAGCGCTAACAAGTGGTGTCGCAAGCCAAAGCGTCAAGCGGCGGGCGCAAGCCGCGGCACAAGCGCGAGACCATGGAGCATGACAAAGCGGGGCCAGCCTTGCAAGACGGCGCTGCGTTGGCCTTGGCCCGCATCCACCAGAAGATTCCCCGAAAACGGCCCCTCGCGGGCGCAAAGCGGCCACATTTACCAGTCATTAACCAGAAAACCGCCCCGACGTCCGGTCCGGGCTTATTGCAAGAGGATCCGACCATGATCGCGTTCCGCCATCTGTGCCTGCTGGGTGCCGCCCTGTCACTTTCGGCTTGCGTGTCGACAACGGCACCTGCCACCCGTGGCACCCTTTCGACCAGCGCCGAGCTTGTCGCGGCCAATTCGCAATCCTCCGGCCCGCTGGCCCGGCAAGACGGTGCCGAAGCACAAGTCGTGGCTTATGACATCGAGGCGATTCGGATCGTCGTGCCGCGCAGCCTCAAGGTTTCCGAGGCCAATACCTTCAAGCCGCGCGCCGATATCGTGTGGCGTGGCGAGCCATTGGGTGACCGTCACGCCCAGGTGACCGCCATCTTCCAAGAGGCGATGACCGTCGGAACCGCACCCTTGCAGACCGGCCGCAAGACGGATCTTGAAATCCAGGTCACCCGTTTTCATGCGCTGACCGAAAAGACCCGCTATACCTTTGGCGGCATGCACGAGATGCGTTTCGTCATGACCCTGCGCGACAGTGGAACCGGTGCGGTTCTTGATGGCCCGCGCGAGGTGGTGGCCGATATCAAGGCCTCGGGCGGTTCGGCCGCCATTGCCGAGGAACAGGCCGGCCGCACCCAGCGTGTCGTCACCGTCGAGCGTCTGGCCCAGGTGATCCGGCGCGAGCTTTCGGCCCCGCAGGCTGCGCCGATGGTGGTGTCGAGACTTGAGACGCCACCGGCACCGCTGTCCGAGTAAGCGGCTTTTCGCAGCGTCTGAAACAGGCTAAGGGGAGGGGCATGATGACCCCTCCCTCTTCCCTTGATGAACCCGCTGAGAAGGGCCGCCCTGTGGTGCGGCTCAAACCCAAGGCCGAGGCCCGCGCCATTCGCCACGGCTTTCCCTGGGTCTATGCCGATGAGCTGGTGACCGACCGGCGCACCCAGGGCCTTGCCCCCGGCGCGCTGGCGGTGCTGGAGGATGGCGAGCGGCGGCCCTTGGGGCTGGTGACGGTGAACACCAAATCCAAGATCATCGCCCGGATGCTGGACCGCGATCCGCAGGCGGTGATTGACCAAAGCTGGGTCGAAGAGCGCCTGCGCCGGGCGCTGGCCTTGCGGACGCGGCTTTTCGATGCCCCGTTTTACCGGCTGATCCATGCCGAGGCCGATGGGCTGCCCGGCGTGGTGATCGACCGGTTCGGCGATGCGGCGGTGATCCAGCCCAATGCCGCCTGGGCCGAGGCGCATCTGGAAGACCTGGTGGCGGCGCTGCAGCGGGTGACGGGCGTGCGGCAGGTGGTCAAGAATGGCACGGGCCGGGCGCGGGGCTTGGAAGGCCTGGCCGAGGAAACCACGCTTCTTGCCGGCCAGATCGACGCGCCCATAGCGGTGCCGATGAACGGGGCCACCTATCTGGCCGATGTGATGGGCGGGCAAAAGACCGGGCTTTTTTATGACCAGCGTCCGAACCATGCCTTTGCCGCGCGTCTGGCGCGAGGGGCGCGGGTGCTGGATGTGTTTTCCCATGTCGGCGGCTTTGCCCTGGCAGCCTTGGCGGGCGGCGCGGCCAGCGCGCTTGCTGTCGATGCCTCGGCCGCCGCGCTGCATCTGGCGGGGCAGGGGGCCATGGCCTCGGGTTTTGCCGACCGGTTCACCACAAGGCAGGGGGATGCCTTCGAGGTGCTGGAGGCCTTGGGCGCCGAAGGCGCGCAGTTTGATCTGGTGATCTGCGATCCGCCCGCCTTTGCGCCCGCCAAACCGGCGCTTGAGGCGGGGCTGCGCGCCTATGAACGGATCGCGCGGCTGGCCGCGCCCTTGGTGGCGCCGGGCGGCTATCTGGTCTTGTGCTCTTGCAGCCATGCCGCAGATCTTGGCTCTTTCCGCAACGCCTCGGCCCGCGGCATCGGGCGCGGGGGGCGGCGCGGCCAGATCATCCACACCGGCTTTGCCGGACCGGACCACCCGATCCTGCCGCAGCTTGCCGAAAGCGGTTATCTGAAATCGCTGGTGTTTCACCTTGAC
>VFQT010004204.1_pt1 | contig 12263 bp, 11 predicted proteins | sample 3512381 | NCBI WGS metagenome assembly VFQT01 (sample SAMN10412376, study PRJNA504923) | tailings metagenome | isolation source: Relicate 2 Philex TSF3 active mining site | place: Philippines: Tuba, Benguet | collected 2017-08-29 | reverse complement strand
CCTATCTCAACCGGCTCTGGAGCGACCACCTCAAAGACTCCAGCGGCGCCGCCACGTTCACGCTCGTGGTGTGGGAGCCCTCGTGGCTGCAGCAGCAGCTCATCCGCACCGGCCGCATCGATGGTCCGATCACGGGCCTGCTCAACGGCCAGCTGCTGGATGCCGCGCGCCAGGCGATCAGCGAACTGGGGCTCCCCGCCAGCACCGCACCCACCGCACCGGAACTGGCATGGGCCCTGGGGCAGCAGCATGGCAGCCATGAAGCTGAAGACCTGCGCGGCCAATTTGTGGATCGCGCCATCAGCGCCCACCAGCCGCGCCGGCTGATCACGCTGGCGCCCACCCTGGCCGGCAATCAAAACCTGGAATCCACGGTGGCCGCCTACTGTCCGCTGCCGGAGGAGCGCGGCATGACGGCCGACGCCTGCGGCGATGTGGTGGTGCTGCGGGGTGGCATGGGAGCCATGCAGCAAGGCTTGGCGATGCTGCAGGAGCTGATCCCAGACGATCTGCCCTGCTGGGTGTGGTGGAACGGCACGATGGATGAATCACCGCAGCTGCTGGACGCTCTGGCGGTACCACCACGGCGGCTGGTGGTGGACAGCTCCATCGGTGAGCCGCGCCGCTGCCTCGACCTGATGGTGCAGCGGATCGAGCGGGGCCAGGCCGTGAACGACCTCAACTGGCTGCGGCTGCGCACCTGGCGTGAATCGCTCGCCATGGTGTTCGACCCCCCCAGTCGCCAGAGCGCCCTCGAGCAAGTGGTGCAGCTCGATATCGATGTGGAGGGCCAACACCCGGTGAAGGGCCTGATGTTGGCGGCCTGGATCGCCGATCGCCTCGGCTGGCATCTGCTGAACAGCTATTGGATCGATGGCGGAGCAGGCGAGGGGCGCGGCATCGGCGCCGAGTTTCAGCGCAGCGATGGCCAGAGCGTGCAGTTCCGCTTGATGCCCGTGCCGGTTGGAGTGAGCAAGATGCACCCCGGCGCCCTGGTGGGATTGCGGCTGATCTGCGCGCCGCCTGAGCGTTCGCCGCTTTGCGTGATCCTCTGCTCTGAGTCGGGGGGCTGCATGCGGCTGGAGGCCGGCGGTGTGGCCTCGATGGAGCTCGCTGAAGAGGTGGTGCCCCTGCCCAACGAAAGCGAGGAGATGGAGATGGCCCGGCTGCTGGGGGGCGGGCACGACAGCACCAACCCGCTGCTGGCCACCGCCGCGGCCCTGGCTGCCAAGCTGCTGCCCAACTGATCTGCGGCCACCGGCCGATCGCCCCAGCCCATGCCCTGCCTGATCGCCGCCCCGGCTAGCGGCAGCGGCAAAACCCTGGTGAGCCTGGCCCTCACAGCCCTGGCCCGGCGCCGCGGGCTCAGCATCCAAACCTTCAAGGTGGGGCCCGACTACCTCGACCCCCAGCTACTCAGCGCCACCAGTGGCCGACCCTGCCGCAATCTGGATCCGCTGCTCTGCGGCGAGGCCTGGGTGGAGGCCAGCTTCCAGCGGCACAGCAGCGCCGCTGAGCTGAGCCTGGTGGAAGGGGTGATGGGCCTGTTTGATGGCCGCGGGGCGAGCAGCGAAGGCAGTTCAGCCCATATAGCCCAACTGCTCGAGCTGCCGGTGGTGCTGGTGGTGGAAGCCAGCCGCCAGGCGGGATCAGTGGCGGCCTTGGTGCGTGGCTTTCGCGACCACCAGCCAAGCCTGCAGCTGGTCGGAGTGGTACTCAATGGTGTGGGCAGCGAGCGCCACCACGCGCTGCTGGCTGAAGCGCTGAGCTCCATCGCCATGCCGCTGCTTGGGGCCCTGCCCCGCCACGACAGCCTGGAGCTGCCCTCGCGGCACCTGGGCCTGCTGCCTGCCCACGAGCTGGCCGATCTGGAACAACGCCTCGGAGCCTGGGCGGATCTGGCTGAGCGACACCTACAGCTCGAGCAGCTCTGGCCGATGCTGCAGGCGCCCAACCAAAGGCAAGTCTCCAAACCCAGCAACGCCGAGCCGGCCAGCACGGCCCACGAGCCGGTGCGCATCGCGATCGCCAGCGATGCGGCCTTCCACTTTCGCTATCCCGAAGCGAGTGAACTGCTGGTGGAGCAAGGGGTGGAGGTGGAGCACTGGTCGCCCCTGGCGGATCAGCCGCTGCCCGAAGGCTGCCAGGCGCTCGTACTGCCGGGTGGCTACCCGGAATTGCATGCAGCTCAGCTCGCCGCCAGCCAGCGCAGCCTGGAGGAGTTGCGGCGGGCCCAGCGGCAGGGCCTACCGATCTACGCCGAATGCGGCGGGCTGCTGCTGCTCGGCCAGGCGCTCACCGACCAGCAGGGCAACAGCCACGCCATGGCTGGCCTACTGCCGTTCCGCGCTGAGCGGGGCCAACTCAGCCTCGGCTACCGCAGCGCCACCGCCTTGCGCAGCGGCCTGGTGCTGCAACAAGGCGAACAGGTGAACGGCCATGAATTTCACCGCTGGCAGCTGAACACCAGCCCTGACAAAGCCGATGAGCTGTGGCAGCTTGAGGGATGGGGCTGCCCGCCACGCCCCGAGGGCTGGAGCACCGCCACCCTCCATGCCAGTTGGTTGCACCTGCACTGGGGCGGCTGCGGCTTCATCCCGCAGCGGCTGGCCGCAGCAGCCCGGCGCACGCCTCCCCTGCTGCCCTGTTGAGCGCACTCCTGATGGCCAACCCCGAACTCTGGCTGCTGCGGCATGGCGCCACCGAGTGGGCCCTCAACGGCCGCCACACCGGCAGCACCGACATCCCCCTGGTGCCTCAAGGCGAGGCGGAAGCACGCGCTCTCGCCCCCCTACTGGCGCAGCACACGTTTGATGCGGTGTACTGCAGCCCTTTGCAACGGGCCCGGCGCACCTGTGAGCTGGCGGGCCTGGGCAGCCAGGCCCAGCTCGAACCCGATCTGCGTGAGTGGGACTACGGACGCTACGAAGGCATCACCACCGCCGAGATCCGCCAGAGCGTTCCCGGCTGGACGGTGTTCAGCCATCCCTGCCCAGACGGCGAGAGCCTGCCGCAGGTGCAGGAGCGCTGTGAAGCCTTGATCGCCCGCCTGGTGCAGCAGCACCCAGGCGGGCGCGTGGCGCTGTTCGCCCATGGCCACATCCTGCGCAGCCTGGCGGGTTGCTGGCTGGGGCTTGGGGTAGCCGGTGGTGCCCTGTTGGTGCTGGGCACCGGCAGCTTCTGCGTGCTGGGCAGCGAGCGCGAGCAACGAGCCCTGCTGCGTTGGAACGCGCCGGTTCCGCACCCGTAGCCGAAGGGCCATTGCCGTGCCAGCTTGTGAACATGCGGAAGAGAGCTAGCAGCAGTGGGCAAACACAAAGACTCGGGGACTAAGCGCACCACCCCTCGCCAGGTTGAATCGCGGGCACCGGGCTGGCTGATCGCGGATGCCTACACGCCAGGACGCAGTGGCCGCAGCGTGCGCCAGCGCGAATGGCTGGAGGTGGAACGGCCCGATCCATCTGCGCAGCAGCGGCTGGAGCGCTGGCAGCTGATCGTGCGCGGCCGGGTGCAGGGCGTGGGCTACCGCGCAGCCTGCTGCCAGAAAGCCCGCGAGCTCGATGTGAACGGCTGGGTGCGCAACCGGCCCGATGGCTCGGTGGAGGTGCAGGCGGAGGGAGCGTTGCACCAGCTCACCGAACTGCGCCTCTGGTGCGAACGGGGGCCCCAGGGTGCCGGCGTGCACAGCGTGAGCCATAGCCAACTGGCACCAAGCAGGGAAGACTGGTTCGAAGTTCGACGCTGAACCAGCCGCGATGACAAACGGGACCCTGTGGGCCGAACTGCTGGCCTACGGCAGTGGCATCGCCATCAGTCCGATCCATATCGGCTTGCTGCTGCTGCTGCTGTTGGGCCCCCAGCCGCTGCGCCGCGGCGGCTTGTTTGTGCTCAGTTGGGTGGCCACCGTGACCCTGATGGTGGTGCTGTTGCTCACCGTGGGGCATGGCCTGCTGCTCACCATGGACAAAGGCAGCAGCCACCGCACGGGGCTGGATCTATTGGCCGCTGGCGCACTGCTGGCGTTGGGCCTCAAGGAACTGCTGGAGCGCAAGGAGGAGGGGCAGGATCCCCCCGCCTGGAGCCGCCAACTGGATCGCTTCTGTGCGATGCCGCTGCCGTTGCTGCTCGGGGCCAGCTGCGCCATCGAGGTCATCAGCCCGGACGATCTTTTTCTGTTCGCCAAGGCCGCCTCAGCGCTGTTGGCCTCTGGCCTCAGCCGTGTTCAGGAGGTGCTCTACACCGCCGGCTTCGCCCTTTCGGCCAGCTTGGCGCTGCTGCTGCCCTTCGGTGCGGTGCTGGTCGGGCGCGATCGGGTGGTGCCGCTGCTCGAAAAGGGCAAGCAAGTGCTGTTCGCCCGGGGCGATCTGTTGGTGGGGGGGCTGAGCCTCGTGCTTGCGGGCTACCTCGGCTGGCAGGGCATCGAGGGCTTGCAGTTGTGAGCTGAGCTCAAGGTTCCTGCTCAAGCCAGTCGCGCCAGCGCTGCTGCTCCTCGGCAGCGCTGCTGCCGAGGCGACCATCCGCCACGAGCCACACCGCCTGGCTGGCGCGGCTTACAGCCACGTACACCAGCTGGCGGCGCAGTACCGCATCGCTGGGCCAGAACACATCTCCCGCCACAAACACCTCACCGAAGGTGCTGCCCTGGCTGCGGTGCACGGTGAGCACGGCAGCTGGCCCCAGGGAGGCGAAGGCATCGCGCACCAGGAAATAGCGGCGCCAGAGGGCACGGCCCGCCTGTTTTCCCGCATCGCGGGCCTGCTGACGCAACTGGTGCATCAAGGCATCGAGCTCGGCGCGAGCGGTGCTGCCGGCAGGTGGCAACAGCCGCAAGGTGAGCCGGGCTTCGCCAGCCTCCACCTCGGCGCTGAGGGTGTCGATCACAGGCACAGTGAAGCCATCTGCGCTGCTGATGCCGAAATCCGCCAGATCACAGCGCTCCGATATCACATCGCGCACCACCAGCTCGCGGTTGGAGCCCAGAAGCATGTCGGGCTCTTCCGCCGCCTCTTCACCGGCCCGGCAAGCCGGTGCCATCACCGCGGCGCGCGTAATCAGCACCTCTCCGGGGAGCACAGGCAGCTGATCGGCCATCTCACCGTGGATCGCACGGCGAGCGATCGGCACCAACTGCTCGAGGGCGCGGTTGGTGTAGCAGAGGATGCGGGCGTGGTCGGGGTTGTCGAGCTCTGCGCCGCGGCGCAGAGCCGCTTGGGCAGCGGTGAGCCAATCGACGCGGGCGAGCGCTGCCACCTGGCCGTGGTCGTCGCGCAGCGGCGCTAGGGCGGGCGGCTGACGGCAGGGGAGTTGGCCGTTGCGCAACCCCGTGGCCAGCTGCAGCACGGGCCCCTGGTGGCGCACCACCTCGGTGAGCTCGGCCGCCACCGATCGGCCCATGGCAAACACGGGGCTGGTGGGCTCTCCCACCGGCGGGAGCTGGGCTGGATCACCCACGAACACCAGGCGGGTGCGGAAGGGATGGGCGCAGCGCAGGGCGATCTCCAGCAGGGTGCTGTCGACCATCGAGGCCTCATCCACCAGCACCAGGCCAAGGTTTTCGAGGGAAGCAGCCGTTTGCTCGGTTTCCTCGCAGCGCTCCAGATCCCCCTGGCGCTTGAGCTTCAGCCGCAGCAGCCTGTGGATCGTGCTCGGATACCAGGTGGGTTGCAGGCCAGCCCAGGCCAGCTGTTGCCGCAGCACCCCCACCGCCTTGTGGGTAGGAGCCACCACGGTCCAACACAACCCCAGATCGTCCACCTGCTGCAGCAGATGGCGCGAGAGGTAGGTCTTGCCGGTGCCGGCATAGCCGCTGAGTACAAACGGCGTGCCGTCATAAGGGGTCTTCAGCCAGGCAGCAAAGGCCTCGGCCGCCGCAGCCTGGCCAGCCGTGAGGGCCTCAGCCAATCGCCAACCAGCCCCAGTGCTGGGCCAGCAACAGCGGCGATCCCACCCACACCAGGCCGGGCAGGGCCACCAGCGGCCCGATCAGGCTGCCCACCAACACCTCGAGGCGCGTGTGGCCGAGGTTTTCCTTGAGGGGCTTGAGCTCGGGGGCCTCATCGGGGTGCAGTTCCCAGAGGCCATCGGGCAACCCATTCACGCGCTGGGCGGTGATCCCGGCCGCCCGGCGCACACCGGCGGCGTCGTAAAGCACCACGAAGCACATCGTGGCCGCCAGGGCGAACACGGGGGAATCAAACCCCTGCTGCCAGCCCAGCGCCGCGGCGGTGCCGGTGAGCAGGGCGGAGTGGCTCGAGGGCATGCCCCCGGTTTCCACCAGCACCTTGGGGTTCCAGCGGCGATGCACCACCAACTCAATCAGCAGCTTGGAGAGCTGGGCGCTGCCGCAGGCCGCCAGGCCCCACCAGAGCGCACCGTTATCGAGGATCCCGAGCAGGGGCGAACTCATCGGTCGCGGCTCGTGATGTAGTCGGCCAGGGCCAGCAGCGGGGCAGCCTTGCCGCCGGCGCTCCAGGGCTCGAGGGCCGCCTTGGCCTCCGCCACGAGCGCATCGGCCCGCCGGCGTGACTCTTCCAGACCCAGGAGCTTGGGATAGGTGGTCTTGTCGGCGGTGAGGTCCTTGCCGGCGGTTTTGCCGAGCACCTCACTGCTGGCGGTCACATCGAGGATGTCGTCGATGATTTGGAAGGCCAGGCCGATGCCGCGGGCGTAGGTGCGCAGGGCCTCCAGCAGGGCATCGGGTGCGCCGGCGATCAGAGCACCGCTGAGCACGCAGGCGCGCAACAGAGCACCGGTTTTGTGGAGATGGATGTACTCGAGCGTCTCGAGGTCAACGTCTTTGCCCTCGCACTCCACATCCACCACCTGGCCGCCCACCAGGCCAGGGGCACCGGAGGCCAGGCTCAGTTCACCCACCACCTTCAACAGCTGCTCAGGCGGCACACCAGGGCTGCGCAGCGCAACCATCTCAAAGGCGCGGGTGAGCAGGGCATCGCCGGCCAGGATCGCGTTGGCCTCGCCGTACACCTTGTGATTGGTGGGCCGGCCGCGGCGCAGATCGTCGTTGTCCATGGCGGGCAGATCGTCATGGATCAGCGACATGGTGTGAATCATCTCCAGCGCCACCGCCGTTGGCATTGCCAGAGCGCTGTTGCCGCCCGCCAGTTCACAGGCCGCCAGGCAGAGGATCGGCCGCAGCCGTTTGCCACCGGCCAGCAGTGAATAGCGCATTGCCTCGCGCAGGCTTTCGGGGCGCTCCGCACCCAAGGAGCCATCCAGAGCTGCCTCCACCTGTAGCCGCGCCGTTTCCAGGTAGGCAGCGAAGTCGAAGCCGGCGGCCTCGGCGGCAGAACTGTTGCCGGTGCTGGTGACGGCCGCGGTCATGGGGGCTGGGCCTGGGGCCATCGCTGCCGCGGATTCTCTCAGGCCAGGGCCTGGGACGCTGACACGAGGCCGCTTATGGCAACAGATCAGCCAACGGCTGATCGAGGCCGCAGCGCTGGCACCAGCTGGCCACGGTGTTCACCAGCAGCAGCGTCACGGTCATCGGGCCGACACCGCCGGGCACCGGGCTGATCGCACTGGCGATCGGCTCCACCTCCTCGAAGCGCACATCGCCGCAGAGGCGCGCCTTGCCGCCCGCCTCGCCTTCAAGGCGGTGGATGCCCACATCCACCACCACCGCACCGGGCTTCACGTGTTCGGCACCGATCATGCGGGGCTTGCCGGCCGCCACCACCAGCACATCCGCCTGGCGGGTGAGCTCCGCCAGATCCTTGGTGCGGGAGTGGCCGATGCTCACGGTGGCATTGGCCGCCTGCAGCATCAATGCCATCGGCTGACCCACCAGGATGCTGCGCCCCACCACCACGGCCCGCTTGCCGGATAGCTCCACACCGGCGGCCGCCAGCAGCGCCATCACCCCGGCGGGGGTGCAGCTGCGGGGGCCCGGCTCAGCTTTGAGCAAACGCCCCAGATTGAGAGTGTGAAGACCATCGGCATCTTTTTCAGGATCGATGGCGGCCAGCAGCGGCCGCTCATCCAGCCCCGCCGGAAGGGGCAGCTGCAGCAGGATGCCGTCCACAGCGGGATCGGCGTTGAGGCACTGGATGGTGCTCAGCACCTGGGAGGATGGGGTGTCTGCCGGCAGGTGGGCGCCGAGGTTGGTGATGCCGATGCGGCTGCAGGCCTTTTCCTTGTTGGCCACGTACACGCCACTGGCAGGGTCATCGCCCACCCGCAGCACCGCCAGCCCCGGAGGCCGCCCGGCGCGCTCGAGGCGTTCGGCCACCACGGCCTGCAACCGCTCTTCGATCGTTGCCGCCAGCTGGCGGCCATCCAGACGCGTGGCCATGGACCGTGGGCACCTGACACTGCCATCAGCATGCAACGGCATCGCTAGCGTGGGCGCTTCAAGGCCTCTTCAGTGAGCGGCACGGGTCCCGGCCATCGCCCCTGGCGAACCCTGATGCGGCTGCGGCGCGGGCTGTTGCGGCTGGAGCTTCCGCGTCAGGCCCTCACACCCTGGCGCCGCCGCGATGGCCTGGCGGTTCTGCTCATTGCCCTGCTGGTGGCGCTGCTCTCCAGCTGGCCGTGGCTGGTGGAGCCCAGTCTCCGGCCGGGTGTGCCCGCCCCCTTCACGGTGCGCGCCCCCAAGACGGCCACGGTGGTCGATTCCGATGCGCTGGAGCAACGGCGCTCGCAACTCGGTCCACGCACCCACGTGCAGGTGGTGGATCCACGCATCACCCGCGAACTGGAGCAGGGTCTGGAGCGGCAGCTGCAGGCGATCCAGCGCCTGGCCAGCACCAACCAGGAGCAGGTGGCACCGCTCGACCTCAGCCCCGAGGAACGGGACTGGCTGGCCGGCCAATCGCCGGCGGTGCTGAAGGCATGGGAGAGCGATCTGCGGCGGGCCCAGCGGCGCATGCTGCAACAAGGCCTGGTGAGCAGCGTGGCGCACCGCCAACTGGAGCAGGCAGCCCAGCTGCAACTGGACGATCTCAGTGAACCGGGACGGAGCCTGGGCAGCCGGATCGTGGCGAGCTCCCTGCAGGGCCGCAGCAACCTGCGGATCGATGCCACCCTCAGCCAGCGGCTGATCGAAGACCTGCTCACCCAACAAGGGATCCCCACGATCAAGGTGCGCGCCGGAGAGCTGATCACCAGACAGGGAGAACCGATCAGCAATCAGTCGTATGCGGTGCTCGATTACTTCGGCCTGGTGAACCGCCGCCCCCTGATCGGCGCCTGGCTGCTGCATGCCTGCGAAGCACTGGCCGCCTGTGGTGTGTTGGTGCTGGTGTTGCGCCAGAACCACACCAGCCTGGAGCCGCGCCAGGCGCTGCTGGCCCTGGGGCTGTTGCTGATCGTGCAGGGCTGCAAGCTCTGGCTCGGATCCGCGGCAAGCCCCCTGGCGCTGCTGGTTCCGGCCACCTTGCTGCTGGCCCAGGGGCTTGGCACCACGGCTGGCCTGGTCTGGGTGGCCATCGCATCACTGCTCTGGCCGCTGCCCCTGGCCCCCTTCAACGACCAGCGCATCCTGGTGGCCGCAGGCGTGGCTGCCGCCACGGCGGTGTTGGCAGGGCGGCAGCGGAGCCGCGCTCAGCTGCTGCAGCTGGCTCTGTTGATTCCCGTGGGTGCGCTGGTGGCCGAATGGCTGCTGCTGCAGCTGGCGGTGGCCAGCGGCGAAGGGGATGGGCGGCTCCCCGTGGGCGCCGATCTCCCTGGTGAAGCGGTGCTGCTGGGCGGACTGCTGCTGGGGGTGCTGCTGATCAGCCCCTTGGTGGAGAGCTTCTTTGATCTGCTCACCCGGGCCCGGCTGCTGGAGCTGGCCGATCTGGAGCGACCGCTGCTGCGGCGGTTGTCGTGCGAAGCGCCTGGCACCTTTGAGCACACCCTGATGATCTGCGGCCTGGCAGAGGAGGGGGGCAGGGCGATCCAGGCCGACACCGATCTGATCCGCACCGGCGCGCTTTATCACGACGTGGGCAAACTGCACGGCCCGCAGTGGTTCATCGAAAACCAGATGGGGATCGACAACCCCCACGACAAGCTCAATGACCCGCAACTGAGTGCCGGCATCCTGCAGGCCCACGTGGATGAAGGGCTCAAACTCGCCCGCCGCTATCGCCTGCCGCGCCCCCTGGCCGACTTCATCCCCGAACACCAGGGCACGCTGAAGATGGGCTACTTCCTGCATGAAGCGCGCCGCCGCGACCCGGATATCCGCGAAGCCGATTACCGCTACCGCGGACCGATCCCCCGCAGCCGCGAAACAGCTGTCCTGATGCTGGCCGATGGTTGTGAGGCGGCCCTGCGCTCCCTCCCGCCCGACACCAGCGAACTGGAGGCGCGCGCCATGGTGCGACGCATCGTGGAAGCCCGCTGGCGTGATGGTCAGCTGCTCGACAGCGGCCTGAGCCTGGCCGAGCTCGAGCTGCTGGTGCGGGCCTTCGTGCGGGTGTGGCGCCGGATGCGCCATCGTCGGATCCCCTATCCGATTCCAGCCCGCAAGGGTTACAGCGCCTGATGCCCGCCAGTTCCAACCAGGCCAACAGCTGGCAGCACGCCTGGTACCCCGTGGCTTTCCTGCGGGATCTCGATCCCACGCGCCCCACCGCCTTCACGCTGATGGGGCACGACCTGGTGCTCTGGTTCGAGCGCAGCAGCGGACAGTGGCGGGCCCTGGCGGATGTCTGTCCCCACCGGCTTGTGCCCCTCTCCGATGGCCGCCTCAACGCAGCGGGTGAGCTCGAGTGTCCGTATCACGGCTGGACCTTCAACGGCGAGGGGCGCTGCACCGCCATCCCCCAGGCCACCGACAACAGCACGATCGCCCAGCGCAGCCACTGCCAGGGCTACGCCACCGCCACGGGCCAGGGGCTGCTGTTTGTCTTCAGTGGTGATCCAGCGGAGGCGTCATCGCAGCCCCTGCCGCTGGTGCCGTTGATCGAGGAGCCCGGCTGGGTGGTGCAGGACACCTTCCGCGACCTGCCGATGGATGCACTCACCCTGCTGGAGAACGTGCTGGATGTGAGCCATGTGCCCTTCACTCACCACGCCACAGTGGGCCGCCGTGAGAACGCCGGGCCGGTGGAGCTGGAGCTCACCAGCTTCGGGCCGGAAGGCTTCACCGGCCTCTGGCAGGAGGGCCCGCGGCGGGGAAAGCTCGGCAGCCAGTTCACCACCTATGCCGCCCCATCGCTGATGTGGCACGACCTCACCGCCAAGGGCTTCGCACGCATCCTCACCGTGGTGTACGCCACACCGATCCGCCGGGGTGAGTGCCGCCTGTTCGCCCGTTTTCCCTTCCAGTTCCACTCCCCCTGGCCGGCTCGGCTGCTGGGCTTGCGGCCCCAGTGGCTGCAGCACCTGGGCAACCACGTGGTGCTGGAGGACGACCAGCTCTTTCTGCACTGGCAGGAACGGGTGCTGGAGCAACGGGGCGGCAGCCACGGTGCCGTACGCAGCTTCCACCTGCCCACCAGCGCCGACCTCAACATCCGCGCCCTGCACGACTGGGTGAACCGCTACGGCGGCGAGCCGTTCCCGGGGCAACCCCTACCGCCGCGTCAGCCGTTGCCCCAGTTGATGGATCGCGACGACGCCCACACGCGCCACTGCCGCAGCTGCAGCGGAGCCCAGCGGCGCCTGCCGCAGCTGCGCACCGCCGCAGGGGCCGTGGCGGTGGTGGCCCTGGTGATGGCCGCCTGGTGCGGACCGAACGCCGGCGGGGCGTTGGCCCTGGTGGTGGCCGCCGCGGCCGCCGGCCTGCGTTGGCAGGGCCAGCGCTGGTTGGAGCAGCTGCGGCGGGGCAGCGGCCAGCCGCCCCGCAACCGCCCCTAATCGCCCCGCCGCCGGGCGCGCCAGGTGCGCTCCAGGATCAACCCCGAGAGCACCAGGGTGACGGCGTTGGCGGCGATCAGCGGACCATCCGCCGTAAGCAGGCCATAGAGCCCCCAGAGCACGATGCCGCTGCAGAACAGCAGATACATCCGCAGCGAAATGCCGCGGGTGTCGCCACTGCGCAGGGTCTTCAGGGCCTGGGGCACGAAGCTCACGGTGGTGAGCGTGGCGGCGGTGTAGCCGATCACGGCCAACAGCGGTGATGGGGCGCTCATGCGGGGGTGTTCAGGGGAGCCATGGGCGGGGGAAGGGCACGGGAGAGTCCCACCGCAGCCGCTCACCACTCAGGGGATGGGTGAGGGCCAGGGCCGTGGCATGCAGGTGCATGCGCGCGGCGCCAGGGGCGGTACCGGGCTCGCCGTAGAGCGGGTCCCCCACGATGGGATGGCCCAGGGCCT
>VFQT010004203.1_pt1 | contig 12266 bp, 9 predicted proteins | sample 3512381 | NCBI WGS metagenome assembly VFQT01 (sample SAMN10412376, study PRJNA504923) | tailings metagenome | isolation source: Relicate 2 Philex TSF3 active mining site | place: Philippines: Tuba, Benguet | collected 2017-08-29 | reverse complement strand
CAAGCCCCATCGGGAGGGCAGGCTTGGCAGGGCGGGGTGGTTCCGATAGGTTGGGGGCCCGCGATGTCCCAACCCGGACTCCAGCAAAGCCAGCGCCAGCTCCAAGGCCTCATCCTCACCCCCCAGCTGAGGCAGTCCCTCCGCATCCTGCAGGTCCCCGCCACGGAGCTGCGTCAGGTCGTCGGCGAGGAGCTCGCGGCCAACCCCCTGCTCGAGGAGATGGAACCGTCCGGCACGGCCGAGACGTCGCCCGCGGCCCCCGAGGAGGCCGAGGCCGGCTCCCCCGAGGAGCTGCGGGTCGGCGACGAGGACTTCGAGGCGCTCAAGCGGATGAAGGAGGACTGGGACGACAGCTATTACGAGGAGGTGCGCTCGCAGGGTTACACGGCGGAGGACGAGGAGCGCCGGCGCCATCAGATGGACTCGCTGACCGGGGACGCCTCGCTCGGGGAGCACCTCATGGGGCAGGCGCGGCTCGCCACCTCCGACCCCGAGCTGCTGGCGGCCTTCGCCGCCTTGGCCGAGTCGCTCGACGAGCGCGGCTTCCTCGAGGAGGACCTCTCGACCCTCGCCCTGGCCCACGGGCTCGACTACGGCCGATTGCGCGAGGCCCATGCCCTGATGCTCGGCTTCGACCCGACCGGCATCGGGGCGCGCGACCTGCGCGAGTGCTACCTCGCCCAGCTGCGCGCCGAGGGCGCCTCGCCCACCCCTGCCACCCGTCTCGTCGAGGAGGCCTGGGAGCCCCTCATGGAGCGGCGCCTCGACGTGGTCGCGCAGCGGCTGGGGTACGACGCCGACACCCTCCGGGCGGCCTTGGCCGACCTCGCGCGCCTCGAGACCGTCCCCGCCCGGCGCTTCCGGCGCGACGACAACCGGGTGGTGACGCCCGATGCGACGGTCGAGCGGGCTCCGGATGGGACCTGGAAGGTCACCCTGGATGACCGCCATGTGCCGCGGCTCCGCATCGCCCCCGCCTACAAGGACATGCTCGCCGGCCGTTCGCTCTCCGAGGCCGACCGCGCCTACATCCTCGACCGGATGAAGCAGGGGCGCTTCCTCATCGGCGCCATCGAGGAGCGCCAGCGCACGCTCGAGCGCCTGACGCGGGTGCTGCTCGATCGGCAGGCCGGCTTCTTCGAGTCCGGCCCCGCCCACCTGCGCCCGCTCACCATGGCCGAGGTCGCCGGCGAGCTCGGCGTCCACGAGACCACCGTCTCCCGCGCGGCCTCGGGCAAGTGGATGCTGACGCCCTGGGGCCTGCGCGAGTTCCGCGCCTTCTTCTCCTCGGGTGTCGCGACCGAGGAAGGCGGCGCGGTGGCCGCCTCGGGCGTGCAGGAGATCATCGCCGACATCCTCGCCCGGGAGAACCCCGGCGAGCCGCTGTCCGACGAGGCCATCACCGCCAGGCTCCGCGAGCGCGGCCTGCGCATCGCGCGCCGCACGGTCGCGAAGTACCGCGACGCGCTCGGCCTGCCCCCGGCCCATCTCCGCCGCCGCAAGGACTGACTCAGCCCCGGCCCGCGACCCGTCCGACGAGGGCGCGAAGCGCGGCGACGTCGCGCCCGAGGAGCTGGATGCCGCCGGTCCCGCCGCCGGGCAGCGCCACCGGAACCGCGACGGCGGGCAGGCCCGCGAGGCTGGCCGGGGCGTTGAGCGCGAGCAGCCGCCGCCGCTCGGCGTCGGTGTGCCCGCCCCGGCGCAGGGCAGGCCCCGCCGTGCAGGGCAGGGCGACCCAATCCCAGCCCGCCTCGAGGCAGGCCCCGAGCGCGTCCGTCACCCGCGCGCGGACCCGGGAGGCCGCCGCCAGTTCCTCGGCCGTCCGCCGGGCGCCCGCCTCGAGCCGCGCGCGCACGGCGGGGTCGAGCGCGTCGGCATGCCGGGCGAGCAGCGTCGCGTGCGCCTGCGCCGCGGCGGCGCCGCCGAGCACCGGGTAGGCCTCGCCGGCGCCCTCCAGCAGCCGCGCGAGCTCGGCCCCCTCGGGGGTCCGCCCCGCGCCGAGCGCCGCCGCGGCCCGCTCGAACGCCGCCAAGGTCGCCGGCTCCACCTCGGCCCCGAGGTCGCCGAGCCAAAGTCCCGCGCCCACGGGCGACCCCGCCGGACCGAGCACGGTCTCGGACACGCGCGCGAGGTCCTCCGCGGTGCCGGTGATCCACCCGACGCTGTCGAACCCGGGCGAGAGCGGCAGCACGTCCTCGGTGCCCAGGCCGGCGGGCAGCCGGAGCCCGAAGGCGCCGCACCAGGTGGCGGGCACGCGGATGGAGCCGACGGTGTCCGTCGCGAGGGCGAAGGGAACCAGGCCGGCGCCGACCGCCCAGGCCGATCCGGAGGACGAGCCCCCGCTCAGGCGCGAGGCATCCGAGGGGTGGGGGCAGTCGCCGAAATGCGGGTTCTCGCCCGAAAGCCCGAAGGCGAGCTCGTTGAGCTGGGTCCCGCCGACGGGCACCGCGCCCGCGTCGTCGCGGAAGGCCGCCGGCAGCGAGGCGTCCTCCGTGTCCGGACCGCGCTCCGCGGCGAGGAAGGTCGTGCCCGCGCCGAGGGCATGCCCGCGCAGGCGAAAAAGGTCCTTCGTCAGGAAGGGCGCGCCCGCGAGGGGCAAGTCGCGGCGCTCCCACGCCGTGGCGAAGCGACGCCGGAGCTCCCGCGTGTCGGGCAGCCCCACCAAGGCGGCGCGCTGGGTGTCGGCGTCCACCTCGGCCAGCCTCAGCAACCAGGCCTCGGCCGCTGGGCCGGGGCCGCGGCTGGCGAGGAGGTCCCGCCACTCCGAGGAGGTGCGGGGCGTCGCGCTCACGCGAGGTCGAGCGGCCGTCCGGGCTCGGGGTCGTGGACCTGGGCGCGGGGCAGGGCGTCGCGCAGCGCCGCCTTCATCCACTCGCGGGCCGGCGGGTCGCCGTGGGTGAGGACGACGTGCCGGGGCGAGAGGTCCTTGGCGAAGGCGACGAGCTCCTCGCGGTCGGCGTGGCCGCTCAGGTGGAAGCGGTCGACCTCCGCGCGGACCTTGGCGACGTGGTCCAGGCCCTTGAACTCGAAGTCGCCGCCGGGCGGCGTCGCGATCAGCTGGCCGCCGGGCGAATCCGGGTCGCAGTAGCCGGCGAAGAACACCGCCGACTCCTCGTGGTCGAGGATGTTGGCGGCGACCCGCCAGGCCGGCGTCTTCTCGACCAGCATGCCGCTCGAGAGCAGGTAGATGCCCGCCTCGCGCGGCCGTCGGCCGGGGTCGGCGTACTGCTTGCGCAGGGCGATGATGCCGAGCCGGTCCAGGACCTTGCGGTCGAAGGTGAGCTGGCGCGTGCGCTTGGCGGCCTCCGCGAGGTAGTCGCAGAGGTCCAGGCCCAGGCCCGAGCAGAAGATGGGGCAGTCGACGAGCTCGCCGCGGCCCGCGGCCTCGTCGAGGAACATCAGCAGCTCCTGCATGCGCCCGAAGGCGAAGGCGGGGATGAGGACGGAGCCGCCGCGGTCGATGACGCGGTTGATGCCCCGGAGCAGGCGGCGCTCCTCGGCGGCCCGGCTCGCGTCGGGCACCGTCGTGGTGGCGCCGCGCGTGCACTCCATGATGAGGATGTCGGCCGGCGTCCGGGGGAACTCGGCGCCGGGCACCGTGCGCTGGGGGACGAAGTGGACGTCGCCCGTCACGAAGGTGCGGATGCCCCGGTGGACCGCCAAGAAGCCCGTCGCGCCCGCCACGTGGCCGGCGCGGTGGAAGGTCAGCTCGACCTCGTCCGCGCCGCGGCCGACGCGGCGGGGGTTGTTGAGGGGCGCGGCCGCCAGGGCCGCCTCCACGCGCTCGATGTCCGCCGCGGTGTAGAGCGGCAGGTCGGCGACGCCGAGCTCCTCCCGCTGGCGTCCCATCACGGCGAGCGAGTTGCGCAGGAGCCGCTGCACGAAGAGGGTGTTGGCCGCGGAGGTCAGCACGCGGGTCCTCGGGTTGCCGCGGACGAGCAGGGGGAGCGAGCCGAGGTGGTCGAGGTGGCAGTGGGTCAGCACGATGCTGTCCAACGTGCCCTCGACCAGCCCGAGGCGGGGCAGGGAGGGCTTGCCCACGTGCTTCGGGTGCATCCCGCAGTCCACGACCATGCGGTGCTCGCCGAACTCGAGGAGCAGCGAGTTGGCGCCGATGTCGCGGCCGGAATTGAGGTCCGTGAGGCGCATGGTCAGGCGGCGGGGTCCATCGCGAACTCGGGGATGCGGACGTGCAGGGGCGCCCCCGACGACGCATCCTTGCCGTGGAAGGCGCCGGTGGCGCGCAGCGGGCCTCCGGCGACATGCTGGCTGTGGTAGCGGAAGACCTCGCCGGGGCGGAGGGTCGGCGTCTCGCCGACGATGCCGTCGCCCTCCACGATCTCCCGGGTGCCGTCCGGGTGGGTCAGGATCCACTTGCGCCCCAGGAGGGTCACGGTGCGGTCCGAGAAATTGGCGATGGCGAGATGATACACGAAGGTGTGGGCGTGGGCGTCGGTGAAGTCGGGGTTGCGGCGGTGGACGACCTTCTCGACGGTCACCTGGAGGCCGGGCAGCTCGGGCGAACCCTGGGGCACGACCCCAAGGCAACCCCGAATACCCCCGGGAGGAAGGAAAAAGCGACGGCGAATCGGTCCGTCTTGCCCTCCGCCGCCCCGCCCGCACGTTGGCAGCGATGTCGTCCGCCGCCGCCAGCGCCCCTGTCCGGATCCCGCGGAAGTGGTGGGCGCTCGCCGGCTACCTCCTCCTGCTCCTCGCCTCCTGGGGCTGGCAGGCGTCGCGGCCGGCCGAGGACAACCGCGCCCGGCTCGTCCCGCTGCGCGCCGAGGGTTCCGGCACCCCCGTGGTCCTGTTGCCGCGCCTTCCGGACCGCGCGGCGGACACGGCGATGGACCGCGCGTTCCTCGCGGCCACCGACGCGCCGGTGTGGCGGCTCGAGTGGCCGAGGTCCGGCCCCGGCGCGCCCGCCCCGGATTTCTCCACGCACGCGATCGCCGCCGACTTCCCCCGGCTCATGCGCGAGGCCGGCGATGTCCTGGCCGACGGGCCGGCCCACCTCGTCGGCGAGGGCATGGGCGGCGTCGTCGCCGCCGAGGTCGCCGCCCGCCACCCCGCGCTCGTGCGCTCGCTCGCCCTCGCCAACGCCCCGGGCTCGCAGGAGTACACGCTGCTCGGCAACGCCGTCGCCAACAAGTTCGTCTACTTCTTCCACCACGCGCCCTTCGTGCTGGCCGACAATCTCCTCCCGCACTTCGGGCTCCTCCATCGCGCGCCCCTCAATCGCGCCTACTCGGCGGTGTTCTTCGCCAGCGACCTGACCGGCATGCGCCAGTTCCTCCGCGCCTGGGACGGTCCGGCCCTCCTGATGCATGGCCGGGACAACTGGGTGACGCCGCCCGACGCCGCCCGCTATTCCGCGCGCCTCATTCCCCAGGCCCGCGTGGTGGAGCTGGAGGGCGGCCGCGAGCCCGCCGATCCCGCCGCCGCGGCCGCCGCGCTGCGCGCCTTCCAGTCCGATGCCGACGCGGGCCTGGCGGCGCGCCGCCCCGCGCCCGTCGCCCCCGACGCCGCCTATCCCGAGCTCGTCACCTCCTCGGGCCCCCGGTTCTGGATCCTCATGGCGGTCATCGCCGTCTGCACCTTCGTTGCCGAGGACCCCACTTGCCTCGCCTGCGGCCTGCTTGCCGCGGAGGGCATCATCGGCTTCTGGTGGGCGGCGCTCGCCTGCACCGTGGGCATCTTCGTCGGCGACATGGTCCTCTACCTCGCCGGCTACACGCTCGGGCGCCGCGCCCTGCGCGTCCCCCCGCTGCGCTGGATGGTGCAGGAGCACGAGATCGACCGCATGGCGGCCTGGTTCAGCTCGCCGCGCGGGCTGATGGTCATCGTGAGCTCGCGGTTCATCCCCGCGAGCCGGGTCCCGACCTTCGTGACCGCCGGCATCCTGCGCCTCAGCCTGCCGAGGCTCGGGCTGCTGCTCTTCGTGGCGGCGCTCGTCTGGACGCCCGTCCTGATGTGGCTGGGGCACACCTTCGGCCCGCCCTTCATGGCGGAGTTCCCCAAGTACAAGCAGCACGCCGCCTGGATCATCCTCGGCGTCTTCCTCGGCATCTGGCTCGTCACCCACTGGCTCCTGCCGCTCGCCACCCGCCGCGGCCGCCGCGAGGTCCTGATGCGCGTCACGCGGATGTCCCGCGCGGATTTCCGTCCCGCCTGGCTGCGCCTGGCGCCGACGCTCCTCCGCCTCCATCTCGTCGCATTCCTGCGGGGTCGCCCGGCCGCGGGTTGCGCCGCCAACCCCGGGTTCGGACGCCTGGGCGGCGCGCTCGGCGACGCCAAGGGCGACCTCCTGGAGTGCTTCGCCTCGGATCCCCGCACCGCGCCCTTCCTCCGACTTGCCGCGGGCGAGTCCGCGCCCGGGCGCGCCCTCGATTTCGCGCAACGCCACGGCTACCCGCTCGCCCTCAAGCCCGAGGTCGCCCGCGGCGGGGCCGGTCTCGCCAAGCTGCTCGGCCCGGCCGACCTCCAGGCCGCCTTGGCCGAGCCCCTGGCCGGCGACTGGATCCTCCAGCCTTGGGTGGAGGGGCGTGAGTTCGAGGTCGTCTGGCGCCGCGAGCCGGGCGCCTCGGTCGGCGAGCTGGTCGCGGTCGTCGAGAAGGCCGCCGTGGAGGTGAGGGGCGATGGGGTCCGTCCGCTCGAGACGCTCCTCTGGGACGACCCTGCGACCGTGGCCCGCGCCGACCTCTACCAGCGCCTGCACACGCCGACCCTGCTCCGCGTGCCCGCCGCGGGCGAGGTCGTGCGCCTCGACCTCTCGGGCTCGTGGGAGCACGGCGCCCAGCCCCGCCGGCGCGCCGAACTCGGGGCCGACGCCCTGCGCGACACGCTCGACCGCTACTGCCGTCTCTATCCCGGCCTGCATCATGCCCGACTCGACCTGCGGGCCGTCTCCGTGGCGGATCTCCTCGCCGGTCGATTCACCGTGACCGAGGTCGAGGGCGTCGGCCACCTGTCCTCCGCCCTGCGCGATCCCTCGCTCGGCGCGTCGGAAGCGCGGGCCCTGGCCGAGCGGCAGCTCGAGGGTCAGTTCCGCGCCGGCCATGCCAACCTCGACCTCGGCCTGCGCAAGGTCGCCTTGGCCGAGTTGCTGGCCCGCCGCTCCGAGGCCACGGGCCGGACGGATGGCTTCCGGATCGCGGGCTGAGGCTCGCTCAGTCCCTCGCCGTCCAGCCGTGGCACAGGGCGATCGCCGCGGCGTCCGCCTCGTCGTGCGCCAGCTCGCCCTCCAGCCCGAGCAGCGTGCGCGTCATCCGCGCCACCTGCGACTTGTCGGCGCGACCGTTCCCGGTCACCGCCTGCTTGATGCGGCTCGGGGCGTATTCGGCCACCGGCACCCCGAGGGCCCCGGCGGCCGCGAGCGCCGCCCCGCGCGAGGCGCCGAGGATGGCGACCGTGCGCAGGTTCTGGACGTAGACGGTCGATTCGAGGGCGACGGCGCCCACCCGGTGGGCGCGGCCCATCGCCAGCACCTCGGCGTGGATGCGCGCCAGGCAATCGTGGGCGGGCCTTCCCGCCGGCATCCGCAGCGTCGCGCTGGCCAGGAGGCGCGGGGAGGCGCCGGCGAGGTCGACCACCGCGAGGCCGGTGCCGCGCAGCGAGGGGTCGATCCCGAGGACCACCCCGCGGAAGCCCCGGACGGCCGAGGGAGTCGGCCGCGCCTTCGGGGAGGCGCCGGCGCCGACCTTCCCCGACCTCACGGCATCGGTCCAGAGCGAGCGGGCGGAGCGGGCGGCCACGTCCCGATGAAGCCCGCCGCGGGCAGGCGGCGCAAGCCCGATGCGGCTTGCGGGCCCCCGCTCGGGTCGGCAGGATGAGGGCTCCGTGCGTCCCGCGCTCGTCCTGTTGCTCGCGCTCGCCCCGCTTTCCGCGGGGTTCCCGACCCGCGTCGTCGAGCCCGACACGCGGCCACCCCTGGGCCTCGTCGCCTCGGGCGCCCTGGATCGCCGCCTTGTGCCCGAGTGCTCGGCCCTCGTCGCCAGCAAGCGCCACCCGCGCGTGCTGTGGACGCTGAGCGATTCCGGCGCCGCGCCGCGCCTGGTGGCCGTCCGCCCCGCCGGCCTCGCCGTCGCCCCGGCCTCGCCGGGCGTGGCCGTGACCGGCGCGGCCAACCTCGATTGGGAGGCGCTGGCGACCGACGACCAGGGCAACCTCGTGATCGGCGACGTCGGCAACAACCTCTCCCGCCGCCGCGAGCTCCATCTCTATGTCGTGCCGGAGCCCGACCCCGCCGCCCCGGCCACCGCCCCCGCGCGCCGGCTCGCCTTCTCGTGGCCCGACCAGAACCAGTATCCCGACCCCGAGCAGCGACATGACTGCGAGGCCATCTTCTGGCACAAGGGCCGGCTGCATCTCCTGACCAAGCACCGGCGGGACACGGCGACGACCGTCTGGCGCGCCGAGCCGGCGCCCGGCTCGGATCGCGCCTATCTCACCCAGCTCGGCGCCTTCGAGGCCCGGGGCATGGTCACCGACGCCTCGGTGTCGCCCGACGGACGCTGGCTCGCCGTGCTCACCTACCGCGTCCTCTGGGTGCTCGACCTCGCCGGCAACCCGGAGAATCCCCTCTCCGGAAAGGCCCACGCTCGCGCCCTCGCCCCGCCGGTCGGACAGTGGCAGCTGGAGGGCTGCGCGTGGGCCGACGACGCGACGATCCTCCTCGGTTCGGAGGAGGGCGGCGTGTTCCGCGTGCCGCTCGCCGAGGTCGTCCGCTGATCAGAGCGCCTTGGCGGCCGCCACGACGGCGTCGGCGGTCATGCCGAGCTCGCGCATGACGGTGTCGCCGGGGGCGCTGAGGCCGAAGCGGTCGATGCCGAGGGCCGCGCCCTCGGAGCCGACGACGCGGCCCCAGGGAATCGTGCTGCCGGCCTCGAGGCTGACGCGCTTGCCGCAGGCGGGCGGCAGGACCTCGTCGCGGTAGGCCTTGGGCTGGCGGGCGAAGGCCTCCATGCAGGGCATCGAGACCACGCGGGTGCCGGCGCCGAGCTGCTCCGCCGCCGCGAGGGCGTGCTGCAGCTCGCTGCCGGTGGCGATGAGGATGCGCTCGAGGGCCGCGGTCTCCTTGCGGACGACATAGCCGCCGCGGAGCGCGCCCTGGCGGCGGACGGCGGCGGGGACGGCGTCCATCGAGGGCAGGTTCTGGCGGCTGAGGATGAGGGCGACGGGGCCGTCCTTGCGGCTGATGGCATGGGCGTACGCCGCGGCCGTCTCCTCGGCGTCGGCCGGCCGGACGACGTCGAGGTTCGGGAGGCAACGCAGCGAGGCGACGGTCTCCACCGGCTGGTGGGTGGGGCCGTCCTCGCCGAGGCCGATGGAGTCGTGCGTGAAGATGTAGAAGACCTGCAGCCGGGCGAGCGCCGCGAGGCGGATGGAAGGGCGGAGGTAGTCGGAGAAGGTGAGGAAGGTCGCGCCGGAGCCCTTGAAGATCCCGTGGTAGGCCATGCCGTTGAGGATGGCGCCCATGGCGTGCTCGCGGATGCCGAAGTAGAGGTTGCGGCCGGCGGGCGTGGCCACGTCGAAGTCCCCCTGGTCCTTGAGGTAGTTCTTGGTCGAGCCGTGGAGGTCGGCCGAGCCGGAGACGACGAGCGGCGAGGCGGCCGCCGCGGCGTTGAGCACGAGCTCGCCCGAGGCGCGGGTGGCATGCTTGTTGGCGCCCATCTCGGGGATGGCGGCGAGGAGCCCCTCGGCCGAGCCGTGGTCGCCGGCGAGGCCCTTGGCGAGCAGCGCGGCCTTGTCGGGGTTGGCCTTCGACCAGGCGTCGAAGGTCGCCTGCCAGGCGGCGCGCGCCTTGGCCTGGGCGGCCTTGCGGGCGGCGAAATAGGCGCGGGTCGCCTCGGAGACATGGAAGGTGGCCTCGGGGAGGCCGAGCGCCTTGCGGGCGGCGGGGATGAACTTCACCCCGGCCTCGCCGTGGCCCTTGCTGCTGCCCGCGACCTCGGGGATGCCCTTGGCGATGGTGGTCTTGCAGACGATGAGCTTGGGCTTGCCGTTGCGCGAGGCGCGGGCGGCGTCGAGCGCGCGGACGATGGCGGCGATGTCGTGCCCGTCGCGCAGGGTGACGACCTCCCAGTTGCAGGCCTCGTAGCGCCTGGCGGTGTCCTCGTTCTGCGTCTTCGAGGCCATCGCGTCGAGGGTGACGTCGTTGGAGTCGTAGAGCATCACCAGGTTGTCGAGGCCAAGCCGGCCGGCGAGCGAGGCCGCCTCCTGCGAGACGCCCTCCTGCAGGCAGCCGTCGCCGGCCAGGCCGACGATGAGGTGGTCGAAGATCGTGTGCGCCGCGGTGTTGAAGCGGGCGGCGGCCATCTTGGCGGCGATGGCCATGCCCACGAGGTTGCCGGTGCCCTGGCCGAGGGGGCCGGTGGTCGCCTCGACGCCCGGCGTCTCGCCGAACTCGGGGTGACCCGGCGTCTTGCTGTGCAGCTTGCGGAAGGCCTTCACGTCCTCGAGCGACACGTCGAAGCCCGCGAGGTGGAGCCAGCCGTAGGCGAACATCGAGCCATGGCCGGCCGAGAGCACGAAGCGGTCGCGGTTGGGCCAGGACGGGGCGGCGGGGTCGACGCGCAGGAAGTGGCCGTAGAGCGCGGCGCCGATCTCGGCGGCCCCGAGGGGCAGGCCGAGGTGGCCGGAGTGGCAGGCGGCGACGGCGTCCATGGCGAGGCCGCGGGCCTCGTCGGCGGCGCGGGACAGGGCGGGGATGTCGGGGGAGGACATGAGGGTTCCTGCGTAGGGGCGGGCAGGGGGGGATTCCAGCCTTGAATGCGGCCCCCGCCGCCCATTCCCTGCCCGCATGTCCAACCCGCAGCTCGAGGAGGGCTCCCAGCTGAGCCTCGATTTCACCAAGCTCCGCAAGATCGCCTCGGGCCGGGAGGACGTCATCCCCGCCGTCGCCCAGGACGCCGCCACGGGCGAGGTGCTCATCCTCGGCTACGTCAACCAGCTCGCCCTCGACACCGCCCGCCGGGAGCGCAAGGCCACCTTCTGGAGCACCTCCCGCAACGAGCTCTGGATCAAGGGGCTCACCTCGGGCGATTTCCTCGAGCTCCTCGAGGTCCGCGTCAACTGCGAGCAGAACTCGGTCCTCTACAAGGTCCGCCCGGCCGGCCAGGGCGCCTGCCACACGAAGGGTTCCGACGGGCGCTCCCGCTCCGGCTGCTACTACCGGCGCCTGCGCGAGGACGGCTCGCTCGAGCCGGCCTGAGCGTCAGCGCGGGCGCAGCTTGGAGCGCGCGAGCCCGGCGTCGACATCGAGCCGGATGACCACGAGGCGGGTGCGCCGCACGATGCGCTCGTAGCCCGGCTGGGCGACGAAGCCCAGTTGCGCGAAATCCCCCTGCGCCTCGGTCAGCCGGCGCAGCGCCGCCTCGGCCGCCGCGCCGTCGGGGTAGGCGAGGGCCAGCGTCACGCGCAGCGTCGCGGGCGTCCCCGTCTCCGCGACGGCCACGGTCACGCTCTCCGCTTTGGCGGCGATTTCCTCGACCCGGGGTCCGATCCAGCCCCGTTGGCGGGCGGGCAGGGCGAAGTCGCCCGGCTTAGGCACATGGAGCAGAAGCAGGAGGCCGTCGGTCGTCGCCGCCAGCGCGGCCGCCTCGGGCGGGAGCGTCACCGAGCCGTCGCCGCCCGCGCCGGGCAGCTCCGGGGCGCTGTCGGCGGGGCCGAGGCCGAGGTCGAGGCGCGCTTGTCCGGATTCCGCGAGGTCGGCCAGCCGCTCGCGCGTCGTCGCCCGTCGTTCGGGCGCCTCGAGCGCGGCGAGCGCGGTGAGGAGGCCGGCGCCGGTCCGGCTTCCGGCGATGGCGGCGGGGTAGGCCCGAGCCATGACGGGATGGGGACGGGCGAGGTCGAGCGGCAGGGGGCGTTGCCAGAGGCTCCAGGCACCGAGACCGAGGAGGCCCGAGACCGCGAGGGAGAGCGCGAGGCGCCGCCGGTTCATGGGTCCATTGTCGCCGCGCCGGCCCGAAACGCAAGCGGGCGGCCCTGAGGCCGCCCGCGATGGGATGCCGGGAGCCGTTCAGCGCCCGGTCGACGTGTTGTCCGCGATCTCCTTCTTGAGGAGCTCGGCGGCCTTGGCGGCGGGATAGGTGATCTCGAAGGTGGCGCGGTCGCCGGCCTGCTCGATCTTCAGGCGCTGCACGAGGGCGAGGAGGTCCGCCTTCTTGGCGGCGTCCTCCGGCGTGTCCTCGGCGGCCGGCATGAGGCCGAGCTGGGCGAAACCGACCAGGCCCTTGGCCTGGGTCACCGCCTCGGTGGCCTTGGCG
>VFQT010004202.1_pt1 | contig 12272 bp, 9 predicted proteins | sample 3512381 | NCBI WGS metagenome assembly VFQT01 (sample SAMN10412376, study PRJNA504923) | tailings metagenome | isolation source: Relicate 2 Philex TSF3 active mining site | place: Philippines: Tuba, Benguet | collected 2017-08-29 | reverse complement strand
GAATTAACGCATCAGCAATATGCGAACCAATAAAACCAGCACCCCCAGTAATTAAAATATTCATTTTAAAATTTTATATTTCAAGCATCCTAGCTTCAAACCTTATTAATCTAATATTATTTTTTTGAAGCATTGGCTTTAATTCAATTAATTTTTCATCTTCAATCAAATTTGAAGCGGCAATAACAATATTTGCATTTGTCATTTTACATACCTGAAGAAGTTCATTAGGAGTGCCCATAATTTCTATGCCATTAATTATAGTATTTTTCATTGTTGCATCATCATCAATAAAGGCAACAGGTTTATACCGATATTTATCACTTATAAATAATTGTTTTGAAAGCATATGCCCTAATTCCCCTGCACCATATATGACAACTTTGTCAGAATATGTCCGATATCGTAAGATTGTTTCACGGAAATATTTAAAGAATATACGCATCATGATAATACCTGAAAAAGTCAAGATAAAATCTATGAAATAAAAATAAATAGGAAAATCAAGTTTAGTGAATAATGTATTACTCATAAAATACAACAATACACTAGAAAAAACACCAGATATAAAATTTGAATTTACATCTGTGAAGGAGATATAACGCCAAGTTTTTCTGTAAGAATTTGCGATGAAGTACGAAAATATTTTTATGAGAATAAATAAAGCCAGAACAATATAGTTTGCTGTTGCATCCATCCCAGTGACTTTGGCAGTCAGATAAAAAGATGCACTGATAATAAGTATATCAAAAGAAACACCAAAAATTATTTTCTTATTCATTAATAAAAGCCTTAACAATACTCCCCCCATATCAACATTCTGCCCCCTTGATCTCAAATAAGCTATCTTTTCTTCTGATTCATTATATACTTTGACGTTACTCAAAAAAAGTCCGAAAAATGCTGTTGCAATTAACAATACCGCTATGATGGGTAAATAAAGTGAAGGATCTTTATAAGTTGATAATAAAACTGTAGTTATTCCCCATATAATTCCAATGCCATATAAAAGCAAAACGGCTTTCTTCTCAGTTAATCCCATTGCAACTAGCCTATGAGATGTATGATCTTTGCCTCCCATATAAATTTTTCTTCCTGAAATTAGTCGTTTGATTGTAACCAATGAGGTATCTAATATTGGAATTACAAGGAGTGACAAAGGAAGAATCATTATTATATATACAGAAGCATTATTTAAATTTTTTTGAACTGATAATGCTAAAAATGATAAGACAAAACCAAGAAACAGACTTCCGCTATCCCCCATAAATATTTTAGCGGGATTAAAATTATACTTTAAAAAACCTAGGGTCGCGCCAGCCAGCAGAAAAGATAATAAGGCAGTTTGACTATCCCCTTCAATAATTGAGATCACCCCAATAATTACTGAAACAATTGTACTTATACCTGCTGATAGTCCATCCATATTATCAAGCAGATTTATCGCGTTGGTTATACCAATAACCCATAAAAATGTTATAGGTACTCCTATCCAACCAAGCAGTTCATTACCAAAGACATACCCTTTGTAAATTAACAGATAGGTAGAAATTACTTGAGCTAATAATTTATATATTGGCTTTAATTCATACAGGTCATCAATTAACCCTGTAGCAAACATGATGGTAAAAGATAAAATTATAACTACGTCGTATTTAAAATAAATACTGGATGCAGCAAGCATAGAGATAAAAGAAAAGAAAATGGCAATACCTCCCATCAAGGCCGTTGGTTTTTTATGCCAACGATCAGGACGTGGCGCTACCACCCAACCTCTTATGTTTGCTAGTTTAATTACCAATGGAGTAGCAATTATGGAATAAACAAAGGTTAGTAATGAAAAAAGGATAATAAAGGTTAATTGAGATTGCATTAGTCGAGCTTTTATTTACTGCTTAAATAAGTCTGCCAATATTTTTATTCCCTCATCGATAGGTTTAAGTGGCCTACCGAGCACACTCAACATTTTTGAATTATCCGGTTGTCTTCTTGTCATATCACCTTCTTCTAATGCCGGCAAATGAATAATTTTTGAAGAAGATCCAGTAATACTGATTACTTTTTTTGCAAGATCTAAGACACTCACTTCTATCCCGCTTCCTATATTTACAATATCATTTAAATGTAAATTATTTTCAAAAATTCGCTTTGTTGCTTCAATATTATCATCAATGTAACAAAAGGTTCTTGTTTGAGAACCATCACCATAAATCGTGATATCCTGATTTTTGAGGGCCATATTGATGAAACGTGGTACTACAAAATCATCACTTTGTCCAGGGCCATAAGTATTAAAGAACCTGAAAATTGTATATTCCAAACCATATTCTTTGTGATAGGATTTAAAGAAAGCTTCAGCTACATTCTTTACAATTGCATAAGGTAATCTTGAATTGAGGGGTGTTGTATGTTCATTCTGAGGAAATTCAACAGGCTCGCCATACACCTCTGATGAAGAAGAGAAAAACACACGTTTAACTCCAGTATTCTTTGAAAGTGTAAGAATATTCTTGATACCATCAATATCATCCAAAACCATGATAGGGTTATCTAGAGTTCTTTTTACGCCTACTAGTGCTGCATAATGAAAGACATAGTCGAATCGGTAAGACAACATAATTGGAGCTATCTCATCGTAGTCGTTAATATCACATTTTATGAATTTAAATCCTGTTTGAGCTAAGGGCAATTTTTGAATACTTCCTGTTATCAAATTATCTACAACAACGACGTCATATTTTTTGGTATCAACCAAAGCTTTGGTTAAAGCTCCTCCAACATTTCCTGCACCACCGGTGATAAGAATTTTAGTCATGTTATTTATTTATAGGAATTTGAATATAATTGTTCTATATCGGATACAAGTCTTTTGAAATGATATTTTGTTAAAACTGCATCTTGTGCTGATTTACCGAAAGTCTTACAGAGTTGATCATCTTTTAATAATAAGGCAAGGTATTGGGAGAATGTTTCAACATCCAATTCACTGACAAATCCATTAACCTTATGTTTAATTAAGTCTTCAACACCGCCCACATTTGTGCTGATTACTGCTTTACCTGATGCCATTGCTTCTATTATACTAACAGGAGTACCCTCATTCAGAGAAGTTAATACAGCAATATCTGAAGCCGCATTTATTAAATTAATATCTTGTCGCCATGAAGTAAATAATACTTCCGTATCATTTTCAAATTGACCTCCAGTAGTATATTTTAATTTAAGCTGATTTGCTTGTTCGAAAAGTTTTGATTTTAACATCCCATCTCCAACTATAATAGCTTTAAATGATAGTTGTAAATCAAATTTGCAATGCGCAAGTACTTTTAAAAAAAAACTATGATTTTTAATTTCAGTAAGTCGACCTGTTATAACAATGACATTATCGGATGCGGATAAACCCATTTGAAGTCGCATATACTCACGTGCCTCGAGATTTATATTTGCAAATTTTTCTAAATCAAAGCCAAGCGGTATAATGGCAGTTTTGGATGCTTTTGCGATTTTGTATTTCTCAATTAGCTCGATAGATTGCTTTTCAGATATAGCAATAATTTTAGTGGATAGTTTTGCTAAATAACGTTCTATAAATAAAATGATCTTCGTTTTAAGCGGTGAAAAATAACCGTCAAATACATTCCCATGATAGGTATGAAAAATAAATTTTGGCTGATGCTTAGAAAAAAGTGTTGCGAACCTCCCTATTGCACCTGCTTTGGCTGCGTGAGTGTGAATGATCTCTGGCTTAAATACATTTATAATCTTTATCATTGACAAAAGTGATTTTATGTCATTGATAAAAGAAATTTGACGTTTCATATGGGGTATTACTTCCATATTCAAACCTAAGGCATCAAAAATATAATTTGAGCTGGCTTCACCTTCTTCAATAACGCCAGTTACAATTTTTGTTTCATATTGATTACTCAAATATTTTGAAAGATAGGCGACATTATAGGAAGGCCCCCCAACATTGGGTCTATTTAAAATACGAAGTACCCTAATTTTAGCAGACACCTCTTTGATCATTTAACCATGATTGGAACATCAACAAATCCCACAATAGATATCCATGATCAGCTTTGTAACTTAGATGTTCTGATAAAAGTTTATCTACAAGCTCAGGACATAAAATCTCTTCTCGTTTTAGTTGATCGGTATTGAGCAAATCGATTGCCCAGGTTTTCAAAGGGCCTCTTAACCAACTGGCTAAAGGAACGCCAAATCCCATTTTTGGACGGTCGGTTAATTTTGTTGGAACATAACGTTCTAGAAGTTTTTTCAGTACTAGCTTACCTTGTCCATTATTGATTTTATACGAAAAAGGTAGCCGCCATGCAAAATCAATAACCCTATGATCCAAAAAAGGAACACGGGATTCTAATGATACAGCCATTGATGTTCTATCAACCTTAACAAGTATATCATCGGGCAAATAGGTTAAGGTATCCAAGTACATCATCTTTTCAATGTCCCTTAATTGGTGCAACTCTAAATGGTTACGACTACCTCCAATTATTTTATCAGGTTCTCTTCCATTGATGAGTAATTTTTCTGGTGAATCAGTATGAGAAATTACACTTCGATATAGCTGCATTGGATCTTTAACGTTGAGAATATCTGCCAACTTATAAAGCTTTTCTCCAATATTTTTGTACTTCACTCGAAAGGGTAATGCATTCCAAGTGTGTTGAGGAATTTTTCTGATTACAGATGAAGCTAAACCTTTAGCGAAATGAGGAACATGGTTTATTTTAGCAAATAAGGTATCGGTTATCGTGTAACGATTATATCCTCCAAATAACTCATCTCCAGCGTCACCTGAGAGAGAAACAGTAACATGTTGTTTAGCCAACTGAGCAACGAGGTAAGTAGGAACCTGAGAACTGTCACTAAATGGTTCAGAAAATATTTTTGATAATTGTGGCACAATTTCCAAAGCTTCTTTTTGTGTTACTAAATGTTCAAAATGCTCAGTACCTAAATGATCAGCTACTTTTTTAGCATAAACCGATTCATCAAATTCTTGATCTTCAAAGCCTATAGAGAATGTTTTAACCCGATTACTTGATAGCTTTTGCATGATTGCCACTATGGTAGATGAATCAATACCACCAGAAAGAAAAGCACCCAATGGCACATCAGCAATCATTTGATTTTTAATGGCTTGTTGCAAAAGTTGATCTAATTCATTTACAGCCTCAGTTATAGAGCCAGTAAAAGGATTAGCAATGCCCTTTGTGATACTCTCATCTAAGCTCCAATAATTATTAATAGTAAAATCATGACGGGTAAGATCATATACTAAAAAAGTACCGGGTAGGAGTTTTTGAATATTTTGATATATAGAGTAAGGAGCTGGAATATAGTTATGTCTGAAATAAAGCGCTAAAGCATCTTTATTTAATACCGAACGAAAAGCTGGATGCAACTTAATGGATTGCAAATCAGATGCAAAAAGAAAATAGTTTTTATTGTCTACAGTATCCCATCCAAAATAGAGAGGCTTTTCTCCAACTCGATCTCTCGATAAGATGAGTTTTCTTTCTTGTTCATCATATAGAGCGAAAGCAAACATACCAATGGTTTGTTCAAGAGTTTTATGAACACCCCAATATTCTATACAAACCAGCAACGTTTCAGTATCAGATGTACCCTTCCAGGAAACTGAATGAGAGGCCTCTATAATTTTTCTTAAGTCTATGTGATTATATATTTCACCATTAAATACAATCGTATACCTACCAGATGGAGAAAACATAGGCTGACTTCCAGCGGGTGATAGATCTAAAATTGAAAGACGTTGATGACCTAGAACAACATTATTTTCATTACTAACCCAAATTCCCCTTGCATCAGGTCCCCTATGAATAATTTGATCTAACATTTTCTGCATCACCAATTCATGTTCTAGAGATTGGTGACGGGTAATATCAATATATCCTGCAATTCCACACATGCCAACTAATTTTTAAATACCATTTCGTATTGTTGAATAATTGAAGAAAAAGAAAACTTTTTTTCTATATAATCGTGAATAGCTTTTTTGTCCCATGTCTTTTGAATGGCTACATCAATTTTTTCCAAGAAGCTTGATTCATTATTTACAAGAAATCCATTCAAGCCCTCTTCAATAATATCCTTTGTTCCCCCAGGACAATCGAATGCAACAACAGGCAATCCTTGTAAACCAGCCTCCAACAAAACATTAGGGAACCCTTCGTAATAAGATCCTTGTAAATAAACATCAGCTTCTGTAAGGTAACTACTTACATTTTTTTGAAAGCCTAGTAGCTTTACAGATGTTTGTAATTTTTTATGCTTAGCTATAAAATCACGTATATTCTTCTCTTCTTCTCCTGCTCCAATAATCCAATAAGTAAATGAGAAACTGCATTTTGATAATAACTCTAACAATCTTATCAACCCCTTTTCTGCCCTAAACATTGCAACTGTAATAAATACAGGTTCATTAATTGTTTTTTTTAATGAGGTAGGCAACGATAAACTCATGGCAGGATTAGGTATCAAAACAATTTTAGAAGGAGAAACACCAAAGGAGTCGATGAGGTCATCAGTCATATCTTTGGATTGAGAAATTATGGTTTTGTATTGCTTGTAAGTAAGTTTAATCAACAGATTATAAACCCAACTAATCTTAGATTTCTTGTTATTAATGGATGGGATTGTTGATTCTCTGCAAACCAAGGTAACAGGTGAGAAAAAAAAGGAAGCGATAGCAATCAATACATTTTGATATGAAAGTGTTGAAAAAACAAAATCAGGCCTTATTGATCTTGTTAATTTTATGAGTTTCGGCAACGCAAAGAACGTCTTAGATGACTGAAACATATAAACTTGTGAAATTGACAATGGATATGCAATTTCTCCTTTATTCAATACTGCTAAATGAATATCAAATTCATTTTGGTTGAAGTGGTTTACTAAAATTGAAAATATTTTCTCTGCTCCACCCCCTCTTAAAGAAGGAATTACAAATAATATTTTCTTTTTTTCTTTTAAGTTAATCATCACTTGCAACCTCTAACCACTTTTGAGCAATCCGATCAATATCGAATGATTTTACTCGTTTTCTAGCATTTGAGCCTAACACTGAGACCAGTTGATCATCATTTACTAAATTTTTAATTGCATCTGCCATTGCAGAATGAATTCCATTGTCTACCAAGATACCATCAATACCGTTGTTGATTATCTCTGAAGGCCCATAATCACAATTCGTACTAATACAAGCACAACCAAAAGACATAGCTTCTAGTAATACATTGGGAAACCCTTCAGTTCTTGATGATAAAATAAATATAGATGCACGTGCATAGAATCTATTAATTTCAGTGTTATTCCCCAATAAAAATACACGATCATTTAAGCTAAGATCTCGAATCCTTGATTCTAAAAAGGAACGCTCTTCTCCTTCACCAATGATATACAAAGGCCACATAACATTTGAGGATGCATAAGCATCAATTAATAAATTAAATTGTTTGTCTTTATGCAACCTGCCAACAGCTAAAATAATTGATTCTTTAATTAGTTTACTGTTGCTATTCGCATCAATACAGAGTGGATTAGGAATAACATGTATTTTATGAGCAGATATACCAAGTTGAAGCAAATCCTTAACAATACTGTTGGTTTGTGCTACAATAGCTGAACCACGATTATAAAGCAACTTTCTAGCTTTTTCCCATATAAAGGGTTGTTGATAGAAACACATATTCCCCCTTTCTGAAATAACCAGTTTTCTATTAAGTCCGATATTGGCAACAAGTGACAAAATATTAGTTCTATCAATGAATGAAATAAATAAGGCATTATTGAATTTCTTTAAGTGACTATAAAGAAACAGGATTCTATTTAAATTTGAAAAGGGCTTTAATAAAAGAATAAAAAATGAAAATCGACTTAAATTCTTTTTTCTACACACAACCTGAACACGTTTATCGATTGTATAAAAATTAATACTGTTATCAAGAACAAGAATTTTTACTTGTCTGTTCTGATTTACCCAATAATTAGATAATCCTACTATAACCCTTTGAGCGCCCCCAGATCCCAAATCAGAAATAATAAAAATTATTTGATTACTCAATCGCAATTATTTTTTGCTAACAAAGGAAGTAAGCCACTCAAAAATATTAATAGATAAATATTTTTTTACAAGAAATAGTGACGTTATTAGATAAATAAAAATTAATAGCGCATCTATGAATAACTTGAGTATAGAGTTTTCAATAAATTTTAATGAAATTAAATTACTGAAGAAAACTAGTGAAAATAAAAAATACAATGCCCCAATAATTGTAATTTTCGACACTTTTATTGTAGGATATTTAGATTGTATATATGAAGGCAGAACTAAAAAAACAAAAAAATTATACCCAATTGTAATACTATAAGCAATTCCAATATAACCCCAAAAATAAGAGAACACTACACTTAGTAAAACGAGTAATAAATTAAAAAGAATTTGCACTATTGAAACCTGCGTAACATTATGGGCAATATGCAGCACTCTAGAAAACAATACATTTATAACAGCTGCAGGCAAATACAAAATAATGATACTAAGAAACTCCCCTGCATAAAACAATGTTGATTCGTTAACCCCAGAACTTCCGAAAAGAATATTTAACATACTACTACCATTGACATAAAAAAATATACTCACCGCAGTAGTTAAAACAGTAGAAAATACGATCAATGATCTAAGTATCTTATTTAATTCAAGGCTTTCAGCATTATTTGATTTAAATCTATCAATATGGTGATTATTGAGTTTAACACCTATGATTATTGAAAAATAAGAGAGAAAAAACTGACCTGGTATACTTACCAATTGATTAGAATAATTATAGGCAGATATAAATCCTAAACCTGCTGACGTTAACAATATAACAACAATATAGTTTTGAATAAACGCCGAAAAGAAACCTGCTTGTAATTTTACAACATCAAAAAACTGTTTTTTGGGCACTACCCATTTTTCAGTAAAAAATTCTTTTAAAAAAGAAAGTTCATGATGCTGAAATCGATATACAAAAAGAATTGAGACTGCATAAGAGAAACATTGAAAAAGTAAAATGGTTGCAATTTCAATTTTTTGACTTGAAAAGAAGAGTGTTAGAAATGTTATAACCTGAATAACTACAATAAAAATAGCTGTTAGGTTAAATTGACGACTATAATAACAAATCGTATTAAAATAGTTGAAAACTACCATTAATAACATTAATAGACCTCCAGTAGCAATTTCAAAAAATGTAATAGCAGGATAATAATCTTGATAGAACAGATGCTTAATAGATATTAGCAATAGAATTATAAGTAATCCAAAAGCAATGTAAATTTTTAAAAAATTGAGTAAAAACTTATTTCTTTCTTTGCTATATTCAGTACCACTAATAAATTTAGTTGTTTCTGGCATCACATATATAGTATCTAGATTATTTATCAGTCCAGCGAAAAGTAATACGAGAGATGAAATAAAAAAATATTTATCAGTCTTGATTTCATCTATTAATAAAAATGCAATTCTCCAAGTTATTGCAATTGATATAACTTTTGAAAAGACTCCTGATACTACTAACTTAATAAATCCACTAAATAGACTACTATTAATAGGATTACTCATTTTTGTACCACTACTTCTTTAAAAAGCTCTTCTTTAGTATCAAAATAAAACTCTGCTGCAAAAAGAGCATAGAAAAAAACAAAACCATAATGATCCAATAAATTATGAGAGAAAAATCCATTGATCAAAATCAGGACAACAAAAATAAAAAATCTAGAATCTCTATTACCTGGTCTGTTAGAATAAATTGAGTATAACAAGAGTGGAACAAAAGATATACCCAAAAAACCATAATCGACTAATAAACCAATATAAGTATTATGAGCTAATTGAAAATCGTATTCACTTAGGGCTTGCGACAAATGTCGTCCTAGTCCCCCACCTAAAAAAGGTGATTTTAAAAAATCTTCAATAGCTAGTATGAATAATTCACTACGTTGATCAGCACTAAAATCTTCACTTGTAGTTTCATTTCCAAATCCTAAAAATGAAAACCTATCAAAAATTAGCTCATCAATATTTACAAAGGAAGGAAGAATAGACTCAACATATTTCAAAAATAAAGTTGTTAAAAAGAAAAATAAGAATAGTAAAAGCATTATAGACTTAAAACTGTTCCTAAAAATATAGACCAGATAAATCAAATAGAAAAATATACCGAATCTAGAAAAAGTTGCAACAATACCAGCTCCAGCAACAACCAACAATAGAAAGAAAAGTTTATCCGGTATTCGATCCTTAATAAAAATCAATCCCATTAGTAGCATAGTTGCCGCGTAGTTTGCGTTTAGATACATGCCAGAACCCCTGCCAATCAAGTCACTAAACATCAAAGGATTAAATACATCGAGAAATATAAATAATACACCAATACAAATGAAAATAGTTAATGTTTTAACAACGAGGCGTAATTGTTCCTTACTGTTAACTAGAAATAACGTTATCAAAATTGTTATGGATATCTTAAGTATTTCTGTAACTTTTTCTTGTAGATAAATCAAATCAATACCTGAAAAATAACCATAGATACCATAAGCAATGGCTATCAAAATATAAAAAAACAACCATGCAGTTAGTTTATTATTTATAAGTGGTTCAAAATTCTCAGATGTCAATGCGATGGGTAAAGTAATAACTAGAATACCAATCAAAGAATAAATTGGAGCTATTGGAAGAATACCTTTCAAGAATCCAAATACAATAAAATTGGAAAAAATAAATATCGTAAAAAAAACAGCTATTGTATTTTTAAAAGCTCCCATTAAAATGTACAAAATCTAGTGCTTTCCTGCCATTACAATTTTATATGTAGAAAGCAAATAGGTTAAAACAAAATAAAGTAAGGAAATAAAAAACCCAATTACACTAGAAAAGAAAACATTAGCAATCAATCCAAGTTTATCATCTTTTAAAGGAAAAGAAGAAGAATCAATTATTTGTATAGCAGGTGTATCTTGGGATAAATTCATTTTAGCAATTTCTAAATTTTTAATCACTTCGGTATAGACAGTAAATGCAATTTGCTTATCCCTTGCACTCATCTCCACATTGGCAGTAACATCAGAGAAAAATGGGTTAAGATCAGCTGATCGACTTTGATTAAAAGCTGTAGAAAAGGTTTTCCCTTTTAGTATGGAATAAAGGCTATCTGCCCGATTTTGAATTTTTTCAACAGCAATTCTTGATTTGGCTGTTTTCATTTTTATGTAGTAGTCTGATACCTCAACTACTAATTTGTCTGTAAATGCTTTTGCAAAATATTGATTACCATAAGTAGCCCTAACTTTTACAAATGACATTTTCTTATCTACACGATAAATAGTTAGGTTATTTTTAAAAAGTCTTTCATGGATTATTCTCACAACACTGTCTTGAGTGCGAGGTTTCATGGCCCTTAGATCAATCTTAACTGATTCAGCCAACCCATTCTTTTTCTTAAACGACTTTTCAAGTCCGGATGTTTGCAAATACAGATTACCCAAACAACCAGGAGGAGCATCAATAGGTTCAAGTAAAATCCTTTTGGTAATACTTTGTGATTTTAATAATTCTAAAATATTGTCCCCCATTAATAAACCCGAACCTCCGCCTAGATCTGCCCCAAGTTGAGAAGATATGACAGAAGACAGAGCAGATAAAGACATTGGTTTAGATTCATCAACAATTAAAGTTACTTCTGCTAAGTACTTCGGTTTTTTAAATTTGTTATAAATAAAAACAAATACAAAGGTTGAAATGAACAAAAAGAAATAAATCTTCCAATTGCTTATGACCTTTGAATATATTCTATGTATTACTTGAAAAACAAAAAACAAACCAGAAACTTTTTTTTCAACGTTTTCTTGCATGTGATTGGATTGAATTATCTAAATAATAATACAAGTGTTGTCATAACTGAAGCAAAAGCAGAAACAATTACCCCCGCCTTTGCAGGATCAAAAGAACTTTCACGTGCGGGTTCAACAGGAACAAATATAGAGCTCCCTGGTGTGACTCTTGGATAAGACTTAATGCCAAGAAAAGATTTTGTACTAGCTGATCTTCCATTGGGATACACTACAAAAACTCTTTTCTTATAAGCATTTCTGTTAAATCCTCCTGCTGCAGAAATATAACTTGAAAATCCTTTTCTTGGTTCAAACTGAATTGTTACTGGCTTTAAGACTTCACCAGATAC
>VFQT010004201.1_pt1 | contig 12277 bp, 13 predicted proteins | sample 3512381 | NCBI WGS metagenome assembly VFQT01 (sample SAMN10412376, study PRJNA504923) | tailings metagenome | isolation source: Relicate 2 Philex TSF3 active mining site | place: Philippines: Tuba, Benguet | collected 2017-08-29 | reverse complement strand
TTCGCCTGATCGCAATGCGAGTCCTCGTCACAACACAGCAGGGTCAACTGCTCGAGGTGCGCGTGAACGCCGACGATGCCGCAGGCACGGAGGCCACCGCAACCGAGTCAGAGACCGCCTCGGCACCGAACCCGATCGCACCAGAGGGCAAAGAGCTCATCTGGGGCGCCGGATCGTTCCTGGTGTTCTTGGTGCTCATGCGCGTGTATTTGTTCCCCAAGTTGAAGAAGGGGATGGATGCGCGTTACACGAGCATCCGCGAGGACTTCGAACAGGCCGATGCCACGCGTCAGGCCGCTCAGTCGGACGTCGCCAAGTACGAAGCGGCACTCGCCGACGTTCGTGCCGAAGCGGCGGGCCGAATCGATGCGGCACGCCAAACCGTGGACGCCGAACGCAATGCCAAGATCGCCGAGACCAACTCGAAGATCGCGGCCAAGCGCGCGGCAGCAGATGCAGAACTCGCCGCCGCACGCGCCAAGGTGCGTGACCAGGTTGCCGAAGCAGTCTCCACCGTCACCGCACGGACCACCCAGCTTGCAGTGGGCAAGTCTCCTGATGGGTCGGTCGTGCGTGAGGCGGTGCAGCAGGTCATGCAGTCAGGAGCACGTTGATCATGAACCCCGTCATTGCACTCCTCGCGAGCGAGGACCCGAACGTCACGCACCACTGGCTGTTGCCAGAGACCGGTGAGATCATCTACGGCGGTCTCGCCTCGGTGATCGTCGTCGGTGCGCTCGTGAAGTTCGCGGGCCCGATGATCAAGAAGGGCTTCGCTGCCCGCACCGAGCGCATCCAGAAGGAGCTCGACGACGCAGCGAACGCCAAGGTCAAGGCAACGAGTGATGCATCAGCGATTCGCTCCGCACTCGGCGACATCGCCTCCGAGCGTTCACGCATCCTTGCTGAAGCCGACGCACAGGCTGCGGCAGTGTTGTCCGAGGGTCGTGCACGCATCGCCAAGGAAGTTGCCGACCTCGAGGCCAAGGCAGATGCCGACCTCGCAGCGGCACAGGGTCGCACCAATGATGAGTTGCGTGCGGAGATCTCGTTGCTCGCCGCCAAGGCGACGCCGATCGTGATCGCCAAGACCCTCACCGATCAGACCAAGAACGAACTCGTCGAGTCGTTCATCGCCAACGTAGGAGCCGCACGATGAGTTCAGCCAAGGTCGAGGCGTACGCACGCGCACTCGTCGAGATCGCCCAGGCCGAAGGCGGACTGGACCGAGTCGAAGACGAGTTGTTCCGCATGGCTCGCGCATTCGAGTCGAACGATCAGTTGCGCGCCACGCTGTCGGACACGACGATCCCGTCGGAGCGTCGTCAGCAAGTCGTCGAGCAGTTGCTCGGCGGCAAGGCATCGGCGACCACGATCCAACTCGTCGGCTTGATCGTCGCAGCCGGCCAGGTGCGCGATCTCCCCGCAATCATCGACGTCGTCGTGCGCGAAGCTTCGCAGGGCAAGTCGCAGTCGCTCGCCGAAGTGCGTAGCGCAGTCGCGCTCAGCGATGATCAGCAGAAGCGTCTCGCCGCTGCGTTGACCAAGGCCACCGGCAAGCCGGTGAACCTGAAGGTCGTCGTCGACCCGAGCGTGCTCGGCGGACTCGTCGCCACCGTCGGCGATGAGGTCATCGACGACACCGTTCGTACCCGCCTCGACCAACTCAAGTCGTTGATCTGACCCCGTTTTCGAAAGGACACCACCATGGCTGAACTCACACTCTCTGCGAGCGACATCGCAGCAGCGATTACCAAAGGACTCGAGGGCTACAAGCCATCGACCGAGGCACGCACCGTCGGTCGCGTCGCCGAAGTCGGTGACGGTATTGCTCGCGTCAGCGGCTTGCCCGACTGCGCAGTCAATGAGCTGCTCGAATTCGAGGACGGCACCGTCGGCCTCGCGCTCAACCTGGACGAAGACTCGATCGGTGCGGTGGTCCTCGGTGACGCCGACAACATCGAAGAAGGTCAGTCCGTGAAGGCGACCGGACGCATCTTGTCGGTACCGGTCGGTGATGCGATGCTCGGTCGCGTCGTCAACGCGCTCGGAGAGCCGATCGACGGCAAGGGCGACATCGTCGGTGCGACCATGCGCCGCGTGGAGGTGCAGGCGCCCGGCATCATGGGCCGCAAGCCAGTGCACGAGCCATTGCAGACTGGCATCAAGGCGATCGACGCCATGACCCCGATCGGTCGTGGTCAGCGCGAGTTGATCATCGGTGACCGCAAGACCGGTAAGACCACCGTCGCCGTCGACACGATCATCAACCAGCGCGGTCTCGGCGTGAAGTGCATCTACGTTGCGATCGGTCAGAAGGGTTCGACCGTCGCCCAGACCGTCGAAGTGCTTCGCCAGTTCGGCGCTCTCGAGTACACGGTCATCGTCGCTGCACCGGCATCCGATCCGGCACCGTTCAAGTACCTCGCGCCGTATGCAGGTTGCGCGATGGGCCAGCACTGGATGGAAAACGGTGAGCACGCACTCGTGGTGTACGACGACTTGTCCAAGCAGGCCGAGGCATATCGCCAGATGTCGCTCTTGCTCCGCCGCCCACCAGGCCGCGAGGCGTATCCAGGAGACGTGTTCTATCTCCACAGCCGTCTGCTCGAGCGCGCTGCGAAGTTGAGCGATGCCAACGGCGCAGGCTCACTGACCGCATTGCCGGTCATCGAGACCAAGGCCGGTGACGTGTCGGCGTACATTCCGACGAACGTGATCTCGATCACCGACGGCCAGGTGTACCTGCAGGACAACCTCTTCAAGTCGGGCGTCCGTCCCGCCGTCGACGTGGGCATCTCGGTGTCGCGCGTGGGTGGTGCAGCGCAGATCAAGGCGATGAAGAGCGTGTCGGGAACGCTGAAGCTCGACCTCGCACAGTTCCGTGAGCTCGAGGCGTTCGCGACGTTCGGTTCCGAACTTGACGCGATCTCCAAGGCACAGCTCGAGCGCGGTTACCGTCTCGTTGAGTTGCTCAAGCAGCCACTCAACAGCCCGATGCCGGTCGAAGAGCAGGTCGTGTCGATCTTCGCGGGCACCAAGGGTTACTTGGACGACATCCCGGTCGGCGACGTGCGTCGTTTCGAGACCGAGTTGCTCGAGCACATGCGCTCGCGTCACTCGGCCGTTCTCTCAGGCATCCGTCAGGACCCGAAGGCCGATGTGCCGAAGGATCTTGCCGACATCGTCGCTGCGTTCAAGAAGTCGTTCAAGGTGACGACTTCGGGTGCGAGCGCTGATCCGACCAAGACCGATGCCGGTGAAGTCGGCGACGCGGCGAGCGCAAAGACGCTGGCAACGGAGTAGACGATGGCTGGCGGTCAAGAACGTATTCTGCGCGGGCGTATCCGCTCGGTGCAGGCGACGAAGAAAATCACCCGTGCAATGGAATTGATCGCTGCTTCGCGCATCGTCAAGGCCCAGCAGCGCGTGATTGCCGCCGTCCCATACAGCGAACGAATCACTGAGGTCGTGAAGGATCTCGCGGCTGGTGGAGCAGGCGTCGACTCGCCGTTCCTCAAGGTGCGCGAGAACTTGAAGACTACGTGTTACGTGACCATCACCGCAGACCGCGGTCTGTGCGGTGGTTACAACGCAGGCGTGTTGCGTGCCACCGAAGGGGAGATCAAGGCCGACGTGCTCGCCGGCAAGGACTACCTCGTCGTTCCGGTTGGTCGAAAGTCCGAGGGGTACTTCCGCTTCCGTGGTTACAAGATCTCGGATTCGTTCGCCGGATTCTCCGACGCACCGTCGTATCAGGACGCCAAGCGCATCGGTGAGTTCGTTGTCGATCTCTATCTGTCCGGTGCGGTCGATCGAGTGGAGCTCGTCTACACGCGCTTCGTGTCGGCGGGAACCCAAGAGGTCGTGCGCCGACCACTCGTGCCACTCGAGCGCGAAGTTGCCGCCGGCGGTGACGCCAAGCCCGAAACTGGTGGTGGGTCGTATGAGTTCGAGCCGGATCCGGACGTCATCTTGCAAACGCTCCTCCCGCGTTACGTCGAGGCCCGCGTGTATGCGGCCCTCCTCAACGCAGCGGCGAGTGAGCACGCTTTCCGTCAGCGCGCGATGAAGGCTGCGACGGACAACGCAGAAGAACTGATCAAGAACCTCTCGCGCATCATGAACCGTGCGCGTCAGGACTCGATCACCACAGAAATCATGGAAATCGTCGGTGGCGCCGAAGCGCTGAGTTCCGGCGACTAACCGAGGAAAGGTCACGAAGGAGACAACATGAGCACAGCAACTGCAAACGAACTGAAGGACGGACGCGTCGTTGCCATCGCCGGACCGGTGATCGACGTCGAGTTCCCCCGCGGCGCGCTGCCCGAGTTGAACCAGGCGCTTGAGTTCACCGTGATGGTGGACGGCAAGCCGAACGTCGTGTTGGCAGAGGTCGCCCAGCAGCTCGGCCAGAGCCGCGTGCGTGCGGTCTGCATGAAGCCGACAGACGGTCTGCGCCGCGGCACGCCGGTGCGCAACACCGGCCACGGCATTCAGGTGCCGGTCGGCGAAAAGACCCTCGGTCACGTGTGGAACGTGTGGGGTGACTGCCTCGACGGCAACAACGACGACTTCAAGAACTCAGAGCGCTGGGAAATTCACCGTTCGGCACCGGACTTCGCTGCGCTCGAGCCGAGCCGCCGCATGTTCGAGACGGGCATCAAGGTCATCGACCTCCTCACCCCATACCTCGCCGGTGGAAAGATCGGTTTGTTCGGTGGTGCGGGTGTGGGTAAGACCGTGCTCATCACCGAGATGATCAACCGCGTGGCCTCCAACCACGGTGGTGTGTCGGTGTTCGCCGGAGTGGGCGAGCGCACCCGTGAGGGCACCGACCTACGCATCGAAATGGAAGAGTCGGGCGTGTTCGAAAAGGCCGCGCTCGTGTTCGGCCAGATGGACGAGCCACCAGGCGTGCGCCTGCGCGTCGCGCTCTCGGCACTCACGATGGCCGAGTACTTCCGTGACGTGAAGAACCAGGACGTGTTGCTCTTCGTCGACAACATCTTCCGCTTCGTGCAGGCAGGTTCCGAAGTGTCGACGCTTCTCGGTCGTATGCCATCGGCGGTGGGTTACCAGCCGACGCTCGCAGACGAGATGGGTCAGCTCCAGGAGCGCATCACCTCGACGCGCGGTCGTTCGATCACGTCGCTGCAGGCCGTGTACGTGCCCGCGGACGACTACACCGACCCGGCTCCGTTCACGACGTTCACCTTCTTGGACGCCACGACGGAACTCTCGCGTCAGATCGCCTCGCTCGGTATCTACCCGGCGGTGGACCCACTCGCATCGACCTCGACGATTCTTTCGCCAGAGGTCGTCGGTGATCGTCACTACAACGTTGCTCGTCGCGTACAGGAAATCCTCCAGCGCTACAAGGAACTCCAGGACATCATCGCGATTCTCGGTCTCGACGAATTGTCGGAAGAGGACCGTCTCACCGTCGCCCGTGCGCGCAAGGTGCAGCGATTCTTGTCGCAGCCGTTCTTCGTTGCTGAAGTGTTCACCGGCCTCAAGGGTGAGTACGTCAAGACCGCAGAGACCGTCGAGAGCTTCGAGGCGATCATCAAGGGTGAACTCGACGACGTGCCGGAGCAGGCGTTCTTGAACGTCGGTGGCGTCGAGCAGGTGTTGGCCAAGGCCAAGGCACTGCAGGAGAACGCATAACGATGGCCGAGTCCGGTGGCTTCCGAGTGGAAGTGGTGTCTCCCGAGCGCGTGTTGTTCTCGGGTGATGCCAAGCAGGTGATCACGCGCACCTTGGATGGTGGCGAAATCGCCTTCTTGCCGGGTCACATCTCGTTCCTCGGCGCACTCGTGGAGAACCACACCCGCATCTATCTCTCTGATGGCAAGGTGCAGGATCTCGCGGTTCATGGCGGATTCGTCGAGGTCGCTCCCGACCACGTGACGATCCTCTCGGATGCAGCTGAGCTCGCGGAAGACATCGACGTCGTGCGTGCTCGTGCCGCAAAGGAGCGGGCAGAGGCTGCGATGCGTGGCGAACACGACGCGGCGGTCGAAGCAGACTTGCGCCGTGCGCACGCGAGGTTGTCGGCCACCGGCGGTCTCGCACAAGGCGCAGTGCACTAGTCGCGCTCGTCGATGACGACGTATCCCTTCACTCGGGCCCTCATCACTGGCGCGTCCAGCGGGATCGGTCTCGAGATCGCCGAACAGCTCGGCGCAGCCAAGGTCGCACTCGTCGTCGTCGCGCGACGCGAAGACCGCCTACGCGAGATTGAGCGGAGGTTTCCGGGCACCGAGGTGATCGTCGCAGATCTCACCACTCCCGACGGAGTGAAGGTCGTCGTTGACCGAATCTCCAATCCACACTCGCCAGAAATCGATCTCGTGGTCAACAATGCGGGATTCGGAACCTCTGGTCACATGCATCGCATCGACCCCGATCGCTTGGCGCGAGAGATTCGATTGAACGCTGAGGCACTCACACGCGTCATGCACGCAGCGATTGCATCGATGATCCCGCGAGGCATTGGCTACGTGCTGAACGTGTCCAGTGTCGCGAGTTTCCAGGCGAGCCCAGGACTTGCGGTGTACTCGGCGACGAAGGCTTACGTGACGAGCCTCACCGAGGGCGTGGCAGAAGAACTTCGCCACACGGGAGTGCGAGTGACGGCGTTGTGCCCAGGACTCACCAAGACCGAGTTCCAAAGCATCTCCAACACGAGTGGAATCGCAACCGAGTTCCCAGACTTCGTGTGGACTTCGGTGCCGATGGTGGCACGAACGGGGTTGCGTGCAGTTGCCGAAGGAAAGACGATCGCCGTGCCGGGACTTCTCTACAAGGTGCTGGTTGGCATCTCGACGGTCATCCCGCGCGGGGCATCACGCAAGATCACGCGCCTCATCACCAAGCGCGCTTAAGCGTCGCTCTAGGAGTCGGTAGTCGAGAAGTAGGCCGTCAATCGGTCGTGACGGTGGTGCGTGTCGATGTAGCGAATCGTTCCACTGCGGCTGCGCATGACGAGGCTGTGGCTGCGAGCTCCGTAGGAGTCGTAGCGCACTCCGCGGAGGAGCTCACCGTCGGTGACGCCAGTGGCGGCGAAGAAGACGTCGTTTCCGCGGACGAGATCGTTGGTGGTCAGCACTTTCGACAGGTCGTATCCGGCCTTGATCGCCTCATCGCGCTCTGCATCGTTGCGCGGCGCGAGTCGTCCCAGGATCTCTCCACCCATCGCCTTCAGGGCCGCTGCGGCGACCACTCCCTCCGGAGTGCCACCGACACCCATCAGGATGTCGACGCCGACCTCGCTCGAGGCTGCGGCGATTGCACCGAAGATGTCGCCGTCGGAGATGAGACGGATGCGAGCGCCGGTCTTGCGAACCTCGGCGATGAGGTCGTTGTGGCGATCACGTTCGAGGATCATTACGGTGACCTCGCTCACGAGCTTGCGCATGGCACGCGCGACTTCTTTGATGTTCTTTGTCGGGGAGAAGTCAAGGTCGACCGCACTCGCAGCTTCTGGGCCGACTGCGATCTTTTCCATGTAGAAACAGGGCCCCGGGTTGAACATCGAGCCACGTTCGGCCACGGCGATCACGCTGAGTGCATTTCCGCGACCCATCGCGGTCAAGGTGGTGCCGTCGATTGGATCTACTGCGACATCGGCGAGTGGGGTGGAGCCGTTACCGACGCGCTCGCCGTTGTAGAGCATCGGCGCTTCGTCCTTTTCGCCTTCGCCAATGACGACGATTCCATCCATGCTCACGGTGTCGAGCACGTTGCGCATCGCATCGACCGCGGCGCCGTCGGCTGCCTTCTTGTCGCCACGACCGACCCAACCAGCTGCGGCGAGCGCTGCAGACTCCGTGACCCGCACGAGTTCCATTGCCAAGTTGCGATCGGGACGTTCCTTCGCTGGCATCGCAGACGAATCTACCCCAATTCACTTCTCGTCGGAAAACAAGTAGCGTCGGGCGTGTGAGCGATTGGAACCCACGCGATCCGGAAGCGTCGACCACGCGATTCGATCTGACCGAATGGTCCGTGGACGAACGCGCAGATGTCGTTGCCAAGCTCGCAGCGGAAAACATCCAGCATGGTTGGGATGGTGACGAGCTCCTCGTGCCGCAATCCGAGGAGGAAATCGTCGAAGACATCCTGGACGAACTTGAGGACATGTTCGACAATGACGTCGAGTCGGAGACCGCAGAGTTCGATCTCGACGATTGGAGTGACGAAGAGCGAGCGAAGTTGTGCAACATGTTGGACAACTTGGACATCGGCTATCGCTTGGAAGACGGAGTGCTGATCGCGCCGATCGGTGCCGAGCAGGTCATCGAATCGTGCATCGATTCGATCGAAGACGACCTTGACGGCGACGACGCCTGACATCCTCGCGGAAGTCGAAGTCTGGCACTCCCGGCCGGTCACTCCGACTCGGCGACTCTCACTCGGCAACTTGGTCTTGCCCGTTGAACCAGCCCCTGGGCTCGGCGGCGTCCTCCTAGCCGCGATAGTCGCGAACTTCGTCGCGCTGGTCGATGAGGACCTCCATCCAGATCTCGATCGACTGATTTCGCAGGTCGATCGCGGCGAACGCGTCACCCAGCCGCGCCTTCGACATCGCTTTCAAATCGACCGTCACGGTCTCGCGCGCAGCATCCACCGCATGGTCTCCGATGGCGAAACAGTTCGCTTTCAATTCTCCGAGGGTGGCACTCCACTCCAACACACGTTGGCCGCGATCTACTCCCTCGAGCGACTCGATCCGTCCTCACGACGAGTGATCGCGCCAGCGCTGAAGAAGGCAATGCGCTGGCGTGGCCCCCTCGACACTTCGTTCATGGGATTCATTGCGGGAACGAGTGCGACGTCGATTGCCAACGTTGCCGATCCTCGCGCGTGGGCACTCGAGGTGCTCGGGTTTCCGGTCGGCACCGTCAAGCCGACGAAGAAAGAAGTACAGACGAGGTTTAGGGATGCCTTGCGCTCCGTGCATCCAGATCACGGCGGAGACGAGCTGACGGCGAGCCGTTCAATCGATGAGCTGGGCGAGGCTCGTCGCATCCTGCTCGGATGACTCGACCTCGCGCGGTCGTGCTATTCCCCGGGTCGGGGAGTTCGGCCGATCATTCGTCCCTCGTTGCGATCGAGAATCACGTGTTGCCACTGCCAACGTTTCGCCGTGACTTCGACTATCGCAAGGCAGGGAAGCCGTTCCCCGATCGCACACCGGTGTTGCTCGCAGCAGTGCGTCGCGAGGTGCGTGCCGTTGCCGAGTCACTCGGGTGCTCGACGGGCGAGATCGTCATCGGTGGGAGGTCGATGGGTGGGCGTATGTGCTCGATGGCGGCAAGCGACCCCGAAGACAAACTCGACGTGGCCGGCGTGATCTGCATCTCGTATCCACTCCATCCACCAAAGAAGCCCGAATCACTGCGAACCGAGCACTTTCCACGACTCAACGTTCGAACGTTGTTCGTCAGTGGCACCAAGGACGAGTTCGGCACGCCCGAGGAGCTCGGCCGTGCATTCGAACTCCTCCCACGCCCACCAGACGTGGTGTGGATCGATGGCGCTCGGCACGACCTTGCTCGCCGCGACGAAGAAGTCGCACGCGTGATCGGTGACTGGCTAGCGACGTTCTAGATCGCGATCTTCGGGGTTGAGTTCCTCGAGCTTGCGGTGCGCAGTTTCTGGATAGACGAAGGCGACGAGGATCGCTACCAGGACGGGTCCTGACGAGAAGGTGAGCATCACTGAGAAGTAACTGAAGTCGCGCTCGAGGAGGATGCCTGCGACGATCAATCCTGCGCTCCCGCCGAGTAGTGATGCGGTCGTGATCATGGCTGAGGCGATGCTGCGTTTGGCGGTCGGGAAGAGTTCATTGCGGAACACCGACATTGCGGGATAGGCGAGCGCAAGCGCGATGCCACCGAGGAGCGCGGCACACCACATCGCGAATCCTGACAGTCCAAACGACGAGGCGATGAGCAGCGCCCCGATCGGCGTTGCAATGGCGGCGAGAGTCTTGCGACCTGCAGTCTCTGCGAGTCTGCCTCCGATGATCAGTCCGATCGAGGCCGGTACGACCGTCACCACGTTGTAGAGCGCGATCAACGAAGCGGAATATCCACGCACGTCCTTCAGGTATCGAACCTGGAAGATCGATGCGGTCGCGATGAAGACGTTGATCAGAATGGCGACGACAATTTGCAGTGCAAGCCGGTCGCCGTGGATGTGTGCTTGTGTTGCGCGGTCGGACTCATGTTGTGCGAGGGAGCGGAAGCGGTCGGTCTCTGGGAGCTTGCGTGTCAAGATCAGCGCAATGACGAGCCATCCCAGCCCGACGAGATAGACGTATCTCCAGCTCGACTCCGAGAGTCCAGCGAGGGGGATCGCTGCAACGGCTGAACCTGCACCGATGCCGCTTGCCATCGCCAAGATGCTGAGTGCCCACGCGCGTGAGTTCGAGCCCATCTCTTCGACGGCGAACACGAGGACGAAGACGTTGAGGGCGATGCCAAGCGGACGACCGAGGGCTTGGGTGGCAACCAGAAGGGGAAACGATGGGGCGAAGGCGCCAAGCGAGGTGATGATCGGAGCGAGCCACGCGGTCAACAAGATCATGGTTCGTCGCCCAACTCGATCGGCGAGGCTGGCGAGAGGGAGCGCGATGATGACACCCCAGCGAACGACTGCCGCGCCGAACCCTTGGCCTTGTTCACCGACACCGAATTCGCTCGCTGCGTAGGCGACCGTCTGCGTGAAAACGGTGTTCACGAACGAGGAAGGGAAGCACGCGATCGCCAGCAAGACGACCACCTGACGCTGACGACCAGTCAAGGGTTCTGGCGCGTTCAAACCGCGCCAGATAGGCGATTTCACGGAGTCGGCGCTCGCAGTTGCCACCGCGCGAGCATACTGAGTGCCCATGCACATCGTCGTCGCGCGCTCCGAGAACTTGCGTGGGACCGTGACCGTGCCCGGTGCGAAGAACTCGGTGCTCAAGTTGATGGCGGCCACGTTGCTATCGCCAGGTCGGTACCGACTCACCAACGTGCCGGACATCGCCGATGTCGACACGATGTGCGAATTGTTGTCCGCCATGGGCGTATCGAGCACCCGAGCGGGTACGCACGAACTCGTTCTCGAGCACTCGGGTGACATCGTGCCCGTCGCTCCGTTCGAACTCGTCGACCGCATTCGTGCCTCGATCAACGTGCTCGGACCCTTGCTTGCCCGCTTCGGTCGCGCGGACATTGCCATGCCGGGCGGCGATGACTTCGGCTCGCGTCCGATCGATTTGCACGTGATGGGTCTCGAGAAGATGGGTGCAACATTCGATCTTGATCGCGATGGAGTTCGCGCGACCGCAAGTGATCTGCATGGTGCGCACGTCGAACTACCGTTTCCGAGCGTCGGTGCGACGGAGAACATCTTGATGGCTGCAGTGTTGGCGCGAGGTGTGACGACGATCGACAACGCCGCACGAGAGCCAGAGATCGGAGACCTGTGTTCGATGCTCGTCGACATGGGCGCCAAGATTTCGGGAATCGGGAGTGATCGCCTGGAGATCACGGGCGTCTCTCCAGATGAGTTGCGCTCCGTTGACCACGCTGTGGTGAGTGATCGCGTTCAAGCGGCGACCTACATCGCCGCCGTCGCGGTTGCACGAGGCGACGTCGTCGTCTCTGGCGCCCGCGCCGATCACATGGAGATGCTCGTCACGAGGTTCGCAGAAATGGGCGTCGACATCACACCAGTCGAGGGTGGACTGCGAGTCGTGAGCACGAGACGCTTGACGTCAATCGATTTTTCGACGCTTCCGTACCCCGGCATCGCTACCGACTACAAGCCACTCCTCGTCGGCATGCTTGCGGTCGCCGAGGGAGTCGGTGTGGCCACGGAGAACCTCTACCCAGGCAGGTTCCGTTATGTGGATGAACTCGTCAAGCTCGGGGCCAACGTGCGAATCGAGGGTCACCACGCCATCGTTCGAGGTGTCGACACTCTCGTCGGCGCACCAGTGAGTGCGCCGGATATCCGAGCCGGAGCTGCGCTCGTAGTAGCGGGTCTCGTCGCAGAGGGCGAAACGGTCATTTCCAACGTCCACCACATCGACCGCGGCTATGACGACCTCGTTGGGCGTCTCGCGGCACTCGGTGCCGACGTCAGTCGCCGGTAGGAGTGTCGTCGGCGCTCATTTGCTCGGCGCGACGTGTTGCACGCCACAAGGCGAGCACGATCAGTGCGATTGGGCCTGCAACGAGCAGAATTTCATCCCAACCACCTTGGTGAGCAAGCA
>VFQT010004200.1_pt1 | contig 12280 bp, 9 predicted proteins | sample 3512381 | NCBI WGS metagenome assembly VFQT01 (sample SAMN10412376, study PRJNA504923) | tailings metagenome | isolation source: Relicate 2 Philex TSF3 active mining site | place: Philippines: Tuba, Benguet | collected 2017-08-29 | reverse complement strand
ACCCTAAAAAGCTATATGCTTTTAACAGGCTTAGCGGTGCTGCAAATGTTCTTGTTATGCCCGGCTTGCATTCCGCGCATATTTCAACTTCTTTAGTAACTGAGTTCACTGGCGGCGTTGTTGTGGGTCCGGTGCTAAACGGGCTTGAAAAAAGCGTGCAGATAATATCAAACGATTCCGACCTTAACGACATAATCAACATGGCAAGCCTTGCCTGTGCTTACTGCTAGTTTTGTAATACTTACTTGATCTTTTGCCTGCTGTGATTTTATTTTTGTTTTTACTCTTTGCAGGCGAGGTTGAGGTTGAAATTTTAACCCCTAGCCTGCCATCCATAATAGACTTTTTTAATATATCTGTTAGCAAAGCAGAGTTTTTGGTAACAATTAATGTGCTGGCACACTGCTTATTTTGCGTACCTGTAGGAATTTTTGCCGATAAATACAACAAAAAAAAGCTTATGTTAGCTGGCTTTGCCGGCATAGCCATTGGCTCTTTAATTTGTGCTTTTAGCCAAAGCTATCAAATTATAATCATTGGCAGAATTTTACAAGGTGCAGCTCTATCGGTGCCAGCAATACTTTGCTACCCAATGTTTTTAGATTGCATCAAGGGGCATAAAAACGAACTAAACATTGTAGGCTATTTTTCAACAATCTTTAATCTGGCAGTTGGCATTGCCCCCTTGATTGGCGGCTATCTTACAATGTTTTACGGCTGGCGGAGCGTTTTTGTTTTTAATGCGGCTTTATGCTTGCTATCTTTGCCTATTATAATATTGTTTGTAAAAAACAAAACTAACAACCTAGCCAACAATAAAAAAGATAAAAAAGATGTTGACGGCTTTAGTATAAAAAGCTACTTACCTATTTTAAAAGACCAAAAACAATTTGCTCTTTTGCTATTTGCAAACTCGGCAGTTTATGTGCCTTTTGTTGCGATTATGCCAATATTTTTACATGATACTTACTCAATGCAGCCAAGCACAGCTGGTATTTATACTGGGCTTTATGCCGCTTTATGGGGACTTGTTAGCTTTTTTTTAGGGCATTTAGTCAAGTTTTTTGGTGAAAAACGAGCTTGTCTATACGGGCTCGTAATCATTGCATTATCTGCGGTTCTACTGATTATTCTTAGCTTATTTTGTTCAAAAAATTTCCACACACCTTCCATTGTAACATTATGTTTTTGCCTTAGTGTTTTTGGCTATGTTGTGCCAAGTAATATTTTTTATATGAAATGCCTTGATGCAATGCCACTTTCAAAGGGCAAGATATCATCTTTAAATGTGATAAGCAAATGGATTTTGGTTGCAATAGTCAATAGTGCAATTGGTTATTTTTACAATGGTAGTTTTGCGTCAATTGGTATTTGTTTGGGTGTAGCAATGTTTATTACCTTTGTTTATGGCTTTAGGCTTTACAAGGAATTTTTTTACTAAACAAAAGTTAAACCTAAGCAACAAAGTGGACGGTAAGGATGGGATTGTTCTTTACTTTAACCCCTTAAGTTTGCGAAGATTTTTAAGGATTGTGTTTTGCTTAAATGCAGAGGCATAGGATATGATAGTTTTGCCGTTTAGATGGTCTATTTCGTGTTGTATGCAGGTTGCAAGCAATCCTGTAGCTTTAAGGCTTTGCTTGTTAAAGTTTAGATCTAGGTATTCAAGCTCCACTTCATCTGGTCTTTTAACGCTAACATTTTGCTGCGGCACCGAAAGACATCCCTCGTTATACTGCCGCAATTGGTTACTTGCATTTACAACAAGTGGATTTATGTAGATGCGGGGGTTTTGATTTTCAAGCTGCCCAGATTTTTTAACTCCGTAATCAACATCAACAACAATAACACGCAGTAAAACCCCAACTTGCACCGCTGCCAGACCAATGCCAGCCTCGGCATACATTGTATCAATCATATCTTCTGTTAGTTTTTTTAGCTCTGGGGTTATAGAAGTTACATCTTGGGATGTTTTAAGTAGCAATGGATCCGGCATTGTCAAAACTTTTAAAACAGCCATAAATTAAGCGATTAATAAAATTAAAAACTTAGATATTATTTTTTTACCTTGCGTAAAACAATTGTGCCGGCAAGCATATCGCTAACACTTTGTTTTGTATTGAACCACTTTATCGCTAGGTCGTACCAAGCAAAAAACACAAAAATAGTTGTAATAACAAAAAGCTTTACCCCCACAAAGCCAAACAAAATGCGTGTAATTAACAAAGATGCAACAAATGGCAAAATACCAGAATAATACTTAACAAACCTTTGCCAAAGACTTGCCGAAAGCATGGTCTTTGCATCTACAACAACAAGTTTGCATGCTGAGTGTGAAAAAGGCAAAAACTTAAAAAACCTAAATTCACCAAGCTTAAAAGCAAAAACATAATATAAAATGCCAAGTAAATAAATGGCAAGAATGCAAAAAAAGATTGTCGTTAAATGCCCTCTTGCCAAAAGCTCCTTAATCAAAAAATCGGTAAATGGCTTAGTGTTAAAGTCTGCACTTGCCTTAACAATGCCAACTGCCTTTGCTTTTGCCGAAATAGACAAAAACACCGGCTTAATATAAAGATGAAGCAAAAACATAAAACAGGCAAGCCTAAGAGAGGTTGCAACTAACATGTCAAGCCCAAAGGCAAAGGAGCGACGCATCATTGACGGAATCTCCAAATCATCCTGCCCCATGTATGTTTTATCTTTGTTAAGCAGGATGTCAAAGGGGCTTTTGTAAAAAGGTTTTTTTTTGACATTGGTCGCATTTTGCTGCTTTGCAGCGGATAGCTTTTTAATCTCCTCAAAATCCATAGTCAAAAGTTATTAAAACTTATTAAAAAAACTATTCAAAAACCATAAAACAACAATCACAAAGCCAATGCCGGCAAAAATCCACCAAGGCTCAAAGTGCCAAGAGGCAAAGTAAGAGCCAATATTTTTAACAACACCATCCATTACAGCTTGCTAAATAACAAAGAAACATCTAGCATTCTTACCGAAAAGGCCCATTCGTTGTCGTACCACGACATAAGCTTTACAAAGTTGCCGCCAAGACTCTTGGTTTCAAGCATGTCAACAATGCTACTGCGAGGGTCGTGATTAAAATCAATTGACACAAGAGGAGCGGCCTCATAGCCTAAAACGCCAGCTAAACGGGATTCGCTTGCGGCTTTAATAGCATCGTTAACCTGAGTAATGCTGGCAGGTTTTGCAAGATTTACGCTTAGGTCAACAAGGGATACATTTTGCGTTGGCACACGCACTGCAAGCCCGTCCATCTTGCCGGCAAGAGCAGGTATTACAAGCCCTATTGCCTTTGCCGCACCAGTAGATGTTGGCACCATGGACACCCCGCAGCTACGGGCTCTACGCATGTCCCCCTTGGAATGCGAGCCGTCCAAAACATTTTGGTCGCCGGTGTAGGAGTGTATGGTAGTAACAAAACCATTTACAATGCCAAACTCATCGTTTAAAACCTTTGCAATTGGAGCAAGGCAATTTGTGGTGCATGAGCCTATAGATATTACATCGTCACCAGCATTAAGCTCACCATGATTTACCCCGTAGACTATGGTTTTAACATCCTTCTCCTTAGCTGGTGCGGAGATTATAACTTTTTTTGCGCCACTTTGCAGGTGCAGAGCGGCTTTTTCCTTTGACACAAATGCCCCAGTGCACTCAAGCACAATATCCACGCCGCAACTAGCCCAGTTGATTTTGGATATGTCTCGCTCCCTAAAAAGCCTAATTTTGTAACCATCAACATCAATTACATCATCGCCAATTGCCTTTATGTTTGCCTTGAATATGCCGTGTGCCGAGTCGTATTTAAGCAGGTGAATGTGCTGATTAATATCCGCAGGACCATTAACCGCCACAAGCTCAATGCCTTTTGCGGCAAAGTTGTATTCAAAAAAAGCCCTAAGTATACATCTACCGATGCGACCTAGACCGTTGATTGCAATTTTTGTTGTCATAAAATTTTGTAAAAATTATTTGTAAAACTACGACAAAATATCCTTAGCCTTAGCCTCGGCAAGTTTTTCAGTATTTTGAGTATGTTCATCAAAGATTTTTTGCAATTCTTTTTCCTGCCTTTTAAAATCGTCCTCAGATATTTGTTTTGCCGTTTGCATTGCTTTAAGCGAGTCTCTTTCGGCGTTGCGTATGTTACGCATTGCTATCTTTGCCTGCTCAAGATACTGCTTTGTAAGGTTTGCAAGCTCCTTGCGGCGTTCCTCGGTAACTGGTGGAATTGGCACCCTCACCCCCCCAGCGTCACTAATTGGATTGAGGTTAAGCCCGCTTGTTTGTATTGCCTTTATTATTGAGGACACAAGGCTTTTGTCCCACGGCTGCACGCTAAGAGCATTTGTACCCGACACATTAACCGATGCAACTTGGTTTAAGGGCTTTAAATCGCCGTAAGCATCAACTTTTACTGGGTTTAGGATATTTGCGGAAATTCTTGTGTTTATTGTGCCAAGATTGTCTTTTAGCTTATTTACTGCTTGCTCCAGCTTGGAGGCAAAGGCTTTTTTATCAAAACTCATAAATAAAATATCAATTAAATATCAATGGCATAAAATTTTTTGCTTATTAAAATATGTAGCAAGTCTTGTAATTTTCAACAAAAAAATTTACTTAATGTATTATCCGCTTTAAAGCTGCGACAATGTAGATTTTGCATCAAAGCCAAGGGCGGTGGATGTAAGGTAAAAAATATCGTCGTGGCTTGGCTTGTAGCTTGGGTTTTGCACTTTTTTTAATTCTGCGGCAAAATACGGATTTATTTTTACAAAGTTTTGCGATTGCCAGATGATAATTGGAACTTTTTTTTGAAACTCCGGAGCCAATGCCCAAGGCGTGCCGTGTAAATAAAATCCGCCCTCACCCAAGGACTCGCCATGGTCAGAGGTATAAATCATCACCACGCCCCTTTCTGGCGATGTTTTTTTAAGCTCTTTTATTAAGTCAAAAAGAACAAAATCGGTCTGAACGATGGTATTGTCATATGAGTTAATAAGCTCGTCTTTGGTACAGTCTGTTTTTACATCAACACTTTTGCAAGCAGGAGTAAAGACGGCATTAAGCTTGGAATATTTTTGATAATACAAAGGTCCATGGCTGCCAGCCTGATGCAAGACAACAAAAATTTTATCCTTGTCTTTAAGGTGGCTAACTTTTTTTGCAAGATTGTAGTGTAAAGCATCGTCGTAAGGGGATCCGTTTGGATTTAACTCAAAAACCCTGCCATCATCAAGGGCGTCTTTTGCGATTTGCGATGCTTTAACAAAGCTGTCAACACTTATATCTGGCTCGCCCCAGTTGTTGCTATGCCACATAACAAAGACACCTTGCCGCCTAGCGTAGTTTGGCAGGGGCTCGTGGTTTTGTAGTTTACCAGCCCCAAAACCCCCAGCGCTAAGGATATGAGAAATTGAGGCACTAGTGTAAGTTGCACCGGAAGTTGGATTTTGCAAAACATCTACCTTTTCACCCTTTAACTTAAGGCTTGTAAGTAGTGGATTTGTGCTGCGATCATACCCGTAAAGACTAAAATTTTGCATCCTTGCAGACTCGCCAATTACCAAAACAACCAAAACCTTAGCATCCTTTGTTGCAAGATTTAGCTTTTTTGCATCTGGCAAAAGTTTATAAGTTTTTGGTTTTTTATGAATTTGCCTATACGCCCTAACCCCGTTAACACTGTAATTAAATGGTACGGCGAGGCCAGCTATGTATTTTGCCTTTGCATCAAGCCAAAACCAAGCCGTAGAATTTATAAATGCAATACCCACAACAACCGCAAACAAACCTAGACAAGAGGCGAGCTTATTGGTAAATTTACTTTTGTAAATGGCAATATTTTTTACAAAAGTAAATGGCAAGATTCCAAAAAGCAAAATGTAAAATGCAAGCTTGTAGTCAACAAGCGACGATGCCTCGTGATATTTTGTATTTAAAACATTGCCCATCATGTCGCGGGTAAGGATGGTATTGAAGTTTAAAACAAAATACTCCGCAAAGCCGTTTGCAACAAACAAAACAAATAAAATCACTTTAAATGTTTTGCCAAACTTAAAAAACAAGGAGTTTAAGATTGTAAAAAAGACAAAAACACAGGCAAAATAAGCACTGCAAGTTAAAAAAACCAAAAACACCTTGCTAGTAAAACTATCAACACCAGCACCCCAGATAAACAAAGCTATTGGATAGGCATAAAAAACTAAGTGAATAGCGGCAAGTAAGCTTGCAAATTTAATTTGACTTAAAGAACTTAAAGCACCCCTGCCTGTAAAAAAAAAGGCAATAATTTTATGCGTAAAGGCAACTAAGGCAATTGCAGTAATACAAAAAACTTGTTTTAAAATTTGCTTTATTTTAGGCATAAAATATTACTTTTTTTCCTCGTAGACCTCAACTAAATCGCCCTTGGCAAGTTCTTCGTAGCCGGCAATTTGAATACCACATTCAAAGCCAGTGTTGACCTCTTTTGCGTTTTCCTTGAATCTTTTGAGGTTTTCAATATTGCCCTCAAATACGCATTCCGTACCGCGGATAACCTTAACCCTAGCCTTTTGCTTAACTGAGCCCTTAATAACATAGCAACCAGCAATCTTGCCTTGTTTTGATATGTTAAAAATCTCACGCACCTCTGCTGCACCGATGAGGTCGTATTCAATTTGTTTTTCAACTGAGTCTTCGGCAAGTTTTTCAATTTCGTTTAGCAGTTCGTAGATAACGGAATATGTTCTGGCATCTAGTTTTTCACGCTTGATTATTGTGTCGCTTTTTGAGTCGGCTGCGACTCTAAAAGCAAAGATTTTTGCACCATTTGCTTTAGCTAGCAATGCGTCGGACTCGTTAATGTTGCCAGTACCGCTGTGTATAATTTTAACAGCAATATCTTCATGAAACTTCATCTGTCCAACCGAGTAAATAATTGCCTCGTTTGTTCCTTGTGAGTCGGATTTGATAATAATATTTATGGTTTTTTTTGCCTGAGCGTCAAACATACTTGGTCTAACGGCGGTTTTTGCCTTAAGCATTGCAGCTTTTTTGTAGTCCGTTACTTGCTTTGCAATCTTGTCGCTTTGAGCGTAAAAAAACTTATCTCCAGCACGAGGTATTGAGCCAAAACCGTAGACTTGAACTGGGGTTTGCGGCGTTATCTGGTCGTAAGACTTACCGGTGTCGTCCATCATGCTTCTTACCCTACCGTAAGAGTCCCCAGCTAAAATAATGTCACCTTTTTTAAGAGTACCATTTTGCAGCAAAAGGGTGGCAACTATACCTACCTTGCTGTCGATATTTGCCTCCAAAACCACGCCGGAAGGCTTAGAGTTTAAATCGGCTTTTAAGTCCAAAACCTCGGCCTGCAGTAGTATGGCGTCCAAAAGTGCATCTATATTTTTGCCAAGTTTTGCAGATACGGGCACAACCATAACATCACCCCCAAGCTCCTCTGGCACTAGGTCGTATTGCAATAACTCGTTTTTAACTCTTGCAACATCGGCACCTGGGTTGTCAATTTTGTTGATAGCAACTATAATTGGCACGCCAGCAGCCTTTGCATGGCTAATTGCCTCGGCGGTTTGCTGCATAATGCCATCATCTGCCGCAACAACAATAATAACTATATTTGTGGAACTTGCCCCCCTTGACCTCATTGCGGTAAATGCCGCGTGCCCCGGGGTGTCTATAAATGTAATCTCCCTACCATCATCAAGCTTAACCTTGTAAGCCCCAATGTGCTGAGTTATGCCGCCGGACTCACCAAGAGCAACATCTGCCTTGCGAATAGTGTCCAAAAGCGTTGTTTTACCGTGGTCAACATGCCCCATAATTGTTACAACAGGGCAGCAGGACACAAGATTAACATTGCCGTCCGATCCGTGTTCTAGGGCTTCGTTGATGTTTTTTGCCTTAGCGATATCGTGCCCAAGCTCATGGGTTATAATTTCGGCAGTGTCAAAATCCATCACATAATCTTCGTCAGCATTTATACCAAGGGAGTGCAAGGTTTTTATAACCTCCTTGGTTTTTACAGATATTTGCTTAGATATTGCAAGCACCGATATTGAGTCGTAGACAAAGGCGGTTTTTTTAATAAACGCTTGCTGCACCTGCTCGCCGCCAGTATTTTTTGCCTTTTTAAATATTGGCTGCTTGTGGCGTCTTGCATTAGATTTTTTCTTTTTTACATCATCCGTCACAAGGTCGGCAACATCGTTGTAATCGTCAAAAGTGAGGGTATCATCACGCATTTTTTCAATCTGCGCCCTAAGGTTTTTACCCTCTTCCAGACTATTGACATCGCCGTCAAACTCTTCGTATTCAAATTCATTTAATATTTTGTTGATAAGCCTGTTGTCTCTGGCAGTTTTTTGTAAGTCGCTTGATGCACTAGCCTCATGACCTTCCTCGTCGCCAGATGCTGTGATTTTTATTTGCAAAGCACCAGAGGACTGAGAAGCATCCACCCCATCCTCAATGCCGCTTAAAGACTTTATTGCACTTAAGCCATCGCCATCAAGCTCAATAACCTGCGGCTTATTTTTTTTACTTGCAGAATCCTTGTTTTTAGCAAGCTCTTTTGCATTTTGCAAAGCAAGCTTTTCCTCTTTGTCTTCCTGCTCTTTTTGCAATTGCTGAGCCTTTTGTACTGCCTGTGCCTGCTGCTGAGCGGCAGTCATGCTTTTTTTTATACTTGCAAAGTCGGCTTTTGTCATAACATGCCCTCTGGCTGATGATGGCTGCATAGCACTAGGCTGAGCAATGGACTCGGCAGCTTTAGATTGCGGAGCCACAGGTGCCGGCTTGTGAGATAAAAAATTTTGAAATAATTTTGTCTTATCGTTACCCAGTTGATTATTTGTGTTGCCTTCATCTTTTTTTACACCGCCAATTGAAATTGTAACCTTGTTGTTTTTTGAGTTAAAAATACTACCTCCGCTAACAATATTTTTTTTAACATCTTGATTGTTGGATTTTATTTTATCAAAGATGCTTCCACCAATTTTATTATTATCACTCATTTGTAAAGTCAACTATAATCATACAAAAAGCCAGATGGCTTAAATACAGGCATTGCAAAAGCAACAAACAAATACTATAAGATAAAATTTTTAATTCAATACTTTATTAAAATATTTATTGATTAAAACCATCGCACTTGCAACTTTAAGTATTTACGCATCTATTCAAGAAATATTTTAGTACAATTTTACACTGGTAAAATAGACTTGATACAACTTTTAACAAAAGGTAATTTTAGGAGTTTTGCATTAAAAACTCAATTGCAAATCTATAACCAAGAGCACCACAGCCAGCAATAACAGCAGATGATATGTCGGATATGTAGGACCTATGCCTAAAAGCCTCCCTAGCATGAACATTTGAAAGATGAACCTCAGCAGCCTTGCATTTAAGATTGGAATTTATTGATAAGCAATAAGTTAAAGCATCTCTAATTGCAATTGATGTATGCGTGTAAGCACCAAGATTAAGAACCAAACCTTGACCTGTAAAATCATGCAAAAAGTCAACTATATCACCCTCATGATTGGACTGAAAAAACACAAGCTCAGCCCTTGCTTCAAAGTAATTTTGCAAATCGGTGTTTATTTGACCTAGGGTTTGAAAGCCGTATTTATCAGTCTCTCTCTTACCTAAAAGGTTAAGATTTGGACCATTAACAACCGCAAACCTAGGTAGCATAGTTTATATGTTGGTAATTATTTAAAGTTTTTCTCAATTACAGCATCAAATTGTTCAGGTGGCATAAAGGATGGCACAAACTCTTGACCAACAATAAATGACGGTGTACCACCAATACCAAGTTCAGTAGCAATTTTGTAGTTTGCTTTTAGATCGCCATCAAATTGAGTGTTTGCAATTGCTGCTTTAATTTCGGCATCTTTAAACCCAAGAGATACAGCTACTTTTACAGCACTCTCCCTAGCTTTTGAAGATAGCATTTTAGTGTGAAATTGCTGATATTTAGCGGGGCTTTTTTGATAAATAAACAAGGCAACCTTTGCAGCATCTGCAGATTCCTTACCCAAAATAGGGAGCTCTTTTACAACAATTTTAATATCTGGTCTTTTTGCAACAACGCCAGCAAGATACTGGTGAGCAGCTTTGCAGTAACCACAGTTGTAATCAGAGAACTGAACTATTGTGTATTTAGCGTTAACATCGCCGTAGACAGGAGAGTTAGCAACGATTGAATCGTAGTTTTTTTCTATGTATTTTGCAGCTTTTTCCTTAACTTCCTCAACCTGTTTTTTTTGCTTGCTTTCCATGTTTTTAATGATGGAATTGTAAACCCTCTCAGGATTTGTGTAATACTTTGTTGTAAAGAAGGAAAACCCAAAAGAGCAAACAGATAATGCTAATGCAGCTATTGCAATGTAGTTCATAAAAAAACAAACAAAAAGATATTAATAAATCTTACAAGCCAGTTAAACCCCCTTAGCAAGGCTCAACAAGTTTTAACATATAAAAGCTATTGATTATTTTTAAATAGTCAATAAAAAAAACAAGAAAAAACCACTATCTTAAATTTTTTACCTCCCCTCTGTATTTTAAAAGCCAATCAAGCTCTTTAGCGTCAAGGGCTTGATAGTCAATTAATCTATCGTCAAAATCAACAAAAGTGATTGTTTTAAACTGCAAAAAACCTTGTTGGGGAGAATCTTCTACTAGCAAGAGGTTTTCAAGCCTTATGCCGTATTCACCTTGCTTGTAGTATCCTGGCTCGTTTGATATTATCATCCCTGGGACCAGAGGAATTTTACATCCCCTTGATATTCCGCATGGTCCCTCATGCACCGATAGCAAAAAACCCACGCCATGCCCAGTGCCATGTCCGTAGTCCAAACCACTAGCCCAAAGATGTTGCCTTGCCAAAACATCAATATCTGCACCGCTTGTGCCTTGCTTAAAAATAAGGCTTGCAATTGCAATATGCCCTTTTAACACGAGGGTAAAGTTTGTTATCCACTCCTGCCTTGCCTTGCCAATTAGAACTGTGCGGGTTATGTCCGTTGTTCCGTATTTGTAATGTGCACCGCTGTCAAGCAAATAAAGACCATCTCCACTAAGATTTGCACTAAGATTTTTACTGGGCTTGTAATGAACCACCGCCCCATTTGCCCCAAAAGCCGATATTGTATCAAAGCTATTTTGCAAAAAACCGTCCGCTTCACTACGCATGGCAAAAAGCTCATCTGCCAAGGATGCCTCGGTTTGCTGGGCTATATCCGCCCTGTTTATCACTCTGTCCTGCAAAAACTGATTAAGCACCAAGCTATCCTTAACACAGGCTTTAAGCTGGTGAGCTATCTCTGTTTGATTTTTCACGCTTCTTAAACCCTCAACAAAACTATCTTTTGTCAATAAGGGATTTATTCCGTTTTGCAGCAAAAGCTGCTTGCAATAAAAACTTGCAGAAGAACCAATTAAAACCTTAAAACCCCTAGTTAAAAATTGCGGCAAGGTGTATAGGTCGTTATTTTTTAAAAGCACAAAATCACCGCTTGCCATAACAAAAGCAAAGCAGGCAAGAGCTGGCACGCAGGCAAAATCATTGCCTCTGATGTTTAATATATAATTAACATCCAAGGGGTCGTGTAAAAACATTGCATCGCATTGCTTAAACTTTATATACTCAGACAAAATTTGCAATTTTTGCACCCTTGTTTTACCAAAAACTTCCGCCTCCTCCGCCTCGCCGCTATAAAACAAAAGTTCTTCTCCGCTGATATTTTTATAGTTAATTTGTAGCAAATCTTCATCTAAATTATTGTCACTTAACTCAATGCCAGCCACCCCAATAGCTTCGGCAAAATTTATACTGCAAAGCTTTGTGTTGGTTAAAATAGTTTTTATGCCAACTTCCGCCAAAAAAGTTAAAAGTGGTTTTGTTTGCATGTTGATTACCTCAAAGCCATCAAGTTGCTTTGGTGCTTGCAGCAAATAGCGGGAGTCCGTTAAAAAATACTTGCAAAGCCGCCCTGCTCTAAAGGTAAAAATCGCCACCCCAGCCGAGCCTGTAAAACCAAGGAGCCTTTCAAGCCTGTTAAGGCGTGCTACCGGATACTCCGCCAAAAATTCATCACCACTTTTTAGTAAAAAGCAGGTTTCTTGCCCTTGAGTTTGCAAAAGCAGCCTCAAGGATTCCTCAAAATTGATCATCATTTTGTTAGGTAGTAATTTTTTTAATTGCTGCCTCAAGATGTTGGTGATTAAAATCCTTTTCTTCAAGAACGGC
>VFQT010004198.1_pt1 | contig 12284 bp, 10 predicted proteins | sample 3512381 | NCBI WGS metagenome assembly VFQT01 (sample SAMN10412376, study PRJNA504923) | tailings metagenome | isolation source: Relicate 2 Philex TSF3 active mining site | place: Philippines: Tuba, Benguet | collected 2017-08-29 | reverse complement strand
CGGCGCGAGCTGACGGTGCTGTTCACGCAGCGTCCGCAGACGATGCCGACACATGCGGGACAGATCTCGTTTCCCGGCGGCAAGGTAGAGAGGCACGACCCCGATCATGCCGCCGCCGCCTTGCGCGAGGCGGAGGAGGAAATCGGCCTCAAGCAGCAGCATATCGAAGTGCTCGGCTTCCTCGACACCTACCGCACCGGCACTGGGTTCAACGTGGCGCCGCTGGTCGCGATCGTGCAGCCGGATTTCACGCTCCAACTCGACGAGCGCGAGGTGGAAGAAGCCTTCGAGGTGCCGCTGTCCTTCCTCATGGACGAAGCCAACCATCAGAAGCATACGCGGCCGTGGCAAGGGCGCGAGCGTCATTTCTACGCAATGCCCTACGGCGAACGTTATATATGGGGCGCGACGGCGGGTATGCTGAAGAACATGCATCAGCGCCTGTTCGTGCGGTGAACCGATGCCGCATGCAGCGAACGCGATCACGCCTCCCAGCGTCGCCGATGCGGAATGGCTGCGGAAACCCGCGACGCAAGCCGTATTCGCGGCGCTGGAGCATGCCGGCTTCCAGGGCCGTGCCGTGGGCGGTGTCGTGCGCAATACGCTGATGGGGCTGCCGGTCACCGACATCGACATTGCCACGCCCGCGCGCCCCGAGGAAGTGATCGCGGCGGCGACGGCGGCCGGGCTGGCCTCGGTCCCCACGGGCATCGAGCATGGGACCGTCACGGTCATATCGGCCCACGAGCCCTACGAGGTGACCACGCTGCGCCACGACGTGGAGACGGACGGGCGGCGCGCGGTCGTGGCGTTCACCGACGACTGGGCGGCCGATGCCAGCCGCCGCGACTTCACGGTCAACGCGCTGTACTGCGATCGGCACGGGGTCGTGCACGATCCGCTGGGGGGCTACCCGGATGTGGCGCGGCGTGTCGTTCGCTTCATCGGCGATCCCGATCAGCGCATCGCCGAAGACTACCTGCGCATCCTCCGCTTCTTCCGCTTCCATGCGGTGTTGGGCGAGGGGCCGCTCGACCGGGTCGGCCTCGACGCCTGCGTCAGGGGGCGCACCGGCCTGAAGATGTTGTCTGCCGAACGCGTGCGCGCTGAATTTCTGAAGCTTCTCGCCGGCTCGCGCGCGCTGGAAGCGGTCGAGGCGATGACCGTTTTCGGCATTCTGGCCGTCCTGCTTCACGTCGCCCCTCGGCCCGGCGTGCTCGCCCGTCTCGCGCAAGCCGAAGCGTTCGTCGACGCCTCGCCGGATGCGATCCTGCGGCTGTCGGCGTTGTGCCTCGCCGTTTCCGAGGACGCGCCGGTTCTGGCTCGGCGTCTCAGGCTGTCGAATGACGAGCGTGCCGCATTGATCGTGATATCGCGGCAGTCACGCGGGCTCTCGGACGCACCCGGCGAGAAGGCCTGGCGGCGGCTGGTTTACGAGCAAGGACCCGTCGCATGGCGCCGGTCGGTGCTGGCGGCACTCGTCCAATCGCCGGCTGATGCGAGCCTCGCGACAGCCTACGCGCTGCCGGAGCGTTGGAGCGTACCGAAGCTGCCGGTGAAGGGGCTGGATGTTCTGGCACTGGGACTGCCGGCCGGGCCGCACGTCGGCGCGGTGTTGGCCGAGGTCGAGCGCTGGTGGGTCGATAACGACTTTCCGCCGGCCGAAGCCGTGCGTGACCGGCTTGCCACGGTCGTGCGCGCGCGCCACGACAAGTCCGCCGAATGATTTCTCGACTGGTGGATTGGGGGATACGCTGCGAGCAGGAGGGCATCATGGATCGTCTCTTGCTCGCAGTCGCCGCAGGCGCTGTCGCGGCCGTGATGGTGGGGCGACCGGCCGTCGCGGAAGGCTGGCAACCCTTCTCGACCGTTGAACGCCATGACTTTTCGCGCCCACCGATGCATCTTGGCCATCGCGCGCAGGAGTGGGTTCCCGCACCAGCCGAAGGTACCGCGACGAAGCACGATGCCGGACAGAAGTGCCGCAAGTGGCGCCTCGTGGCTGGACGGCTCGGCGAGACTTATGCCGGATACCGCCTGCGCGAGGGCTTGGCGAAGGAGGTTTGCGGCCGTGCCGACGAGACCGTGACGCGCCCCTGGGGATGGCCCTGGCGCGGTCTAGCCAGCGGCCAGCTTCTGCCGCCGCGCTCCTTGCGCAGTTCTGGCGACTGGGAAATTCGCTGTGGCCGTGGTCCGTGGCGCCGGCGGTGTGCTGCCCTGCAGACGGCACCTGTATCTTCCGATACCACGCTCGATGCCGGAGACCCGATGGTCGTCACGCATTTCGTGATCGACACCGTCGCAGGGCGCGAAAGCCTGCTGTGGCGCGTCTTCGTTCCAGGGGCAGGCGCGCGTGTGTCCGACCGCCGACGCGAAGGCACATTGACCGTCGCGCGCAGGCATCGCGTGCGCTATCGCCTCGAAGGCCGGCAGCTTGGAGCCTCGTTCACGACATGCGTCGAGATGGGCTGCGTTCTGGAGACGGGACCGCTGCGTGCGGGAGATGTGGCGAGCGTCCTCTGGGACGGCCGGGCCATCCCGCTCGAGGTGGAGATGGCGGGCGGTCGGGTCGCGACCGTCGATATCTCCGCTGAAGGCTTTCGTGCGGCCCTGCGCGAACTCATGCGTCTGCGCCGCATCGAGCGGGCGGCGTCTCGTCGCTAGTGGGATCGCTGCGATCGTCCCGTCATCGCCGGGGGAGGCTGTGCGAGCCGAGGATGTCGAGGCCGATCGCCCCCAGCACGGCAGCCACGGCCCAAAGTGCACAGAACAGCGCGGCGCCGAGCGCAAACCACTGGACGAACTCGCGGCTCGCCAGCGGGCGGGGCCCCAGCATCTGCACTGCGATGACGCATGCGAGCAGCGCGATGGCCGCGGCTGCAAGCCATGGGCCCGTCAAGTGGGCAAGCGCCAGGAACCCGAGAAGCGTGGCGATCAGTACCGTGAAGAGAAGACGGACATAAGGCGGCTGCGCCGTTTCGTCCCCGATGATGCGGCAACGCAGCCTGTCGATCAGCGGGTACGTGGCAGCGATGACGAATGCGGTCCCGCCGAGGAGCATCTCGGTCTGAAAAGTCGCCAGCAATTCGCCCATTTCCGGAAATGCCCGCCCGATTCGTGATCCCGGAGGGACCCTAGCCCAGGTGTACGCATTCGTGTAGCGCATCTGACGCTGGGTATCCGCCCGAAGGCCGTCTCGTCACCAAACGTCCGATGCAAGAACGACACGAGCGTCACAGCTGCGCGAGTGGTCGTCGTCGTTCCGACGGTTCCTCCGCGACGCGCAGCACCGGCAGGCAAATTTCGGAACCGGCTCGCTAGACCAGGACAGGCATCGTCGTTTGTGCGCCGACCGAGAAGACCCGCCGATAGCGCTCGATCTCACTCTCGGGGCCCACGGCCTTGGTCGGGTTGTCCGATAGCTTCACGGCTGGACGACCGTTGGCCGAGATCACCTTGCAGACGATCGAGAACGGATCGAGGCGGCCTGCCGGCGCGAGCCCTCGAAAATCGTTGGTCAGCAGCGTGCCCCATCCGAAACCGAGACGTATGCGCCCGGAGAAGTGCGCGTGGAGCTTCTCGATGAGATCGACGTCGAGCCCGTCGGAGAAAATGGCGAGTTTGGTGCGCGGATCTTGGCCGCGCCGCCGCCACCAGTCGATGGCCATCTCGCCGCCCTCGACGGGATCGCCACTATCGACGCGAACACCGGTCCAGTGCGTCACCCAGTCCGGCGCATTGTCGAGAAAGCCTTGGCTGCCGTATGTGTCGGGCAGGATGACGCGCAGGTTCCCATCGTAATCCTCCTGCCAATCGGCCAGAACCTTGTAGGGCGCTTCGGCCAGCTCCGTGTCGTTGTCGGCGAGAGCGGCATAGACCATCGGCAGTTCGTGGGCGTTGGTGCCGATCGCCTCCACCTCGCGGCGCATGGCGATGAGGCAGTTCGAGGTGCCCAGGAACCGGGCGCCGAGCCCCTCTTGCATGGCCTGCACGCACCAGTCCTGCCATAGGAAGCCGTGCCGACGCCGCGTGCCGAAGTCGGCGATACGCAGATCCTTGAGGTCTCTCAGGCGCTGAAGTTTCTCCCAGACGCGGGTCATGGCGCGCGCATAAAGGACCTGCAACTCGAACTTGCCCATGCCCTTTGTCACGGCGCGCGAGTGCAGTTCCATGACGACGGCGAGCGCCGGGATCTCCCACATCGTCGTTTCGATCCACGAGCCTTCGAACGTCAACTCGTACTGATCACCGCAGACCTCGAGGTGGTATGCGGGAAAGCGGAAGCCTTCCAGCCAAGCGATGAAGTCCGGCGAGAACATCTGCCGCTTGCCGTAGAACATGTTGCCGCGCAGCCAGGTGGATTCCCCGCGCGACAGCGACAGCGTGCGGATGTGATCGAGTTGCTCCCTCAGTTCGCCCGCGTCGATGATCCGCGCCAACGGAATGCTGCGGGTGCGATTGATGATGCCGAACGTGACGTGCGCGTCCCGGTGGCGCCGGAAGATCGTTTGCGCCATGAGCAGCTTGTAGAAATCCGTATCGAGCACCGAGCGCACGATGGGATCGATCTTCCAGCTGTGATTGTAGACGCGGGTGGCAATGTCGGTCATCGCGGGGTGGGTTCCGGTCCGTCGTGGCGTTCGATTTTCTGTTCGGAAGGGAGTTTGCGCCATCGCCCGGCTTGACGCAAACTGTCTCGATACCAGTGGTCGTTGGGGGAGCTTGCTCATGAAGTCGACGGTTGAGGGGATTGGCAACGCACGGATGGCCGTGGAATCGGCGCTGTCAGCGATCGAGGCTTGGCAGCCCGTGACGAACGGCATGGTGACGGTGACGGCGGAGGCCGCCCGGCGCGAGGCCGAAGCCGCCGATACGGCGGCGCGGGAAGGGCGCTGGCTGGGCCGTCTGCACGGCCTCACGATGGCCATCAAGGACAACATCGATACCGCCGGGATCCGCACGACGGCGGGCTCGCTGTTCTTCAAGGACAACGTGCCCAATCACGACGCGCCCGTGGTGGAGCGGCTGCGTCGCGCGGGAGCCGTGGTGGTGGGCAAATGTACGATGCACGAACTCGCCTTCGGCATCCGTTCCTACAACCCGGTGACGGGACCCTCGCGCAACCCTTACGATCCGAGCCGCGTGCCCGGGGGATCCTCCGGAGGGTCGGGCATCGCGGTGGCGACGGGCATGGCACAAGCCGCGCTGGGCACGGACACTGGTGGCTCGATCCGCCTCCCGGCTGCCATCAACGGCATAACGGGACTCAGGCCCACGTCCGGGCGCGTGCCCAGCCGCGGTTGTGTGCCGGTCAGTCTCGCGCACGACACGATCGGGCCCATGGCGCGGTCGGCGCTCGATTGTGCGCGTATCTTCGCGGTGATCGCCGGCCCCGATGCCGACGATCCCATGAGCGTGACGCACCCGCTCGAGAATTTCCTCCCGCGTCTCGACGACGGCATCGCGGGCGTGCGCATCGGCGTGCCGCGCAATCACTATCTGGAGGGCTGCTCCGCCGAGGCGGCAGAGGCCTATCACCGTGCGATCAAGGTGCTGGAAGGGCTGGGTGCGCGCATCGTGGAGGTGAACGTGCCGGGCGTGGAGAGCATCCAGGATCAGGCCTCCGTCATGATCTTCTCCGACGCGGCGGCCTTCCATGCCGAGCGGATGGAGGATGAGACCCGCTGGGGGCCGATGACGCTCGAGCGGCTGAAGGCGGGTCTGCGCTACACCGGCCGCGATTACGCCAACGCCATGCGTGCCAAGGAAGTCTGGAAGCACACGCTTGCTCGCGTTTTCGATCAGGTAGACATTCTCGCCACCCCCACGATCGTCGACGAACCGCCGCTCGTGGACGACAGCCGGCCCCTGCTGCAGGCGACCGCCTCCGTGACGACGACCACCTATTGTGGTGCCTTCGGGCATCTGCCGGGCCTTTCGGTGCCGAACGGTATGACGCGCAATGGCCTGCCGTTGGGGCTGCAACTCGAGGGGCGCTGGTGGTCGGAGCCGCTGCTGCTGCGGGCGGGGCACGCGTTCCAACAGGTCACCGACTGGCACACGATGCGTCCGAAGCTGCGCGGGTGAGTGGCGCGCGGTCCAGCGCCGGCCGTGCGGGCCGCTCCACTTGCGCGCGTTCCTGGACCGCATCCGCCATGGGCAGAAAGCCTCGCGAAACCCTGCGCCATGGCGGCACCTTGCGATTCGACGCCCGTCCGAGTAGACGGCGCAACAATGTTCGGCCCGGGAGGCACTGATGGATCTTGGCAAGCTCAAAGCGATTGCATCGGCGGATGTGGCGGGGAAGCGTGTACTCGTGCGCGCCGACCTCAACGTGCCCGTCAAGGACGGAAAAGTGACCGATGCGACACGCCTCGAGCGGCTGGTGCCGGGCCTCGCGGCTTTGGCGGCGCGTGGTGCGAAGGTGATCGTCCTTTCGCACTTCGGACGCCCGAAGGGAGGGCCGGACAAGGACAACTCCCTGGCACCGGTCGCGGCGGTTCTGGCGTCCCTCGTCGGCCGCGCCGTGCCGCTCGCTCCCGATTGCGTAGGGTCTGTCGCCGAGGCGGCGGTCGCTGCCATGAAGAACGGCGACATCCTCGTTCTGGAGAACACCCGCTTCCACAAGGGTGAGGAGAAGAACGACCCCGAGTTGACGAAGGCGATGGCGAAACTCGGCGATCTCTACGTCAACGACGCCTTCTCCGCCGCCCACCGCGCGCACGCCTCGACGGCGGGGCTTGCAGCCCATCTGCCGGCCTATGCGGGTCCGCTGATGATGGAGGAGATCAACGCTCTGCGCGCCGCGCTCGAGACGCCGAAGCGCCCGACGGCAGCGGTCGTGGGCGGCGCCAAGGTCTCCACCAAGATTCCCGTTCTCGAGAACCTGATGGCGAAGGTCGACAAGCTGATCATCGGCGGCGGTATGGCCAATACGTTCCTGCAGGCGCAGGGCGTCGCCGTGGGCAAATCGCTGGCCGAGCCCGACTTCGCCGCCACCGCGCGCGACATCGTCGCTGCGGCCAAGGCCAAGGGCTGCGAGATCGTGCTGCCGGTTGATGGTGTCGTGGCCCGCGAGTTCAAGGCGGGCGCGGCCTGCGAGGTGGTGGACGTCTCGGCCGTCCCCGCCGATGCGATGATCCTCGACGTCGGCCCGAAATCGGTCGCTCATCTCATCTCCGTGCTGGAGGGTTGCCAGACGTTGCTCTGGAACGGCCCGCTGGGCGCCTTCGAGATTGCTCCCTTCGGGGACGGCACGTTCGCGCTGGCGCGCCGGGCGGCAGAATTGACCAAGGCCGGCAAACTGGTTTCGGTGGCGGGTGGCGGCGATACCGTGGCAGCGCTCAATGCGGCCGGGGTCACGGACGACTTCACCTACGTCTCCACGGCCGGTGGCGCGTTCCTCGAGTGGCTGGAAGGACGCGAGCTGCCGGGCATCGCCGCGCTGATCAAGGCGGACGCCTGAGATGAGCGGCTACAGCAACGGATGGCCGCGCGTCGTCGTGTTCGATCTCGACGGCACGCTGGTGGACAGCGCTGCCGATATCGCCGCCGCGTTGAGCGACGGTTTCGCGCCCTTGGGGGTGGGGCCCTTCACAGCCCAGATGGCCAAAGGCTTCATTGGCGGCGGTGCGATGGTCGCGATCGAGCGTGCCGCGCGGGCAACGGGCGTCACGCTCGATGATGTCGAGAAGCAGGCGATCTACGGTCGTTTCATGAAGACCTATGCGGCCGTTTCTGCCCATGGCGAGGGTCTGTTCCCCGGCGCGCACGAGATCCTCACGCACCTGCGAGCGGAAAAACGCTATCTCGCGCTGTGCACCAACAAGGCGCAGCCCATCACGGAGATCGCGCTCAAGGCGCTCGGCATCGCCCACTACTTCGATACGGTGATCGGCGCGGCCGAACCCCAGCAGCGCAAACCGCATCCAGAGCCGCTGCTGAGGGCCATCGCGCCGTCGGGCCTCGGCGTCGGCGATGCCATCATGATCGGGGATAGCCCGGCCGACATCGGCGCCGCGAAGGCAGCGGGTTGCCGCTCGATCGCCGTGACCTACGGGTATACGCCCGTCCCACCGCGGGAGCTTGGTGCCGACGCGGTGGTCGACCGGCTTCTGGATATCCCGGAGGCGCTGGCGCGGCTTGCGGGATAGCGGCGAAGCGGGCCTAATAAGAGCCGCGGTGCGTGGATGCCGCTGTCTGCGATGATAGGCGGGGAGAATGACGCGCGGAGGTGGACGCAGCATCTTTGGGCGAATTGCGGTGCAGGTGGCGCTCGTCGTCATGCTTCTGGCGGTCGGACAGTCGGCAGCCGGGGAGAGTTCGAAGCCGCAAGATCCACCTTCGTCCAGCCCCGAGGCCGTCGAGCGGGGACTTGCCCAGTTCCGTAAGATGCTGACGGAGGATCCCTGGAGTAATCCCGCGTTCCTCGATGCAGATCGTGGCGAGGCGATCTGGAAGGAAAAGCGCGGTCCCCGCCGACAATCGCTCGAGGCCTGTGATCTGGGCCTCGGGCCGGGGGTGGTGGATGGCGCTTATGCGCAACTTCCGCGCTACTTCCCGGACGCGCGCCGTGTGATGGATGTCGAGAGCCGCGTACTCTGGTGCATGCAACGATACCAGGGTTTCAATGCCGCCGCCTTTCTGAAGAAGCCGTATCCGGCCAGCGGCCAGCCGGTGGGGGAAATCGGCGCCATCGCCACGTGGATTGCCTCGCGCTCTGACAAGAAGACCATGGCGCCGCGCATGTCACACCCGAAGGAGTGGGAGGCTGTCGCGCTGGGGGATGCGCTGTTTCACCGGCGGCAGGGGCCGTTCGATTTCTCCTGTGCGTCGTGCCATGGTGAGAAAGGCAAGCGCATCAGATTGCAGAGCCTGCCGCAACTCTCGAGCCCGGCAGAGGCGCGCAAGGTGATGGGCGAGTGGCCCGCATATCGCGTGTCCACGGCACATGTGATGACGCTGCAACACCGCCTGATGGACTGCTACTGGCAGATGCGCCTGCCGCCGCTGCGGTTCGGTGCGGAGGCGAGCATCGCGCTCGTCGCCTATTTGAAGCACGTGGCTCAAGGCGCCGAGATCAAGGCGCCGGGTCTCAAGCGCTGAGAGGAGAGACGTGGTGATCCCTCGCCTGGCATTGCTCGCGCTTTTCATTGCCACCACCACAGGCCCGGCCTGGGCGCAGAACGTCGTCGTGCAACCCATCGACCGTGCACGTGTCGAACGCGCCATGCGTGCGGCGTTCCCGACGGCGAACGCGGAATGGCAGAAGCGGTTGCAGCAGGATGAAACCTTGCGCACGTGCTCCAGTTATCACAATGCGCCGCCCAAGGAGGTCGGCGAAGCCATCATGAAGCGTGAGCGTGCGACCATCCAGTATCCCCCGGACGGGAAGTTGATGGGCGATTGGCGGCGCGGCGAGAAACTCGCTCAATCCGGCTACGGCATGCGCTTCACGGACTACCCGCCCAAGCGGGAAAACGGCGGGAATTGCTACGCCTGCCATCAGATTTCCCCGCAGGAGGAAAGTTACGGCACGATCGGTGTCAAGCTGCTGCAATACGGAAAAGGCCACAATTTCGGCGCAAGCGAGACGAAGACTGTCTACGACAAGCTGTACAATAGTCATGCGACCGTACCGTGCTCGCGGATGCCACGCTTCGGCGCCAACGGCATTTTGACCATCGACCAGATCAAGGATCTGGTGGCGCTGCTCATGGACCCGGAAAGCCCGGTGAACAAGTGACGAGCGAGGCAATCGATCCAAGGCTCACCACGCGGCGCGACATCCTGGAGATGGCGGTCGCCGCCGGCTTGCTGCTCGGCGGCGGGGGCCGTGTTGCGGCGCAGACGCTGTCGGGGAGCGTCCGCCAGGACGACCTGCTCCGCTTCGAGCCGCTGGGGCAGGTGACGCTGCTTCACACCACCGATATTCACGCCCAGCTCAAGCCGCTCTACTTCCGCGAGCCGTCGACCAATCTCGGGGTCGGATCGGCCAAGGGCTTGGCACCCCACCTCACCGATCGTGCCTTCCTGTCTCACTTCGGCATCGATCCCGGCTCATACCGCGCCTACATGCTGACGGCTGCCGACCACGAGAAGCTGGCGCGCGCCTGGGGCCGGGTCGGCGGCATGGATCGCATCGCCACGCTGGTGCGCGCGATCCGGGCCGAGCGTGGCGATGACCGCGTGCTGCTGCTCGATGGCGGGGATGCCCTCCAGGGCTCCTACACGGCGCTCGCGACGAAGGGCGCCGACATGATCCGGGTGCTGGACAAGCTCGGCGTCGACGCCATCACCGGCCACTGGGAGTTCACGCTGGGCGAGCGTCGCATCCACGAGCTGTTCGGGGACCGGGTGCGCGCCGGGGCGGCCGAGCCTACGTTCCTGGCGGGCAACGTCTTCGACAACGAGTTCGACGAGCCTATCTTCCATGCCATGCGCGTCTTCGAGAGGGGCGGGGTGCGCATCGCGGTGATCGGACAAGCGTTCCCCTACACTCCCGTCGCCAATCCGGCATGGATGATCCCGAAGTGGTCGATGGGCATCCGCGAATCGGAGGTGCAGCGCAACGTGGACAGGGCCCGCGCCAAGGGGGCCGATGTCGTCGTTCTGTTGTCTCACAACGGTTTCGACGTCGACCGGAAGATGGCCGGCCGCGTCGCCGGTATCGACGTCATTCTGTCGGGGCACACCCACGACGCGCTGCCCCGACCGGTCACGATCGGCCGGACGCTCATCGTGGCGTCGGGCTCGCACGGGAAATTCCTGTCTCGGCTCGATCTGCAGGTGCGCGACAAGCGCGTCAGCGGCTACCGCTACGCACTGATCCCCGTGCTGTCGGACGTGATCGCGCCCGACCCGGAAATGGGCGCGTTGATCGCCGATATACGCCGTCCGTACGAGGGTATGCTCTCGGAGGTGCTCGCCGTCACCGAAACCATGCTCTATCGGCGCGACAATTTCTCAGGCCCACTCGATGATCTGATCATGCGGGCCATGCTCGAGGGTCGCGGGGCCGACATCGCCTTCTCGCCGGGCTTCCGGTGGGGGCCGACGTTGCTCGGCGGCCAGCCCATCACCTGGGAGGACGTCTACAGCGCCACCGCCATCACGTATCCCACGTGCTACCGTACGCTGCTGTCGGGACGCCGCATCAAGGCGATCCTCGAGGACGTGGCCGACAATCTGTTCAACCCGGACCCCTACTACCAGCAGGGGGGCGACATGGTTCGCGTCGGCGGTCTGGCTTACGAAATCGATATCGAACAGCCCTTGGGCCAGCGCATCGGCCGCATGCGGCTGGCAAAAAGCGGAAAGCCCCTCGAGGCCGAGCGCAGCTACGTCGTCGCGGGCTGGGGATCGGTGCACCAGGGTGCCGTCGGTCCGCCGATCTGGGACGTCGTGGCCGATTACCTGCGTGCCCAACGCGTGATCCGCATGCCTCCCAGCGACAGCGTCAAGTTGGGCCATTCGCTCAACTTCATCAGCACCAAATTTTGAATATCGCGGCATGCTGGGGTATGCCATGTGAGCGCAGGCAGAGCCCTGCGAACGAGGAATGCCAATGTTCGGTGACGTGTCGATCTATGCCGGTGTGGCACTTGCCGGGCTCGTGAGCTTTTTGAGCCCTTGCGTGCTGCCGCTCGTGCCGCCCTATCTCGGCTATCTGGGCGGCCTGAGCATCGAGGAGATGAGCGACGAGCGTGGCCTCGACAACGCGGCTTGGCGCCGGATCGTGGTAGCCTCGCTGTGCTTCGTGACGGGCTTCACCACCGTGTTCGTCGCGCTGGGGGCGGGCGCATCGTTCATCGGCCAGATCGTGCAGACCTACAAGGACGGTCTGGCCATGACGGCCGGTGTCCTCATCATCTTCTTCGGTCTGCACTTCCTGGGTATCCTGCGTATTCCCTTGCTCTACCGAGAAGCGCGCTATCACACTCAGGTGAGCGGCGCGAGCTTTCTGGGCGCCTACGTCATGGGGCTCGCTTTCGCGTTCGGCTGGACGCCCTGCGTGGGCCCGATCCTGGCGACCGTGCTGGCGGTGGCGGCGAACGAGGGCAGCCTCGGCGCCGGTGTCCGACTGCTGGCGGTCTACGCACTGGGATTGGGCGTTCCCTTCGTGCTCGCAGCCGTCGCAATCGGCCCCTTTCTGGGCTTCATGCGACGCTTTCGTCGCCATCTCGGCGTCGTCGAGAAGGCGATGGGGGCGCTGCTGGTCGTCACCGGGCTCCTGTTTCTGACCGGCTCCATCAATTGGTTCGGTCAGTGGCTCATTGAAAACG
>VFQT010004197.1_pt1 | contig 12288 bp, 10 predicted proteins | sample 3512381 | NCBI WGS metagenome assembly VFQT01 (sample SAMN10412376, study PRJNA504923) | tailings metagenome | isolation source: Relicate 2 Philex TSF3 active mining site | place: Philippines: Tuba, Benguet | collected 2017-08-29 | reverse complement strand
GGTGACCACGGTGACCATCGGCCTGGTCGTGTCCTGGGCCGCGAGCGTGCCGCTCGCCCTCGGCTTCGCCCTCGGGGCGATCCTGGCTCCCACCGATGCCGTCGCGGTAGCCACGATCGCCCGCAAGGCAGCGCTGCCAAGACGACTGGTGTCCATCCTGGAGGGGGAGAGCCTGGTCAACGATGGAACCGGACTGACCGCGCTGCGGGTGGCGGTGATCGCCGGGACGGCGGGATCCGTCACCCTGTTGCAGGTCGGGGTCGTCCTGCTGCTGTCCATCGTCTGCGGGCTGCTCGTGGGTCTGGTCGGCGGCTGGGCCCTGGCCCGGGTGATGGCGGCCAGTCGGGACGTGGTCGCGGCAAATGCCCTGCTGCTCATCGCCCCGTTCGTGATCTACCTGGTTGCCGAGCACCTGCAGGGCTCGGGCATCCTGGCGGTGGTCATCGCAGACCTGGATGCCGCCCACGCCCAGACCTCCGATCCCCGGCAGACGGGGCGGCTGCAAAGCGGCATCGTCTGGCGGCAGGTCACCTTCATCCTGCAGGCGCTGGCCTTCTTCCTGGTCGGCCTGGAGATCCCCGACACCTTCCGGCGGCTGAGCGTCGATCAAGTGCCGGTGGTGCTGGTCGTCATCGTCGCCGTGGTGCTCCTGCTCATCCTGACTCGGATGGCCTTCATCATGGTGTCGGTTCGCGTCGGCCCGTCCTGGCGCGCTGCCCGCGACTATCGGCTGGCCTTCCTCGCCGGCTGGGCGGGTGCCCGTGGCCCGGTGTCCGGGATGGCGGCCCTGTCCATCCCGGTGACCCTCGAAGGCGGCACATTCAACGACTACCGGGACGTACTGCTCGCCACCACCTTCGGGGTCATCGTGGTGACCATGCTCCTGGCCCAGACCCTGGGACCGATGGCCCGCTGGCTCGGGGTGCGACCAGACGACGACCGGGCATCGATCGCGCGAATCAATGCAGCCCTGGCCCATGCTGCCCTTCGGCAACTGGAGGAAGCCGAGCAGGCAGCCGCCATGTCCGGTCGGCCGATCCCCGATGACGTCGTCCGGCCGCTGCAGGCCCAGGTCGAATCGCGATTGGAGGCGGTGCGCGTCCTGGATGACGCCCAGGAGGAGGCAGCATCCGCACCGGGCTCCGGCCAGCCGGATGCGACGGCGCAGCGGCGGCTGGCCATCGAGCTGGCGATGCTCATGGTCCGTGCCGAGCAGGAGGAACTGGTGCGGATGCGCGATGAGGAAGGCATCCCGGACGCGATCGTCAGGCCGATGCTGGCGGCGCTGGATGCTCGACTGCAGGGACTGCTGGCCGGCCAGGGCGGATGAAGGACAGGCCGATCAAGCTGGTGGGTCGATCGGTCAGCGCACCCGGACGATCCGGCTCTTCGATGACCAGTCCGTGGTCCCCATCTGGGTGATCGCGCGCACCTGGAATCGATAGGTGCCGGCCTTCTTGGGCAGGGCGCAGGTCGGCACCCGGGATCGTGCGCGCTTGCCGGTGACGGTGCATACGGTCCGCCCGCGCTGGTCGCGGACCTGGTAGCGCTGCACCACTGCCGAGGAAGCGCCGGCCAGGCTCCGGAAGGCCAGTCGGCCCTTGCGCACCCACGGTCGCGACAGCGCCGTTGGTGCGGCAATCGACAGCGAGGGAACGGCCACCGGTGCATCCCCCTCTCCCTGGGCATTGCGGGACCGCACCGTGAAGGCGTAGGTGCCGTCCGCCAGCCCGGTGAGGGTGCAGGTGGTGCTCGCCGTAGTGCAGGCGACCGACCCGTCTGCCCCGAGGACCTCGTAGCCGACGACGGATTCGGGGGCGATGGTTGGTGCCTCCCAGGACAGGGTGAGGTCGCGATTGCGCGCCTCGGCGCGGATTCCCTGGGCGGGACCGGGTACCAGTGGATACCCGGCCCGGGCGAGTGCCGCATTGAGCATGTCCAGATAGCCCATCGCCAGCAGGTTGATGGTGGCGCCCTCGGCCTGGCCGAAGCAGGGTCCGTTGGCTCCGGCCTGGGTGCCCAGCAGCAGGGTCCCCGAAGGGCCGGTACTGATGACGGGAGCCCCGCTGTCCCCGGGGCAGGCGTCGCGGCCATCGGTCGTGGTCGCGAGGAAGATGCTTCCTAGGGTGGAGTCGGTCAGCAGTTGCTGCAGGGGCAGGGCGATCGCATTGGGGAGGTTGTTGCTCACCCCGGGCCCAGCCTGCCCGTAGCCGATCGTCGTGACCGGTGCCGCCTGCCGTGCGAGTCGATCCACTTCGGCGGTGGAGGCAAGTCGGGTGATCGCGGATCCGGCCAGGTCCGCATCCAGCACGATGGCCGCGATGTCGTTCGGGTTCACCTGGGTGCCGAGGCTGACGTACCCGTTCGGCCGATTGATGCCAACCACCCCGACGGGCGAGGCATTGGGCTGGGCATTGGAGTAGGCCTGGATGGCGATGCCGGGCGGGAAGGCCTTCACCCCGTCCACGACCGCGGGGGTGCCGGCCTTGGTCAGGCAGTGGGCTGCCGTGAGCAGGATCCGCGGCTTCCATAGTGCCGCGGTGCAGACCTTGGGCCAGCGATCCCCGTCCCGCATGATGATGCCGACCGTGACCTGATCGCCCAGGGCAGGGCTGCCCCCCATGACCCGTGGCTCGGGCCGGACGCTCGCCTGGGCGGGCAGGCTGAGGGCCGAGAGCAGGCCGAGGGCAAGTGGCACCGCGAGCAGCCTGCGCATGGTTCGATTCTGTCGTGCCCGAGGACCTGATGCCCGCCCGCCCGACCCCGCTGGTGGATGCCTGGCGTCGGGCTCGGCATCGGCCGGGTCAACCCCTGCAGGTACCCGGCCATAAGGGTCGCTACGGGCTTGCGGACGACCTGGGCGCAGCTGCCCTGGGCGCAGACCTGATCGGTCCGTTGGTACGTGATGACGTGGCCATGCAGGGTGGGCTGGACGACAATGCCTACAGCGGCCGTTTCCTGGAGCAGGCCGAGGCCCTGTGGGCGGCCAGCGTCGGCGCCGATCACGCGCGATTCCTGGTCGGGGGCTCGTCCCAGGGAAACATCACCGCCCTGGTGCTCATCGGTGGGCCTGGCCAGGGGGTCGCGGTCGACCGGACCTCGCACCGAAGTGCCCTCTCCGGGCTGGTCATCAGCGGCAGTCGGCCGACGTGGATCTACCCGCGGATCCACCCCGAACTCGGGCTGCCCCTCGGCGTCGATCCAGCCTCATTGGACGACCTGCCGGAGCAGGTCAGCGCCGTCTTCGTCACCGCACCGTCCTACGTGGGAACGATCGCGGACGTCGCCGGACTGGCCCGCGCCTGCCATGCCCGCGATCGGGTGCTCGCCGTGGATCAGGCCTGGGGGGCGCACCTGTTCTTCCTGCCCGGGGCGGGAGCATTCGCCCAGGGCGCCGACCTGGCGGTGACCAGCGTCCACAAGGCCCTGATGGGCTATTCGCAGACTGCGGTGGTGGGCATTCGCGGGCCGCTGTTGGCGGCCAGCCGACTGAGCCAGGCCGTGGACCTCACGGCGACCACATCGGCCTCCGGAACCCTGATGGCATCGATCGACGCCGCCCGAGCCGTGATGGAACGCCTCGGACCAGCGGCACTCGAGCAGGCAATCGACCTCGTCGAGGGCATGCGCGTGCGACTGCGCACCGTCCCCGGGTTGGTGGTGGTGGACGACGCGGTTGCTGGAGTCCCGTGCGATCCACTGAAGCTCACCCTGTGGCTGCCGCGAACCGGGGTCCACGGCGTCGCCTTGGCCGAGGACCTGTGGCAGCGAGGCCATGGGGTGGAGACCGCGGACCTGGACTCGATCGTGATTACGATGACGCTGGTGGACGACGCCCGGTTCTGCGAGGAGATGACCGAGTTGCTCGTCCAACTCATCGAGCAGCACCGGCAACTTCCGCGGGACCCGGCCCCCGCGGCCCTGTGGCAGGTCACCCCGCAGATCGTGATGACTCCCCGAGAGGCCTACTACGCCCCCCGTCGCCGAGTGCCACTGGCCGAGGCCGTCGGCGAGGTGGCCGCCGAGCAGTTCTGCCCGTATCCGCCGGGAGTTCCGCTGCTGGCCCCCGGTGAGCGGGTCACTGCCGAAATCGTCCGCGATATCCGGCAGGCCGGGGAGCTGGTTCGGGTCGCCTACTGCAGCGATCCGTCCCTGCAGACCATGGAGGTGGTCGCGTGAGCGGTGGGGGATGGTGGTCCCGGCCTGGTGCAATCCTGATCCTGGGCGTGGGGCTTGCCCTGGCCGCTTGCTCAGCGACCCCCGAGCCAAGTGACGGAGGAACTCAGATGAGCCAGCGGCCCGCCGCGTCCTCGATGCCAGCGACCCCCGGGCCATCGGCCTCGGCCGAGGATGCCACCGTCGTCTACCAGTTCCAGGACTCCTCGGTGCCCCCGCAGTTCCATCGCTCGTACGTGCTGACCTTCGATCGCCAGCAGGCGCGGATCGTCGTGGACAGCTACGGCGAGGTGCTGGCCGATCAGACGGTGGCGATGACTGCGCAGGCCTGGGATCAGGTCTGGTCCGCGGTGGACGAAATCGGCAGCCTGCAGGTCCTCGAGCCGGAACAGGGATGCACCGGCGGTACCGGCTTCGTGGTGAAGGTCGATCGCGGTGGCCAGGGCATCGTCGACCTGGATGGCTATGCCTGCGGCGGGGTGAACAGCGAGGTGAGCGACCAGGTAGCCCAGTGGGTCAGCCCGGTCCGGTCGCTCTTCCCGCCGATGAGCGAACTGGCCCCCGAAGGAACGCAAGAGTAGTCACGTCACGACGGCGAGGGAGCGCATGATGATCGACCTGAGCAGGGCCCTGCGTCACCTGGGATGGGCGGATGACCGCTTCTTCGCCGGCCTGGCCGACCTGCCTCCTGCCGCACTGCAGTCGCGGGTGGCAGCAGGGGAGTGGACGGTGGGGCAGTTAGCGATGCACATCGTGGGCGGCGCGGAGTGGTACCGGCACTGCCTGACCGGTGCGCCGTGGACCGACCTGCGGATTCCGCAGGATTCGGATTCCGTCCGCGCCCTGAGATCCCACCTGATGACGCTGGACGCGGCCCTGCTGCTCGAGGCCGCCGGGCCGGATGAGCGGGTGGAGTTCGAGGACGAGGACGGCCCGCGATCGGCCCTGCGCTCCACGATTCTCACCCAGGCCTGCCTGCATGCCGCCGAGCACCGAGCCCAGATCGCCTGCGCCCTGCAGGTGAGCGGCTTCAGCGCACCCGCCTTAGACGACCTCGACCTGTGGGCCTTCGAAGACTTCGAAGGCCCACAGCCACCAGGGAACTAGGCAGCAGCCGCCGCGCGCTCGGCCGACCTGGCCTTGATGTAGGCGGAGGAGGACTTGTTCCACATCAGCCACAGGATGACGGCCTCGATGACGATGGTGACGATCCCGCTCAGCCATTCGCCGCCAACGGCCTGGGCCACGGCGGTAGCGGCACTGATGACCGCGAAGACGGTGATGACGATCCGCGCCCAGCTGCGGCCGCGGCCCAGGGAGATCGCGATGATCAACCGGATCACGCTGATGACGATGAGCACCACGGCAAGCAGCAGGAAGGCGACCACGACCATGTCCGGGCCGATGTCCGTGACCTGAGCCTCGGCCAAGGCCGAGGCGATGTCGGCGCGGGCCTCGGGGTCGAACATGGCGAGTGAGCCGAGCAGGAAGAGGAATCCCACCCAGATCCCGGCAATTGCGGAAATCCACTGCAGGACGACGGCGATGGTCAAAGATGCGGGTCGCTTCATAGTGGGTATGTTAGCCACGTCGTTGGGGATCGCGGGAAGCCAACGCCGAATGGCGTGCGGGATTTCCACTATTTCCGAGCCATGCTCGCGGGCGCCATGGTTGGCTGATACGACTCGAACGCGGACCCGCGGGACGCGGTCCGACCTGTTGACAGCGGAGGAACCCATGGCCCCGACGACGCCAACGGTGGCGAGTGCACCGAAGTTGATCAAGCTCGCGATCCCCTTCCTCGGCGTGCTGGGCGCCTACCAGGGGTCGGCTCCCAACATCAACAGCACCGCCCTGGTCAGCCTGACCAAGGCCCTGGGCATGGAGGGCGGCGGAGTAGCCCTTGCTGCCAGCATCCAGACCATCCTGATCGCCGCCACCGTCATCACCACGGGCCTGCTCGCCGATCGACTGGGCCGCCGGAATGTCCTGATGGTCGCCCTGCTGATCGGTGCTGCGGGAAGCGCCCTTTCCGGGCTGGCCCCGGTCCCTGCCCTCTACCTGCTGGGGCAGGCACTGACCGGCGTTGGCCTGGGCGCGGTCTACGGCTCCGCCTTCGGCTACGTCCATGCGGTGGCCAAGCCCGGCAAGCTCGCGGCGGCCCTGGGCGTCTTCGGTGCGGTGATCGGCCTGTCGACGATGATCTTCACCTTCCTGGGCAGTGCACTCATCGGGGTCGACTGGCGACTGGGTTTTGGCGTCCTGACGGTCGTCGGGGTCATCGCCTTCTTCCTGGTGCCGCTCATCCTGCCGAGGATCCCGACCACCAAGGGCCAAAGCCTTGACGTTCCCGGCCAGCTCATCCTGGCCGTCGGGATCATCGGCTTCCTTTACGGCGTCAGCCAGCTGGGCCGGAGCCTGACGGCGCTGACGACCCTGGGGCCGCTGCTCGGCGGTGCGATCCTGCTTGCTGCCTTCTTCCTCTACGAGTCCAAGGCCAAGGGCGCCTTCTATCCGGTCCGGCTGTTCAAGTCGCCGATCTTCATCGCGGCGATCCTCGCCGGGTTCGTCTACAACTTCGGTACCGCGGTCGCCTTCCTGCAGACCACGAATCTCTGGCAGTACGTGACCGGGGTGTCGACGGCCGACCTGGCCCTGTGGCAGGTACCGCTCATCGCCTTCGGGATCGTCGGCGCCCTGGTCACGGGCCGACTGATGGCCAAGGGCCTGAGCAACCGCATCGCCCTGCTCGGTGGCACCTTGGCCACGGTCGTCGGGTTCGTACTGCTGGCCGTGGTCGCCGACCAGAAGTCGTTCTGGGCCTTCCTGCCCGGAACCATGCTCGCCGGGGCTGGCCTGGTCTCGGTATCCATCCCGTTCGGCAACCTCATCATCAAGGAGGCACCGCCGGCGCAGTACGGGCCGGTGACCAGCTCGCGCACGACGATCGGGCAGTTCTGGTACTCGATCGGCTTTGCCCTCGCGACGGTCATGGTCGACAAGCTCACGATGGGCGGCGTGGTCAACAAGCTGACCGAGGCCGGGGTCCAGCCCGACACGATCGGCACGGCGGTGACGTCCATCAATATGTATGTGAAGTCCGGGACGGAGCCGACCACGCAGTTGGGCAAGCAGGCCCTGACCGATGCGATGACCAGCTACAGCGGATCCTTCGCCACGGTGATGCTCGCCTCGGCCGCCTTGATGCTGGTTGCCGGCCTGGTGGGCATGATCCTGCTGCAGCGCAACCACGCCAATGCGGAGGCTCCCCCGCCGCCCCCGACGCTGCACCCGTCTGCCGCGTAGGGAACTCGGACTAGATCAGGCCCTCCTCCTGGGCCTTCTTGAACAGCTCGACCTTCGTCGGCAGTGGCTCACCCGATTCTGCGTACTTCGCCCGCACCCGCCGGATGTATTCCTTTGCCGTGCCGGTGGTGATCCCCATGATCCTGGCGGCGGAGGACATCTTCATCCCCGAGGAGTACAGCAGCAGGGCCCGCTCCTCCTGGGGTGATAGCTGCACCGAGCCCGGCGTGCGGACGGAGAGCATGGCGGCGAGCTCCGCCGAGATGTAGATGTCCCCGCGCAGGATGATCTCCACCGCGCGCTCGAACTCATGGGCGGCACTGGCCTTGGACATGTACCCGCGAGCACCGCGGGACATGGCCCCCTGGACCGAGCGCGGAGTGGCGGCAGCGCTCACCACGAGCACGGGAGCGCCGATCTTCATGGCCTGGGTGACGGTCTCCAGGGGCGGCCGCCCATCGCCCAGGTCGAGGTCCAGGATGACGCAGTCCGGCGGCTGGGACTCGGCTGCCCGGATTGCGTCCGATATGGAGTCACCTGCGTACCCGATCCGGGTGTCTGCCGAATGGGAGACAAGACGATCTACCAATGCCTCCCGCATCATCGGATGGTCCTCCAAGATGATGAAGGTCCGGGTAGCGAGTCGCATTGGCCTCCTGGGAGTGGCAAGAATGCTAGCAGCGAAGGAGAGTCCGTGCTGAGCACCGAGGGGACCGAGACGCAGGCGCTGCGCGCCCTGCGCAACTGGGTGCTGGTCCCGATGACCACGCTGTGCTGGCTATCCCACCTGCTGCTGGCGGCCCAGGCTGTTCCGCGGATATCCCCGATCGAAGTGGCGTGCCTGGTGGCCGCCTCGGTGCCCTTCTGCCTGGCCCTGATCTTCATCAGGAGGCCTGGAGTGCTGTGGCTCTCGCTGACCGGCCTGGGCTTGCTCCTGCTGCCTACCCTGGTTGGCTCAGGGACGGGAGTGTGGCTCTACCCCAGGTTCATCATCGGCCAGGCCGGATACATCCTCATCACCATGCTGCCCCGTCGCTGGGGCTTGGTTGCGGCCTTCAGCTCACCCGTAGCCCTGCGGTTGCTCTGGGCCCTCGGCCCGACCAATATCGCCCCGGACGGTTTCACCATCGCCTACGGAATCCTGCCGGTCCTGCAGCTACTCGGTTCGAATCTGCTCATCTGGTGGGTCTGGCATCGTTTCTTGCGCCGCAGCGCTCGGCTGGACGCCCAGGTCGAAGGCCTGCGTGCAGCGGAGATGCAGGCCCTGGCCGATCGTGAGCGGTCGGCCACCTGGCGGACCTCCACTCGCCGGGTGCATGAGTCGGTCCTGAACTGCATCAACGCCCTGCTCGCCGTCCGATCCATCAGCCCGGAGTCCGCATCGCAGTGGTCGGCGAAGGCCAGGGCCAGCGTCGACCCGGGAGATGAGCCCCAGACCCCAGTCAAAGCCCTCCCTGGTCAGCCGGCGAAGGGCCTGTTCGACGGGGCGCAGGCCCTGGTCTCGGCTGGCATGGCGGGGACGCTGTTCGCCGGCTCCTGGTACGTGTTCTTCATCCAGAACACGACCCAGTGGCGCGAGATCCTCGGCCCGGCCCTGATGCTGCTTGGCTCGGCGATCGCCATCGCGATCGTCATTCGGAACCTGCGAGTGGGCCCACTCGCGGCGACGGCCTACGCACTCATCCCCAGCGCAGTGCCGTGGGTGCTGGCCCCGGCGGCCGCGGACTGCGGTCAGATCGCCACCGTCGCCTCAGCCCTGACGATCGCCGGCTATGCCATCTCCACCATCGCACTGTGCGGAGGCTTGGTGCCGTATCTCGTTGCCCTGCCGATCTGGGGGGCCGGAGCCTTCCTGTTGGCGAGTTACGCACCGGCTGCCTGCCAGCGATCCCCGGTGGTAATGATGTTCAACACCTTGAGCATCATTCCGCTGGTCCTGATCGCCGCATACATCGGAATCCGAGCCCACCGCGCTTCCATGGTGCGGATGGATCAAGCCCGGGCACGCGCAGCACTGGCCATCGGGCGCGCCCAGGCGCTGCGCCAGGTGAACCAGCAGCTCACCACCAGCGTGCTGCGCTCGGCCGACCTACTGACTGAGGTGGGGGAGCGGGGTGAACTCGATCCGGCCACGGAGCGGGAACTTGCCTGCCAGTCCGCGCTGCTTCGTGCGGGCATCGCGGTGGACCGGGAGCGGGATGGAGCCTTCACCCTGGCTGCCTTCGGCCTGGTGCAGGTCCTTGCTGGTGGCGGGGTACCCATCCGGGTGGTCGTCCTTTCCGGTTCGCTGGATCGCAGGCCCCTGCCGAGTGGGCTGGTGGACAGCCTTGGCGATGCGGTGCTCGTGCATGGGGAACGACTGTCCGTGGGCGACGTCTCAATTTCATGCATCCATGGGCAGGCGAGCGATGTCATCGCGATCACCCTGCCCTGGTCGATTGCTCAGGGTTGGCTGCAGCGTCATGGCTCCATGTCGCCAGGCGCACCGGCTACCGGGCTTGGCGACGGCGAGGCATCGGGACTCAGCATCGCCGTGCACCCGACGGAGCAGGAGGCCAGCGATGGCTCGCCAATGGGATTGGTCACGATCGAACGGGTGGTCCAGGATCAGTCGCGCCTGGTCGACGTTGAACTCGTACTCGCGCCATGACCGCCATCCCTGAGGCGTGCCACCAGGTAGGCCACTGCCGAGTCGAACTCCGCTGAGTTGAGGCGGTGATGGTGGAGGATTGCAGCGCGCCCAACGCCGGTCGCATGCCAATGCAAGGCCTCGCCCTGCGCGGCACTGAGGTTTGCCTCGGCAAGGACGGGCAGCAGGCAGGCCGTCAGTTGGGGAGTCGGGAACACGACCCCCGTCGCTGCCGCTCGTATGAGTTCGTCAAGGCAGGTGAGGACGTCCCCCTTTTGGATGCACGCGAAGGCTCCGGCCGCGATGAGTGCCCGGACGGTGCCAGCCTCAGCCTGGGCCGTCATGATCGCGATCGGTATCGCGTGCTGCTGCAGCGCCCGAACCGCGGCCACGTTCGCCGAGCCGTCTGCTCGATGTGCGTCCAGGAGTGCGAGGGCAGGACCACTGCTCGGGGCGGCGGCAATGCCCTCCTCGACGAAGGCACCGACGTACGCCAGCTGGATCGGGTGCCCCCCGGCAGCCAGCGCCCGGACCAGTCCGTCACGCCATTGCTCGTGGTCGTCGATGACCACCAGCGCCACGAGCTCTTGCTCCACAGCCGCAGCGTATGTCGCATTGCCCGGGTGTGTGCCGCGAAGGGTGCTTGCGAGTGATCACGGGATCCGATGCGGACTTCGCTCGCAAGGTGCACGAGCATGTGCTCAACGCCCTGCACCTGATCGCCATCGGCCAAGCCGACCAGGAGCTGGTTGCCCGGACCCTGAAGTGGATGGCGTACGGAAGCGGGCCACCGAATCAGGATCCAGTGCGCCTTGCTGACTTGGTCGGCGAGTCGGTACGCAGGGCCGGGGTCGCGGACGTCACGGTGGAGTTCACGGGGGCCTCAGACCTTCGGGCCCTGCTGCTGCAGCCCGAGGTGGCGCAGCCCCTAGCCGACGCGCTCGTCGAGGCCGTGCGGAACGCACACCGGCATGCCCACGCCTCCAAGGTCTCGATTTGCTGCTCGGCGGCGGCCGGTGACATCTGCCTGGAGATCGCCGATGACGGCAAGGGCCTCGATCACGATGCCTCGCCGGGCATGGGCATGCGGCTGGGCATCCAGGAGGCAATGGCCCGCATCGGTGGCCTCGCGCAGGTACGCAGTCGGCGTGGTGCGGGTACCAGTGTGCTGTTGCGGCTGCCGGTGAAGGCTCAACCGTTGGAAGGAATGCAGGCTGAAGGCCAGCTTCGCAGGCAATGGCCCGAGGTGGCCAGGGGCTGCCAGCAACTCCTGCAGCGACTGGCCGATGGCCAGCTGACACGCGCAGGTCGTCTGGCCGTGCTCGGTGCCCGCATTGAGGATGCCCGCATTCGCGCCTGGCTGGACTCTCGACGCGTTGAGTCCTGGCTCGCTGACCAGGCCTTCGCGGCGGTGGCCCGGGCTGCTGACCGAGGCCGGCTCCTGCGGCTGACCATCCTTGGGGAGGGGGGGAACAGCCTGGTTCCTGAGATGGACCTCGTGCCCCTCCTTGCCGACGCGCAATCCCTGACTGTGACCGTCAGCAGTGCACATGACGAGCTCTTGGCGCTCTTTCAGGCGTGCGGGTCAGGTGCGGTACGAGCCGTCCCCGCCATGGCGACTGACCGGCGCACGGTGATTTCCTGGGAGGCCTTGCCGGACGGTCAGCACCTGGTGCGAGTCCGACGGCACTGTGACTGAACATCGGCCATCCCGACTCACTACCGGGCATCAAGGAAAGTCCGTGTCTGCTGAAGGGGGGACATTGCTCGTGAAGCTTCCTGCCCTGTCCTCCGAAGAGAAGACGCTCTAGCCCTTTTCGTAACACCAGTCACATCGCTACCTTCCATTCGGTGCCAGTCGACTCGTCGGCGGTGTCCCTTCCCGAGTGAAAGTCGAGTTGCCATGCGTACTACCCGTCGAATGTCGATTGCCGGCCTCGCGACCATCGTCGCGCTCGTCGCAGTGAGCCCGATCGCCCTGTCCACCTGGCGCGATGCCACCTCGGACAGCGCTGCGATCACGCCCGCCTATGACTACGGGACAGTGACCGTGGCCAGTGGGGTGCCGACGCTGGTGTACTCAACCTTCCCTGGCGGTGGGCTGACCATCACGCCGTCGATCGCCAACGGGGGAGCCAACAGTGGCTTTGGCAATGGTGGTTCCAGCACGAATGTCG
>VFQT010004196.1_pt1 | contig 12291 bp, 12 predicted proteins | sample 3512381 | NCBI WGS metagenome assembly VFQT01 (sample SAMN10412376, study PRJNA504923) | tailings metagenome | isolation source: Relicate 2 Philex TSF3 active mining site | place: Philippines: Tuba, Benguet | collected 2017-08-29 | reverse complement strand
CAGCGCGGCGCTGGACAGTTCGAGCCAGCCGAGACGAGCTGGAAGCGAGTGATCGCTTTGTCGCCGGCCTTCGCGGATGCCTGGTACAACCTCGGAGTCTTGTATCTCGAGAACCCCATCGAAGGACGAGACCGAATCAAGCAGCTGACGGATGCGATCAACGCGCTGAACGCTTACAAAGACAAGGTGGGGAATTCGGACCCAAACGCCGACAAGTTCATCGAGGAGGCAAAGCTCCTTATCAAGCAGGAAGAGGATCGTCGCACCGAGCAGCTCAAACCGCCGCCAGATGATGGCGGTGACGGAGGTGATGGTGGCGACGGGAAAGATGCTGACGGAAAAGAGGGCGGCGATGGCGGTTGAGTCCGCCTTTCAAAACATCGGGGCGGCTCACAGCCGCTTCCGAGGACCGTATCGAGGAGGTACATGGTATGCGTCTTGACGTAGTGTTTGAGCGCGGTTTCTCCTGGGCACACCTCTCGCGCCTCTTGTGTTCGCTGTTCGTCCTGGTGCTCGCGGTGGCGCCTGCCCGCGCCGAGGAGCCCGCACCGAAGGGGCCCCCGCGGGTCGTCGAACTCGAGGCAATGGTCATCGAGGGGAAGGTCGCCAAGCCCCAGGTGTTCTACGTCCTTGGGCGCAGCCGAGTGCAGTATCAGAGCATCAAGATGAAGGGCAGCTTCGTCGACCGCATAGTACAGGACGCCAAGAAGAATCCCTTCTGAACGAGTTTAACGAAGGCATCCTGTGCGTCGCGAAGAAATCTGGTATTGAGTCAGGCCAAGTGGCGCCAACGCGCGTAAATCGCGTCATTCGGTTGATGCGCCCCCCGAAACACCAGGACACGGTCTGGGGCGGGGTCTGGGAGGAACGATGTCCGAAACAATGTTGCTACGGGTGGGAGTCGTCATGGACCGCGAGGTCGTCGAGGAGCGCCTGATCGAACCTGGAAAGGACATCACGATCGGGTCGGCCTCGAGCAACACCATCGTTCTGCAGGGACCGAACGTCCCGAAGTCGATACTGTTCTTCAAGGCGGCGGCCGACCGCCATATGCTCCTGTTTACCGAACCCACCGGGCGTGTGGACCTCGGCGATGGGCGGCCCCAGCTCTTCTCGGACCTCGTCAACGAGGGGCTCGTAGAGAAGCGTCACAAACAATATCAGTTGCCTCTGAATGCCCGCGCGCGAGGCAAGTGCGAGCACGGCAGCCTCGTGGTGCTCTTCCAGTACGTCGAGCGCGCGGGGGCTCTTGCGCCAAAGACGCCTCCGAAGACGAAGATGGTCCTCGAAGCGACGCTCTGGTGGAACGACACTATCCTGAGCGCTCGGAGCTACTCCACCCAGAGGCCGGTTACGCTCGGCCCCATGCCGGGTTGTGACTTTCAGGTGCCGGGTAAGCTGCTCGAGTCGTCAAGCTTCAAAATCGTCGATGTCAAGGGCTCGCAAGGGGTCATAGAGGTCAAGGACCCCCGCTTGAAGGTCGAGGACCTCGAGGGTGCTGAGCTGAAAGATGGCGTGATCGTGCTCGACCGCCCCCTCTCGGTGAGCGTCGCTCTGCCCGAAGGCTTCCGTCTCGACTTCCGCTTCACCCAGGCAGTGGCCCCGGCGAAGACTTCTCCCTTTGATATTGCGGAGCCCCAGCCCTTCTATTTCATGGCCGGTTCTGCAGTATTCCATGCGGTGCTTCTCGTCATTGCGTTCACCGTCGCGCAGGCCATCGAGCCGGGTTCGAAGAACGAGGCTCGCGCGGAGATCAAGCGTGAGCTTCGGGCAATGATTCAGCAGCAGAAAGAGGAGAAGAAGGCCATCGACGAGGCCAAGGCGAAAGAGGCCGAGGAGAAGAGTAAAGAGAAGTCGTCCGAGGACAAGAAGTCGGAAGAGCCTGAGAAGAAGCAGGAGGCGAAGAAGGAGCCTGCCAAGGCTGAAGCCAAGGCTGCAACCGAGCCGCGTGCGGAGACCGCGAAAGCCGAACCCTCTGGCGTCGGAACCAAGGTCGAGTCAAGCGCTGAGAGGAAGGAACGAATCGCCGAGGGGGTGCGCGCGAAGACCTTCCTGAACAACCTCGGTGGTTCTGGCGATGAGGGCGGCGGTGACGCGCTACCTTCGGCGAAGGCGACAGAGCTCGCGGACGCGTTCAATGACCTCGGTCCGGGCACCAACACCTACGCGAAGAACGGTGACGAAGGGGCAGCGGTCCCGAAGTCCGAGGGGGCCTCGGGGGATGCCAAGTTCAAGACGCTCTCGACCAAGGAGACTGGCGGCGACCGCATCGAGACGCAAACCGTCAAGACCGAGGCGAAGGAGAACGAGGCCGAGACGCAGATCAAGGCAAACGTTCGGACAGGACAGCTCTCCGGGCAGACCGGTGTCGGCAAGGTCGATCCCCAGGCCGTGGCCTCGGTCTTCTCGCGCCGCAAGGGCGCCATCAAGAGCTGCTACGAAAAGGAATTGCGCCGGGATTCGAAGATTTCGGGGCGTGTGGTGCTGAAGTTTACCATTGGACCCGCGGGTCGAATCACAGACATTTCCGCGGTGACGAACACCACTGGGGTTGACAGCATCGCTCAATGTATGGTCGAGAAGGTGCAAGGCTGGAAGTTCGACCCACCAGAGGGTGGGGCTGTGACCTTTACCTACCCGTTCATCTTGGAAGCGAACTGAGTCGGGTGAAACGCGGACCAGAGGATAGTCGGTGGATTCCATCGTAAATGCGTTCCATGAGGGCGGGGATTGGATGTGGGCCATCCTAGCCGTCAACATCATCGTGCTCGGCATCAGCATAGAGAGAGGGATCTGGCTCTACTTCCAGGCCAACCTCAAGCGTCATGCGCTGATGGCGGCCATAGACAAGTACGTCAAAGCGGGCGACTTCGAGCGGGCCCAGGGGCTCGTGGTCAAGCAAAAGGCGCCGATCGCCAAGGTGCTGTCCGCAGGACTGCAGTCCAAAGGCCGTGGCCAGGAAGCCGCGGTGATGCTGATGAATGAGGCGAAGCTGATGGAGATTCCTCGCATCGAGGCGCGCGTCGGATTCCTCGTCATGTTCTCGAACATCTCGACGCTCCTCGGGCTGCTCGGCACCATCGTCGGCCTCATCAAGTCCTTCGCCGCCGTCGCTCACGCGTCAGCCTCCGAGAAGGCGACCGAGCTCGCGCGCGGCATCTCCGAGGCCATGAACTGTACGGCCTTCGGACTGTCGGTTGCCATCTATGCCCTGCTGGTGTACGCGGCGCTTCAGTCCAAGGCTCACAAGTTGGTCGAAGACATCGACCAGTCGAGTTCTGCGCTCGGCAACCTCCTTGCGGAAGTGCCCTGGGCGAAGTGACGACGACCCGCGCATGACCCGCACGAAAAGAAACCCAGAAGCCCTCGCCGTAAAGTTCACGGAGTCTTGATGGAAGCCTTCTCAGTCCAAGCCTTCGCCCATGCGTTCATGGCCACCGCCGCGCCCGCCGCAGGCGAGGCCGCGCACAAGACGTGGTTCGAAGAAGGGGGTATCTTCATGTACCCCATCGCGCTCCTTGGCGTCTTCGTGCTCGTACTCGTTGTGGAGCGCACCTATTTTCTCTACTTCAGGGTCTCGAGCAAGCGGGACATCTTCCTTGCCCGGATGCGTTCCCTCATCCTCGAGCGAAACCTTCCGAAGGCCCTTCAGGTTGTCAACCAGGAGGATAGCCCAGTCGCACGAATCGTGAAAGCCGGACTCGTCAAGGTGAACAGGCCCGACGACCACGTCCAGGCCGCCATGGACGAGACATCCCTCGAAGAGGTACCGAAGATCGAGGCTCGGACAGGGTTGCTACCCATGCTTTCCAACGTGGCGACCCTCATGGGTCTTCTCGGTACCATTGCGGGTCTCATTCAGTCCTTCGGTGCGGTGTCCCAGGCCGACGCCGCCACCAAGGCAACCCTCCTGTCCGCGGGTATCTCGGAAGCGATGAACTGCACGGCCTTCGGGCTTGTCGTCGCGATTCCTGCGCTCGTCGCCTACGCGATGTTGCAAAGCCGAACCCAGCGAGTCCTCGATGACATCAACGCGACGGCGGTGTCGATCCTGAACCTCGTGGTCCTAAACCGCGACACCCTCGGCATCGCGGTCGAGGTTCCTCCCGGTCAGGCGAAGGGTCACGGGGTGTCGTAATGGGAGGCGGAGCCGCTCTACCAGAGAAGGGAGGCAAACGCGGGCTCGACTTCGAGCTCAACCTGGTCCCCTTCATCGACCTCCTGTCCTGCTGCATCAGCTTCCTCCTCATCACCGCGGCATGGACGCAACTCGCACGAATCGAGACCGCGCAAAAGATCGAGCAGGGTGGCGGCGGCGGTGGTGGCGGCGAGCAGACCGACAAGCTTCAGCTCGTTGTCTTTGATTGGGGTTACGAGATCCTGCCTCCAGGCGCCGCCGAGTCCTGTTCAGTCTCGAACAAGAACGGAGAGTTCCAGGTGGGGGCACTGACAAAGCTTGTCGAGTCCTTCAAAAAGGACAGGCCGAATCTGACGGTCGCTGCGGTTGCGGCCCTCGATGGCCTCGACTTCAACGAGGTCGTCAAGGTGATGGACGTCTGTGTCAGCGCAGGTCTGATCAATGTGTCGCTTGGGCAGATTCCTGGCGGGCGTCCAGCCCCTCCGCCCTGTCCGGGGAGTTGAGCGATGGCCATCCGTGCACCCATCGGCGGCGCTGGTCTTCGCGGCATGAAGGCTGGCAAAGAGCAACTCAAGTCTCGAACGAAGAAGAACCTCTCCCAGTCGATCAACCTCACGTCCATGGTCGACTTCATGAGTGTGGTGGTCATCTTCCTCCTCATGAACTTCTCCACATCGGGAGACGCGATGTTCACGCAGCCCGACCTGAGTCTGCCCGAGGCTACCGTTGGCGAAGATGTCGTCCGCGTGCCCGTCATCACGGTCACGAAGAACAGCGTCACCTTGGAGGGCAAGACCGTCGCTGACTCTCCAAAGCTGCTTGAAACCGAAAAGGAAGTAGGACTCGAAAAGCTGATTGACGCTCTCTTCCGCGAGAAAGAGACCTTCAAAGACCTGCATCCCGGCGAGCCGTTCGACGGCAAGATCATCATCGCGGCTGATGAGGGTATTCCTTACAAGCTCGTCCGTCGTGTGTTCGACGTCGCTGCGAAGTCCGGCTACGTGCGGGTCAACTACGTCATCCGCCTCGCCTCCAAGAGACCACCGCAATAGGTGCGAGACCGAGGTTTTGCGCGAAGGCGCGGAGTTTCGCTCCACAGGAGTGATCACGGTCGAGGGCGAGAGCAACATTGCTAGGCCCGCAGTCAACCCGGGTAGCAAGGTTGAGTTGACCTCGTACATGCCTCCGGCGTACCATATTGCCGTTCTCCGCACGCAGGAGGACGCGGGGGCAAGTGCAAGATCGCACAACGACCGATGTGCAAAGCCCACGGAGACCATAAGTGGACCTCAAGACCCGCAAAATCCCGATAGCCACCTATCTGGCTCTGCTGATCGCCGCTGCCATAGGCGTCGGGGTGCGGGCTGAGAACGGGCCGCCGTCGGGCCCCGTACTTACGAGCGAAGAGGAGGATCTGTCAGACTTCTCAGTCGAGACGCTCGTCGACAGGTCGAACAATCGCGTCAAAAAGATGGAAGAGCAACTCACCGACTCTTTCTGGCTCCTCGAGGCCTCATTGTCTGCGGGTGATGTCAACGGCGCGAACATACGGAACGAGGCTATCACGGTCATGAAGGGCCTGGTAAAGCTGAGCGAGCAGAATCTCATGACCATGCGACAGCGTGCCGCCGAGGGCGACCGGAAACGCGTCGAGAACGAATACGTAAAGATTTCAATCGCCGCGGCGAAGGTCGGAGAGTACTACGCGCAGGTCAAGAGCGCCGTAGGCCTCGGCGCTAGTGCCCTCGAGTTGTCCTCGGTGGAGAGGCGCCTCGTCTTCTCGGGCAGTCTGCCGATCGTCGACGAGCTGCCTCGCCTCTACACCCAGAGCTACGACGCGCTCGTCACCTCTCCCTCGGAGCCCGTCCATGCCAGTCCCTTCTTCTGAGTTCGCCCCAAGGTGCGGCTCCATGTCGTCCTCCCTGGGAGCCCTCTGAACTTGGCACGCCTTGCGACCATCATCGGCTCACTGGGCCTGTCGTTCTCGGCTATCTTCGGGCTTGTGCCTTCGGCATCTGCCCAGGAGTTCGCGCAGGGATGGCAGGACCCCCGTCTCATCAGCCCAGTTGGCCTCGGGCCGCGCTACAGCGGTCTCGTCGGTGCGGGTGTCGGCCTCCTGTCGAAGAAGCCCAATTTTGGCATTACGGCGGGCGAGTTCATCCTGCAGCCCCGATTCTTCCTCGAGACGGACTACACCTCGAACTTCTTTCGCGCGGACAAGCGCAACGGCGACACCGAAGGTGCCGCGTCCTTGCACGTCCGCCCGGGACTCGCGGTCTTCAATCCCGACTACAACGACGTCGCCCTCAGCATGGGGATCGACCTCGATGTGTTCGTCCCCTTCGGCAGCGAGGCTGTGAGCGACAAGACGAACCTCGGCGGACGCGCCCAGGTGTCAGCGGCGTTCTTTCCCCGCTCGGCCTTCACGCTCACCCTGAACGAAAGCTTCGAACGTACCCTGTGGATGCGGCCTCAGGTGGGCTCCAACGCCAACAGAAACCACAACGTCATCGGGGCCGATGTCTCCTTCCACCCCGGCGGTCGGGCCCTCGACTTCACCCTGGGCTATGCCTACGAGGCGATCCGCTTCGATGACCTCGGACGCATCGACACCGACGAACACATCCTCCGCTTCATGTCCTCATGGCGCTTCTACCCGATGACCTATGCCTTCATCGAGTCGACCCTTGCCTTTTCAGACTATTCCAACAGCAGCGCTGGCGACGCCGCCGTGATCGGTAATCTCGTGCCAGGCATGCCATTCAAGGTCTACGGAGGGCTTTCGGGCTACATCACCGAGCGTCTCGCCATCCTCGCCCGCATCGGCTACGGCAAGAGCTTCCTCGACCGCGGTGAGAACTTCGAATCGGTCATCGGCATGGGGCAGGTGAGCTGGCGTTTCGGACCCCGTACCATCCTTCATCTCGGCTTCGCGCGCGACTTCGAGCTCGCCCCACTCGGCGGATACTCGACCTTCATGCGACCCTACGTGACCTTCACCCAGCGCTTCGGGGAGCTCGCCGAGATGAGCGTCGACCTCGGCTACGACATCCGCACTTACGGACCCTGGCAGCCGCTCCCTGTAGAAACCGAGTCCGGTACGACCACCCCGGTCGTATCGGATACTACCCGCTCGGAGGGGGTGTTCCGTGCTGGTGTCGTGTTCGACTTCGACGTCACTCGCCTCATCGGTGTGACCGCCGGTTATCGACTGGAATCACTCGTCTCCGACTATTCGATCACGACGCTTGGGCAGACGAATTTCACCGCCTACGATGACCACCGCATCTTTGCCTCTTTGAACCTGAGGTACTGAGGTGCTGCGCGCCTGTCGTCTCGGCATGCTCGCACTTGTTGCGGCCGTGTCGGCTTGCCAGGGTTGCCAGGAGGCCCCGGTCAACTATCAGGCGCCCCCCGTCGACCTGCAGCAGCATCTCGACCGTATCGGCCTCGGTCCCGGAGATGTCTTCGAGGTCTCCGTCTACGGTGAGGAGCGCCTCTCGGGTGTTCATCGCATCGCACCTGACGGGGCGATTCAGTTTCCCCTCATCAATCGCGTCCTCGTCGAGGGAATGACCCCGAGTGAAATCGCCGAAGAGCTCAAGAAGCGCCTCCAGGATGGCTTTCTCCGCGACCCCTCCGTGTCGGTCTTCGTCAAGGAGTACAACTCCAAAAAAGTCTTTGTTCTCGGCGAGGTGCAAAGGCCAGGCACCTTTCCCTACTCGGCGCAGATGAACATCGTCGAGGCGGTCACACTCGCCGGTGGCTTCAAGGACTCGGCCAACGCGAACTACGTCATCGTCACTCGCCATGCCCCTCAGGGCGACACGCGAGTCCCAGTGCCCGTGAAGAAGATTACCGAGGGCAAGGCGCCCAATTTCAGTCTCCAGCCAGGCGACATCATCTTCGTTCCCGATACCCTCCTCTGACCGTGGTCGTCCGCCTCCCGCATCACTACGCCATGCTCGGGCTCAGCTCGGACGCCACCCGGGAAGACGTTCGAGAAGCCTATCGCCGCGCCGCACAACGATGGCATCCCGACGCGCTCGTCTGTGCTCGGCGAGCACCCGACTCGGGGCGCATGGCGGCCACCACAGAGGCCTTCGAGACCCTCGATGAGCCTGCACGGCGCGCCGCCTACGATGCCGCTCTCAAGGACGCTCTCGACGATAGGCTTGCCAAGGCCGCACGCGGCCCACTCGCCCAGCTCGTCGACCGGGTCATCGGTATCCGCCAGGCCGCCCCGGCGTCTGGTCGCAATCGCCGTATGAGGCTCGACGTGCCATTCGCAGATGCGCTCGGCGGCTTCGAGACCACCATCGAGCTCGACGTGGCCGACCCTTGTGATGCCTGCGACGGCGAAGGGTTCGGGGCCGATGGGCGCGCGATACTCTGCGGCGAGTGCGCGGGCGTCGGCGAGATCTTCTCGAGCGATCTCCTGCGTTCCTCCTGGTCGCCCTGCAAAGTCTGCGACCAACGGGGCTACCATCCCGAGCCCCCCTGTGCTGTCTGTCGCGGGCGGGGACAGGTCTCGAACGAAAAGCGCCTCGTCATCCCGATTCCTGCGCAGGTCGAATCCGGCACCGTCCTGAGGGTTCGGGGGGCTGGCGAGCCTCCTCAGACTGGCGGCCCCGCGGGCGATCTGCTCGTCGAAGTGACGGTCCTTGCCAACCCCTTCATGTCGCGCCGCGGACGTGACCTCCTCATCATGCGCCCCATCCCGTTCTGGCTCGCGCTCACAGGTGGCACTATCGAGGTCCCGACCCCCTCGGGATGCGCGACGCTGAAGTTGCCTCCTGGAGCCCGCGATCGCGAGACGCTGAGGCTCGAGCGTTGGGGCTTCGGCGTTGGCGAACAACGCGGAGACGCCTTCGTGACCCTCATAATCGAGTGGCCCGAGGGCCTCGACGAAAGCGCACGCAACGCCCTCATCACTTGGGGGCGTGCACTGTCCCCGGAAAGTTTTCCGGAGACGGCGCGTTTCGAGTCCGACCTGCTCGCCCCCGGCCGCAGTTCTGAGCGCCACGCGACCGGGGCCCGCGACTTGACGCCGAGGTCTCCCTCATGAAGTCCAAAACGTCGGCTTTTCTCCGGGGGATCACTCTCGCGTGTCTCCTCGCGTTCTCCTCGTCGTCGGGCGCAGAGCCCCCCACCGACCCCGCAGCGGTAGGCGCCGAGGTCCCGCCGTCGCCGCCCACCTCCGCCGACGTCGAAGCCCTCTTCTCTGCCCATCGCTACGCCGAAGCGCTCGAGATGGCCGCGCGCCTCCACCCTGAACTCCCGCCCCTCGAGGCCCTCGACAAGCTCGTGGGCTCTCGCCTCCTCGAAGCCGAACTCGCTACACTATCCCTCGACGGCCTCGACGCGCCGCTCGCCGCCTGGCTCGCAGGCCACGCCCTGACCCATGTCGAGGCCTGTGCGGGCCGCCGCTGCCTCCGCGCAGTCGAGACCCTCGCGCGCTTCCTCCCGCTCGTGTCCGATACCGACCGCGCGCGCTTCGACACCGTCCTCTCGCCGCTCTCCAAACGCCTCGCGGCCTACGTCGAGCCCTCGCCCGCCCGCGTCGGCGTCCTCCTCCCACTCTCGGGCCCCCACGCCGCTTTTGGCCTCGCCGCGAGAAAGGCGATCGAGCTCGCAGCACCCATCGGCGTTTCTCTTGATTTTCGAGATACTCGAGGAGAGGCCGAGACCGCCCGCGCACAAGCCGAGGCGCTCGTCTTCGAGGCTCGCGCGACCGCCCTCCTCGGCCCCATCGGACGCCTCGAGAGCGCCGCTGTAAGCGCCTTTGCCCGGGCTTGGTCAATCCCCCATATGCCGCTCACCACCGCGGTCGACCCGGCCGATGCGAGCGTCCTCGACGGCCACCCCGACCCGGTCTTGCGCCTGCGCACTTCCCCCGCCGAGCTTGCCGAGGGCCTCGCACGCCACGCCCGTATCGAACTCGGACTCTCCCGCGCGGCGGTCTTCCTGCCCGACCAGGTCGCCGCCCGCGAACAGGCGGAAGCCTTCGCCCATGCCTTCGAGACCCTCGGCGGCGCCGTCGTCCGCACGGTCGCCTTCAATCCAAGCGCTTCCATCGACGACGCCGTGCGCGAGCTCCTCCCCGCGGTCACTTCGAAAAAACCGAAGTTGGACTTCGATACTCTCTTTTTTCCGGCGGATGTGCCGACCGTAAAGCGCCTCCTCCCCGTCCTGCAGAAGCGCGGACTCGTGTTGAAGCTCTCGCCTGACGCTCCAGCGAAAAAAGCGCCCCCTCGTGTTCAGCTGCTCGGCATCGCCGCATGGTCGACCTCCCTCCTCATCGACCACACGGACCGCCTCACCGAGAACGCTATCTTCGCCGACACTTTCGTCAGCGAGGTCGAGAGTCCCCTCGTGTCCGATTTCGTCTCGCGCTTCGTCGCGGCCCACGGCGACCGCCCCTCACCGCTTCAGGCCGAAGCCTACGACGCCATCCGGCTTCTCGCCGCGGCTCTGCTGCCACCTTCTCCTGTGCCAACGACCCACCGCGACCTCGTCCTCGAACGACTCTTTGCTCCCCGCATCATCGAGGGTGTCACTGGCGCAATAGGCATCGATTCCGGACGCGTCCGCCCACGCGCTCATCTCCGGACTGTCGATGGGATACGGATCAGGGCCCGTCTCCCCGAAGCCGACGAGCGCGCCCTTCGCGGCGGTGCGCCCCTCCTCGAGACCCCCGCGGTCCGCCCCCAGGGGCCGGTGCGTTGATGCCTCGCGGACGAGATCTCTCCGAGGACTGGCTCATCGAGACCCTCCTCGCCTCCTGCCCGACCCGTCCCCTCCCCGAGGGGCCTGGCGATGACGCGGCCTTCCTGTCGGCCTCGCCGCGCGTCATCACGACCGATGTCCTCATCGAGTCGACCCACTTCCTGCGCGCCCATCCGCCCGAGTGGCTCGGCTGGAAAGCGCTGATGGTGAACCTCTCCGACGTCGCGGCGATGGGGGCCACCCCAGAGAGCTTCCTCGTCTCGGTCGCGGTCCCCGACGACCTCCCCGCATCGACCTGGGCTCGCCTTTGCGAGGGGCTCGGCGAGGCCGCGCGCATATCGAACGTCGCCGTCGTCGGCGGTGACACGGTCCGGAGCCCCGGCCCCCTCTGCCTCACCATCACCGCGTGGGGAAAGGCCGAAGCCCGACTCCTCACCCGCAGCGGTGGTAAGACGGGCGACGTCCTCATGACCACCGGGCCCATCGGGCGCTCGGGTCTCGGACTCTCCCGCTGGCTTGGCTCCGAGGCCTCATCCCTCTCGTGGGAGGCTGCCCTCCCCGAGACCCTGCTCGAGGACCCCGCCATTCGCTGGCATCTCCGCCCCGAGCCCCCTCTCTGGGCTGGTCCCCTCGCGCTTAGCCTCGGCGCGACCGCCGGCATGGACCTCTCCGACGGCCTCGCGACCGACCTCCCCCGCCTCGCCCGCGCGAGCGCCCTCGACCTCGACGTCGACCTCGATCTCCTCCCCGCAGACCCCCACGCCCCTCTCTCCGCCCTCGCCCGCGCTGCGTCGGGCGAAGACTACGGACTCGTCATCCTCGCCCCCCGCGCCTCGGTCGACCGCCTCAGCGCCCTCGGTTTCGTCGCCCTCGGAAAAGCCAGCCCTTCCTCCGGCGCGCCATCCGTGAGATGGCATCACGAAGGCCGCGAACTCCCTCGTCTCGCGCCCTCGTTTACGCACTTCGGAGAGTCGCTGCCGTGACCGATCGCGCAGCCATCGCAGCCTACCTCGGGGCGCTCGAGCCGAATGCCCGGATCTCCCCCGGGCTCCTGTCAAACCCGCTCGCGAGGACGAACTGGCAGTCGGTGGGCCACGATCGCCTCCTGCCGATGCTGCCCGATCCCGCATGCGCCCGTGAAACGCCTAGCCTCGACCACCTCGAGCTCGCCCTCGAGGACCTCCTCTTCGACCATCGCGTGAACGTCCTCGTCGTCAACGGCGGCGATGGCACCATCCACCACACCCTCAACGCCGCACTGCGTGTCACCGAGCGTGCCAGCCTCCAGACCGGGCTCACCGTCCCCCTCCCGCTCTTTCTCTTCGTCAATGGCGGCGGCATGAACATGCTCGCCCGCGTCTTCGACTCCCGCGGCCACCCCGTGAGGACCCTTCGCCGCTTCCTGGAGCGCACGCGCGGCGCCC
>VFQT010004195.1_pt1 | contig 12292 bp, 13 predicted proteins | sample 3512381 | NCBI WGS metagenome assembly VFQT01 (sample SAMN10412376, study PRJNA504923) | tailings metagenome | isolation source: Relicate 2 Philex TSF3 active mining site | place: Philippines: Tuba, Benguet | collected 2017-08-29 | reverse complement strand
CACCGGTGTCCGGCTGACTGACTAAAAGTTCATCAATGTTTACACCCAGCTTCTTAGCGTATTCAGGATCTAGTGCGTGCTCAGCGTCAATGAAGGCCGCCACTCCGCCAGCTCTTTGAGCATTGGCAATGGCATGGAGGGCGATGGTGGTCTTTCCAGATGACTCAGGACCGTAGACCTCGACGATTCTTCCCTTGGGCAATCCGCCAATACCGAGAGCAACATCCAGGGCAATCGCGCCAGTTGGAATGGATTCAATCGGAGCCCGCTCCTCGCTGCCCAGCTTCATCACTGAGCCTTTTCCAAACTGACGATCAATCTGGGCCAGGGCGGTTTCTAGTGCTTTCTCGCGCTCTGCTGCTGTGGGCATTACATCCTCTTTTCCTCGGTATTTAGACATGCTCTAGAAGCTAGCTGCCCGCTCAGACACTTTGGTTAGAAATCCGACACGCTGTGGATAACTTGTCTATTGCCTAAGTTGTGAAAACTCTAAGCGTTCGAACAAAATTTCGAATAACCTCAGTCGGCGTGTCTTGGGGTCTTCAGTATCCCAAGCCAGCGCTCTTTGGGGATATTCAGCTGGGTGCAGATGGCGAGCCAGATTTCCCTGGGCTCTTCCCCAAGGGCAATCAGTTCATTAGGGGTACGATCCCCAAGTAAATCAAGCCTGGTGTCGCTCAGCACAACAGCGGCAAAGTCCCCGAACTCATCCTGCATGAGCTCTTGGAATCGGCTTAGGGTCACTGTCTGGTGAAAAGATCTGCCTCAGTGACGAAGTCGTCCGGCAGGGTGTCTGGGATGAAGGTGTCGTCGAAGTAGACGCCCTCAGCGGCGGCTAGACGCTCGGAAACATCCCTTAGGACCACCGATAGCGGAACTTCCAGGGCCTCGGCGACAGCAGCCAGAATTTCAGAGGAGACCTCTTTTTGGCCACGCTCGACCTCCGAAAGGTAGCCCAGAGCCACCGATGCCTTAGCCGCCACCTGGCGCAGGGTTGCCCCTTGACGCTGGCGGTGAGTGCGAAGCACATCGCCGATCTCTTGCCTTACTAGTAACAAGTTTCCTCCTGGGCCTCTAATCTACCCGCTGGTAGGGACAAAGATAGAGCCTGCTGCTGAATGTTTCCTGAGGTTAAACCTAAAAGTCCGATAACTCTTCCCGCAGGATTTCTAAAGCCCTGGCCATGGTGGCTTCTCGAATCTCTGCCCTGGATCCAGAAAACTGCTCGGCAAATACCCTGGTCTCCCCCTTGGCACTGAGGCCGATATAGACCTCCCCGACTGGCTTTCCAGCCACCGAGTCTGGCCCTGCCACGCCCGTGGTGGAAAGACCAATCACCTTTTCGGAGGCTAACTGCATGGCTGAGGCGAATCTGGATCGAACCGAGTCGGCCAGCTGGGCTGCTACCTCAGGGTCAACTGCACTCTGCTGCTGAATTAGGGAGCTAGACACCCCGAGCAGCTGCTGCTTGATCTGATCCTGGTAGCAGTTGATTCCACCCAAAACCACATCCGATGCCCCAGCTACTTCCACGAGCGCGCTGCAAACCATCCCGGCGGTTAGCGACTCTGCAGTGGCGATGAAAACATCTTTGGCTTTGGCAAGAGAAATTATTTCTTCGGCCACAGATACAGCGCCCCTGTCCACAAAGTGATGGCAACTGTGAACCACAGCACCACGTCAGTAAACCAGAAATACCAGTCACCTAAAAAGCCAAATGGTGCAATCACCAAGCAGACTGCAACAATCTGCATCACAGTCTTGAACTTCCCACCTGAACTTGCTGGCAGCACTCGCCGTCTGACGATCAGTAGTCGAAACAAAGTGATGCCAAGTTCGCGGAGCAGAATCAAGCCTGTGGCGTACCAGGAGACTGCATCAAGAACAGATAAAACAATTAGCGAACCAGATAGCAGAGCCTTATCGGCGATTGGATCAAGAATTTTTCCAAGATTAGTGATTAGCCCTCTTCGCCGAGCAATAGATCCGTCTAATCCATCCGTGGAGGCAGCCAAAATTAGAATCACCATCGCCACCAGGCGCATTATCGGATCAGACCAGAACTCTAAGAGCAACCAGAGCACCAGCGGCACCATCGCCAGTCTCAGCGAGGTAATTAAATTAGGTGTTTGCCGATAGAAAAAACTCTTAGTAGTCATCTCTTCGACCGGTGAGCTGCCAGGCATCTTCATCAGGGCTATCCTCCCCCGATACCTCATCCCCTGCAACTGGAGCATTGCCGCTAATTCTCGAGATAGCCTTGGCCATATCCTCTGGCCTAATCAAAACCTCTCTAGCCTTTGAGCCCTCGGAGGGTCCAACAATGCCGCGGGACTCTAGAAGATCCATCAGTCTGCCTGCCTTGGCAAAGCCGACCCTGAGCTTTCTTTGCAGCATCGAGGTTGAACCAAACTGAGAGTTGACCACCAGATCACAGGCCGCCAGCAGTAGCTCTAGGTCATCACCAATTTCGCTATCAATGCTTCGCGATTGCTGGACGAGGGTGACATCAGATCGATACTCGGGATCCATCTGTGCCTTCACGTGGGAGACAAGTTTGTGAAGTTCTGGCTCGGAGACCCAAGCACCCTGCACACGAATTGGCTTATTCGAACCCATCGGAGCAAACAGTGCATCACCCTGACCGACCAGCTTCTCAGCTCCAGGGCCATCCAAGATAACTCTGGAATCAGTCAGGGACGAAACCGAGAAGGCAAGCCTGGACGGAACATTGGCCTTTATCAAACCAGTGACCACATCCACCGATGGCCTCTGCGTGGCCAAGACCAGATGAATACCGCTAGCCCGAGCCAACTGAGTGATTCTGACAATCGCATCTTCAACATCGCGAGGAGCAACAATCATCAGATCCGCTAGCTCATCGACAACCACCAGAAGATATGGATAGGGCATCAACTCACGCTTAGAGCCACTGGGTGGTGAGATTTCACCAGCCACCACAGCGCGGTTGAAATCGTCAATGTGCTTGAAGCCAAAGGATGCAAGATCGTCGTATCGAGAATCCATCTCTCGAACCACCCACTGCAGAGCCTCCGCTGCCTTCTTGGGATTGGTAATGATTGGTGTCACCAAATGCGGAACACCCTGATAGGCAGCCAGCTCAACTCGCTTCGGGTCAATTAGCACCAGTCGAACTTCAGCCGGCGTTGCACGCATCAAAATCGAAGCAATCATCGAATTGACAAAACTTGACTTACCAGCACCTGTAGCGCCAGCCACTAGGAGGTGCGGCATCTTGGCAATATTCGCAACCAGATACCCGCCCTCAACATCTTTACCAACACCGATGGTGAGAGGGTGTGGAGAGGCCTGAGCATTCTTGCTTCTGAGAACATCGCCGAGAGTGACAATTTCTCGATCAGTGTTTGGAATCTCAATTCCAATCGCACTCTTTCCTGGTATCGGAGAGAGAATTCTCACCTCATTAGAGGCAACCGCGTATGAGATGTTGTTGGTCAGTCTGGTTACAGCCTCCACCTTCACACCCGGCGCAAGCTCAACCTCATAGCGGGTCACCGTGGGTCCCCTTTGGAAGCCCGAGACCTTTGCTTCAACGTCAAACTCTTGGAAAACTGCATCGATGGCTGCTGCCACCGAACTGTTCACCGTGGTCGTGGCCTTAGCTGGAGAACCGGCCGCCAGGATTCCAAGACCTGGGAGAACGTATGGCTTGCGCTGCTTGGGCGCTGGGATATCAATCGGTTCGGTGACACCCTCTTCGGCCTTGAAGAAATCTAGATCGGGTTCATCGTTTACTGGATCAGTTTCTAATTCAAGCTCTGGCAGCTCTTCTTGAACTGGTTCGTCTATGACTTCGAGTGGGGTTTCAAAAGCCTTGGGCTCCTCTTTTTCTTTCTGCCACCACTTACTCTCGGTTTCAACCTTTACCTTCTTCTGCTTTTCCTCTGTCACGTTGAAGAGAAAACGGTAAAGCTGATGAATTCGATCGACCACCTGATTAGGAGGGGTCCCAGTCATAATCAAAAGCGAGGCAATTGCTAGTAGCACTAGCGCTGGGACCGCACCCCAGATGGTGAGAAGGCTGTAGAGAGGTCCCCCGATCAACCAGCCGAATAAACCACCGGCTTCAGCAAGCTGTGGCACACCACCGTTAGGCGTCGGTCTTGCCGAGAAGACATGAAAAAACCCAGAGAGCACCGAAAGAAACAACCAAAAGCCAAGAGCGAACCGAGAGGAATCTCTGAGGGATGTGGGGTGGCGAAATAAAAACATGGAATAGGCAAACAGCACCACTGGTAGTCCATAGCTCACCAAGCCAAATAACAAACCAAAGGTGTACTGATGCAGGAAAACCGCCCAGGCCTCATTGTTCAAAAACCAGGCAAACAGGACGCCGAAGATGCTGAGAACAAAAAGAGCGAAGGGTAGGCCGTCTCTTCTGTCCTGATCCCGAATTTCTTTGCTAAAGGACCGCACGAGTGATCCAATGCCATGGGCGGAGGCCATGTAGATGCGCTGCAGGAAGGGGAAAACCTTGTTTCCAGCTGAATCCTTGGCGCTGGACCGACTGGGTGCGGCGGAGCGCGAGCGCTTGCTGCCGCCTGCTCTCTGCGGCGGCTTAGTCTTTCCAGCCATGACTAAAAAGTTAGCAACTGGATGCTAAAAACAGGCTTAGGCAGGGCGAGAAGAGTAGACAACGACGGGGATGATTACAGGACGCCGACGATGCGCCTTGGCCACCCATGACCCCACGGTCTTTCTTATTACCTGTTGGAATTGGTAGCTATCTCGCATCCCATCACTGGCCGCTTGGCTGAGAGCCTGCTGAATGGCAGGAAGAATATCGTCAAAGACATGATCCTCTTCCGCATATGCTCGGGCGGTAATCGCGGGACCCTCGACTAACTTTCCGCTCTCTTTGTCTACAACAGCAAATATAGAAATGAATCCTTCGGCAGCGAGGGTTCTCCTGTCCTGCAAGTCCTCTTCGGTAACCTTTCCAACTGCCTGGCCATCTACATAGAGCATGTCGCAACGAATCTTGCCAACCAATTTTGCTTTGCCATTTGCTAAGTCAACTACTGAACCATCCTCGGCAACAATGATGTTGTCTTCGTGAATTCCAGTTTTCTTAGCCAGTTTGGCATTTGCCATCAGGTGACGAAATTCACCGTGAATAGGCATGACGTTCTTCGGCTTGATTATGTTGTAGCAGTAGAGGAGCTCTCCGGCTGCTGAGTGACCAGAGACGTGAACATTTGCATTTCCCTTGTGGACGACATTTGCACCAAGTCTGGTCAAACCATCAATTACCCGATAGACCGCATTCTCATTGCCAGGAATCATGGAGCTCGCGAGCAATACCGTGTCATCCTCGCCAATTTCAATCTGGTGATCTTGGTTGGCAATTCTGGATAGCACTGCCATCGGTTCGCCCTGAGAACCAGTGGACATGAAAACCAGTCGATTGTCTGGCTTATCGCTGGCCTCGGCAAGATCAATCACTGCACCATCTGGAATTTGTAAGAAGCCAAGCTCGGCAGCAATGCGCATGTTTTTCACCATGCTGCGACCAACAAAAACCACCTGGCGATCGTTATTGAGTGCTGCTTCAATAACCTGCTGAACCCTGTGAACATGGGAGGCAAACGAGGCGACGACGACCTTGCCCCTGGTTCTAGAGACCACACCTTCAATAACTGGGCCAATGTCCTTCTCTAACGGTGTGAAGCCTGGAACATCGGCATTGGTGGAGTCAACCATAAACAGGTCAACGCCCTCCTCGCCAACCTTGGCAAAAGCCCTCAGGTCGGTGAGTCTGCCATCCAGTGGCAGCTGGTCCATCTTGAAATCACCGGTTGCCAACACGGTCCCAGCGACCGAGCGGATTATCACCGCTAGCGCATCGGGAATTGAGTGATTGACCGCAACATACTCACACTCAAAGCCAGCAATCTTGCTCTTCATGCCCTCACTAACCAGATTGACCTTGGCAGTTATTCGGTGTTCGGCAAGCTTCTCCTGAACAAACGCCAAGGTGAGCTTGGATGCATAGATTGGAATATCTGGCCGCATCTTTAGAAGATAAGGAACTCCACCGATGTGGTCCTCGTGTCCATGGGTGAGAACTAGTCCCTCAATTTTCTCCAGCTTGTCGCTGAGATATCCCAGGTCAGGAAGAATCAGGTCTACCCCTGGCTGAGTGTCCTCCGGAAATAAAACACCGCAGTCAACCATCAGTAATTTGTCGTTAAGTTCGAAAACAGTGCAGTTGCGACCGATTTCACCCACGCCACCTAGCGGAATAATGCGCAGTGTGTCTGGAGAAAGTAGCGGAGGGTTCTGCACTAGCGTGTGGTTCCCGCTACCTTCGGTAGCGCTCCGCCAGCTGCCGCATTGCGGTCAGGACGGAAGTTATCAAAACTTACTCCAGGTACCGAAATCACCTGGTCAATGCCACCTTCAATCAAAGCAGCCTCATGATCCTCAGGTCCCACCAGAGGTAGACGAACTCTCGGAGAGCTGATGTGGCCTAGAGCATGTAGAACATATTTAGCCGCCACGGTCCCAGGCACATGAGTCATGATCGCCCTCTGCAGTGGCTCCAGTGCGTTGTGAACCTTGAGGGCCGAGTGGAAGTCATTTCTATTAGTGGCATCCACCATTTCTCGATAAGCATGAGGAGCAATGTTGGCGGTGACACCAATCAATCCAGTTGCACCAATCGCAATGTGAGGAAGAACATTGGAGTCATCGCCAGAAAAATACATCAACCCCGTCTCCAGCATCAATCGAGAGGCCTGTGCTAGATCACCCTTGGCGTCCTTAATCGCAACAATGTTGGGATGCTTCGCTGCTCGATGGAAAGTTTCATAGGAGATTGCAACGCCTGTTCTTCCAGGAATGTCATAAAGAATTACCGGCAGATCCGTGGCATCGGCAATCAGGCGGAAGTGTGTGAGGATTCCTGCTTGAGTCGGCTTGTTGTAGTAGGGAGTGACGACCATTACGCCATCAGCGCCGGCCTTTTCGCTGGCCTTATATAACTGAATAGCGTGAGCAGTTTCGTTAGAGCCACCACCGGTAATAATCTTCGCCCTACCAGCAGAGACACTCTTGCCAACTTCGACCAGCTTTATTTTTTCTGCATCGGTGAGGGTTGATGTCTCACCTGTGGTGCCAGTGACAACGACCCCATCAGCGCCATTGGAGATCACATAGTCAATGTGTCTTTCAACAGCCGGCCAGTCAACCTCACCCTCAGCGGTCATTGGGGTGACAAGCGCAACCAGAACCTGGCCGAAGACATCCTTTTGCTGGGTAACCATTTGTTTAGCCTAGCGATATAGGAACTATGGGGCTACTCGACCATTTTCATTGAATGCCTCATAGCTAAGAGGCATCAACTCGGCCCAAAAGGCCTCCATCTTTTCAGCGACCATCTCAATCTCCCTCTGCGGGAAGGATGGGAAGTGAGTGCCCTCGCGCTTGGTTCGCAGCGAGAGGAAGTTCATCAGCGAGCGGGCGTTCATTGTCACATACATCGATGAGTAAATGTTCAGCGGCAAAACGATGCGGGCAACCTCTCTAGCTACACCTGCCTCAAGCATTCTCTGATATGCCTCATAGCTTGCACGAGTGACCATCATTGTCTCCTGCTGAACCAGTGCAAACTGCTCGGCTGTGCCATCAACAAATTCATAGTGCCCAGGCTTACCAACTTGAATTAGTTTCCTGTCTTCACCTGGAACATAGAAAACTGGTCTCAGCTCTCGATAGCGACCAGACTCTTCGTTATAGCTGGCAATGCGATGCCGCATGAACTCGCGAAAAACAAAGATTGGTGCCTGAACATAAAAAGTCAGTGAGTTGTGTTCAAAGGGAGATCCGTGACGATCGCGCATCAGATAGTTGATTAGACCCTTGTCTTTTTGTTTCGCTTCAGCGTCTGCATTCTTGGCCGAATCTAGGGTCTGCTCACCCTGGGTAGATACGCGGGCGGCAAATAATACGTCCGAGTCCCGGGCGCTGTGCCTAACCAGCTCTACCGTTACATCACTTCTGAATTCAATCTCGCTCATCGCGAAAAGCCTAGGCGTTCTGGAAAGTAAAAAGGTGTAACACTCCGCAATTCCCCTGCCGAATGACCTAACCTAGGGCGGTGGATTCCTGGCTGGCGGTTCTTTCCCTGTTGGCGATAGCCACACTCCTAGGACTGGGTTACCGACTTCTGCATGGTAGGGGTCACCGGGTCAACCGAAAAAAACCGATTGATCTAAAGTCTCTTTCTCCAACCAAGAACGGTGTTCCAACCGTTGAGCTAGGAAAGAAAGCAACCCTGCTGCAGTTCTCGACAATCTACTGCGGTCAGTGCCCAGGGGTAAGACGGCAGTTGGCCCAGCTGGAATATCGACTGGGTGGCCTATCACACCTCGAAGTAGATATAACAGAGCGAATCGAGATAGCCGCCCAGTATGGAATTACCCAAACGCCAACCGTGTTTGTCCTCAACAGCATGGGTGAGCTGGTTTATCGAGTTGGCGGAGTACCTAATCTGAACAAACTAAACCAAGAGCTAGAAAAATTAGGAGTCAAATGAGCAAGATGATCGATCCAAGAGCCCCGAGATTCGGTGCAGCAATCACATCACTGCTTTCCCTCATCGGCTTTGCCGATGCCTCGACAAACTTTGGCCTAATCACCCAGGTGTTCACTGGTCTTCTACTTGTGCTTTTCCTCTGGAATGTTTTTCTGCCTGAGTCCCACCCATACAAAAAACTATTTCAGCTGATCAGAAAAAAACTTGGGGAGCCAAAAGAATTGGAGGATTCTCGTCCTCCTCGATTCGCCCAGCAGGTTGGGCTTAGCTTTGCCATAGTTGCAACTTTGGGATTGCTACTGAACTCACAAATTATTTCAGCCGTGGCACTGGCATTTATATTCCTGGCAGCATTTCTAAACGCATTCTTCAACTTCTGCCTTGGTTGCCAGATGTATTTGCTGCTAAAGCGCGCCGGCCTGTTTCGCAATTGAGATAGCTTTTCTAGCGCTCGCTCTAGCGCGCTTGCGATCACCGAGCTTGTCATAGGAGTCAGCCAGTAAATACCAGAGCAGATAGTTGGTCTCGTCTGCCTCAAGCTTTTGCTTGATTGATTCAAAAATCTCTCTGACACTTTCAGTCTGAGCCCGTCCGCTTGGTCGAAGCTCGTATCCTGGTGCCTCCATGCCGCTAGCGATAAACAGCTTCTCCAGGTTGGCAAGCCTTAGACCAAATCTGATCTCAAAAAAGATAGTTGCCAGAGCTAGAAGGGGAAATAGCAAAATTGCAATTCCCATCACCAGCGCAACAGGCTGCCCATCCTGAATCAATACAACAGCACGCTCGAAAAGCAAGAATGCATAGAGCAGAGTAATGACAACCATTAGCGCCAACCAAACTTTGGTTAGCAATTTAGCCAAGCACCTTCTCTAGACCAACGCTTAGGCCGCTTGCTTTAGATGCGAACTCAATCGATCTAAGAATGCCTAAGGAATATGCGCGATGTGAGCTGACATCGTGGGTAATAACTAACTGCTCGTCATCTGCGGCAAATACAGTTTCCTGCTTGGCTGATACTCCAGGAAGACGTATCGAATGAATCGGCACCCCGTCGATAATTTTTCCCCGAGCTGGCTGATCACTACCTGGAACCAGATGTGACTGAGCTCTAGATTTTCCAATTAGTTCAGCTGTTCTAATGGCTGTTCCCGATGGGGAATCGATTTTGCCCAGGTGATGTGACTCAATAATTTCAACCTGAAGAAAATGTTTCGCCGCCTCTTGAGCAAACCGCTGAGCCAGCATTGAACCAATTGAGAAGTTCGGAACTACCAGGACCGCTGCAGCAGGGTTCTGTTCAAGCTGCTTGACCACCTTGGCCAACTTCACCTCAGACCAGCCTGATGAGCCAACCACCAGTTTCATTGAATTAGCCACTGCCCAGTCGACAATTGTCTCACTGACAGTGGGGTTGGTGAATTCAATGACAACGTCAGCACCTTCCAACATCGCAAGGTCTGACTTGGAATCAAGGGCGGCGTGAAGCTTTAGGTTTGAGTCCTGATCGACCAGCTCCTTGGTCAGTCTCCCCATACGACCAGTAGCGCCAACAATTCCGACGGAAATCATGGTGTAAACCTATCAAGCCAATTTCTCTAGGAAAGAAAGATTCTTTCCAACTACCACGAGTGAGCTAGGAGCCGAAGCGATTCTCTGGGCCACCCGCACCACGTCCGAAAGTCCTTGGCTATTGAATCTCTCCAGGACCTCACTCACACTCAGATACTCCCCCGAACCCAGTTCAGTTCCAACCAGGCGATTCATTCTTGCCAAAGTGGCCTCGAAGCGAAGGGCAAGTGAGCCGGTAATGTTCCCCAGGGCCAGATCAAACTCCTCCTGGCTGACGCCACTGGCAGCGATGCTCTCCAGCTGAGCTCGCATGAGCCTGACCACCTCTTCGCTGTTCTCGACGGAGCAACCCGCATAGAGACCAAAGAACCCGCTATCGGAATAACCGTGCTGGTAAGAATAGGTTGAGTAGGCAAGACCCCGGTTTTCTCGAATTTCCTGATAAAGCCTGGAGGACATTCCCCCGCCCAATATGGTGTTGAAAATTGCCAATGCATAGCGATCTTCATCCATCGAGTGCGGGGACTGAAAGCCCAGGATGATGTGTGACTGCTGTGTGTCCTTATCGATAAATCGAAACTTCTCAGGCCTTGGCGGCTCTTGATACTCCTGCGCTCTTCGAGGAGCTGGTTCTTTGTGATCAGTCCAGCCAACAGCGCTGAGTTGATTACTTACCAGCTCAACAAACTGAGCGTGATCAATGCCACCAGCTGCAGTGACAATGAGTGTGCTGGTGTCATAGTTATCTCGGTAGTGGTCGATAACCTGCTGACGAGTTACTGCCAGAATGCTCTCTTTGGATCCGCCAATAGGTCTTCCCAAATCAGTTCTGGGCATTAGCGCATCAGCAAAAGCCTCGTGACAAACATCCTCTGGGTCATCCTCATTCATGGCAAGCTCTTCCAAGATGACAGTTCGCTCGGTCTCAAAGTCATTGTCCGCAATAGAAGCAGAGGTGAACATATCGATCAGCACATCGGTGGCAAGAGGGAGCGCTGAATTCTGGACGCGAGCGTAATAAGAGGTGTACTCCTTGGCGGTTGCCGCATTCGACGAGCCACCCACGGAATCAAAAGCCACTGATATGTCTCTGGCTGTCCTCTTCGCGGTTCCCTTAAACAAAAGATGCTCTAGAAAATGGGTGGAACCCAAATGCGAATCAGTCTCGTCCCTCGACCCAACCCCGACGGAAACGGCAACCGCCACCGAAGGAGCCCCGTGGACCTGCTCGGTGAGAATGCGAACACCGCTGTCGAGGACAGTTTTGCAAACCTCTGCCTCGTCAGCGGTGAACTGAAGTGATGCCTTGAGCGGAAGAAGCAAGAACTACTCCGCCTTAGCTTCGTCCTCAACAACTGGAACTAGCGAGAGCTTGCCGCGATCATCAATCTTGGCAATCTCAACCAGAATCTTCTGGCCAACCTCAAGAACATCTTCGACGTTCTCAACTCTCTTACCACCAGAGATCTTCTTGAGCTCAGAGACATGCAGCAGGCCGTCCTTGCCAGGAAGTAGTGACACGAAGGCTCCGAAGGTTGCCAGCTTGACCACTGTGCCCAGGAATCTTTCTCCGATTTCTGGAACATGCGGGTTGGCAATGGCATTGATTGCTGCCTTGGCAGCCTCGGCTGCTGGTCCATTGGTTGCACCAATAAACACGGTTCCGTCGTCCTCGATGCTGATCTCAGCTCCAGTGTCTTCCTGAATCTGGTTGATCATCTTGCCCTTTGGACCAATTACCTCACCAATCTTGTCGACTGGAATCTTGACGCTGATGATTCTCGGAGCAAATGGTGAAAGCTCATCTGGAGCATCAATCGCTTCGGTCATGATCTCAAGGATGTATAGCCTGGCTTCTTTCGCCTGAGTCAGTGCCTTGGCTAGCTCACTGGAAGGAATTCCATCCAGCTTGGTGTCAAGCTGGATTGCAGTTACAAAGTCCTTGGTTCCGGCAACCTTGAAGTCCATATCACCAAGAGCATCCTCGGCACCGAGAATATCTGTTAGGGCCGCATACTGTGTTTTGCCATCAACGGTGTCAGAGATAAGGCCCATTGCAATTCCCGCTACTGGAGCACGCAGTGGCACACCCGCATTCAAAAGACTCAGGGTGCTGGCGCACACCGAACCCATGGAGGTTGA
>VFQT010004193.1_pt1 | contig 12294 bp, 13 predicted proteins | sample 3512381 | NCBI WGS metagenome assembly VFQT01 (sample SAMN10412376, study PRJNA504923) | tailings metagenome | isolation source: Relicate 2 Philex TSF3 active mining site | place: Philippines: Tuba, Benguet | collected 2017-08-29 | reverse complement strand
GGGTTGTAAGAGGTGGGGCTGGTTCTGGTTTGGACGGATCATCCAACCAAAAGGGTTTCAACTTCACATCCGATATCGCCCGCAAACTCTCGGGGCGCGGAGTGGTTGAGAAAAACATGGGGTCTCCCAGTTCGCGGACCGCCCATTTCAAAAGGCAGCCTCAAAGATTTGCTCAAGTTTACTGGGGAGGTGTGGAAGAGTCAAATATTTTTTGTCTCTTCATGATCGCAGAGCATACACTCTCCCCATCTACCACCGCCTGCCAGGAGACAAATGGATAACTATCCGGGCTTGCAGGATCATTTCGAACTTCAAAGTCATCAAAATAGTAACGATAACCCCAAAAACTTCCCACCAATAATAATACCAAACCAAAAATAATAGCGTATTTGCTGATTCCCACAACATCAGTCTTGCATAAAATTAATCTTCTGTAAATAACAGAAGGTTTGCTTATTCTGAAATTCTAGACAGAATGCCAAATGGCACGTATCTTGCAAACACCAAATCGTCTACTACAACTCCGTCAGCTACAGAGGCTTCAAAACTAGTAATTATTAGATTAGCTTCGCTGAAAACATTCTCACAATATCCAAACAGATCTGACGCTTCAGCCGCATCTTTACAAGCTTCTAAACTTCTATAATTAATCGGAGTCAACATTCCTTTACCATTTTTCTCAATAAAATCTCCATCTAACATGCGCTGAATTTCACTAGTTGTTGGATATTTAGCCCACGACGCTCCTACTGCGCGGATTGACCACCAACCAGAGATAGAGTTGTCTTTCTGCACAATCATCACTGGCACCAGCACAACACCTTCAATAATTTTTCCGTCTATTACAAATGGAAGTCCTAGCGGCGAATATGGTAGTTCATTAGAACTTTTCTTCTCCCATTTATCAGACGGAATATCAAGAACTGCCCTTGCCGATGAGTTTCCGTTAAAACCATGCAAAATGACAAAGTCATTCATTCTAACCGGGTTATCCCCAAACGGTCTAAGCACCTTCCCTTCAGTTATTGCCTGGGCCAGTGCCTCGATCACCGCCTTGTACTCCTCTGGCGTTTGTGGGGTCAGGTTTTCCTTATATCCCCGCGCCGTAGTGTTATAAGTTATTTCTTTCCCATTAACATTTAGTGTAATACGTTCTGGATATACTATCCCTTCATTCCCATTTTTATCAATAGTATTTAGATGCCCATCTCCAACACTCGCTTCTACCCATTCCCCTTTATCGTAATTGTAGGGAAAATATTTCCAATATTTTTCGACCTCCCCATCTTTATTCTTGCTAACAACTCCCCATATTGGATCTAATTCCGGCTTAATATCTTCAATCCCGGTTGCCGCCTCAGTAGCAGCGTCAAATATCTGTTTATCCGCCTCTGACATGTTTGCCGTAACAGGCGTCGCTGTTGGCGTTGGTGTAGAAGTTGAGGTTGGAAGTGGCGGTAAGGTGACAGTCACTTCAGAAGTGACAGTCACCTGCGGGGCGCATGCGAAAAGAATTGAAGCAAGGATGAAGAGAAAAACGATAGATTTTTTCATGTGAATTACTCCCATTACTAACCAAAACTTATAAGAGTAATTATAGCAAAGGCTTAACACGACACATGCACCGCGCTGCGGATGCAGTGCAGGTGAAACCGCGAATGGGGCGAATAACGCCAATTGATTTTCCATTCGCGGCTTTTGCCATTTTCGCGTCATACGTGTTTTGATTTTTTATTTACCCAATCCCAACTTCTCTTTCAACCAAGCTCTTCTATCTTTTGTTGACTCGTCATTCAGTCCATGACCGGATTGATAAATCTTCTTTTCCTTCGGTTCATTTGCGAAATTGAAAAATTCATCCACGCGTTCAAGCGGAACGTGTGGATCATTGTCACCGAATTGAAAGAAGACTGGCGCAGGAGCAAGGTTTGGGATGTGCGTGATCGGGTCAATGGCGGACATTTCGGAGATGAAGGCTGCTCGCACTTCCCCTTCCAACCGAGGCATGTACAAGTACCAGTCTGAGAAGCGAGGCGTGGCAGCCATGATGACGTAATGGGTGGGGCGTTCATCTAAACTGCCAGTGACGATTCCGTACATGCCGCCGAAGTCGTGACCGACAAGGGCGAAGCGAGAGAGGTCTGCGTTTGGCTGAGCAGCTAAAAAGTCCAGAAAGCGGCGTTGATTGACCACTTCTTCCATCGAGTTTTGCATGTCGTCGGCTTGAGTACGTTTGAGAAAAAAGTCCGCATCAGACCAAAGCGTTTCAACGGTGAGACAGATCGCGCTAGCCTTTGCCATCTCGATGGCTTCTTCCACGAATTGACTGCGATTGGAATCATGCGACTCTGGCTCGTACCAATGAATGAATAGAATCAGCGGATGTGGACCCTCCCCTTCCGGGGTGAAGAGTTCTGCCATGCGGCGATATCCAAATGGGGTTTGAAAGACGAGCAATTTCTTTTCATAGCCTTCTTCTTTTCTTTGCATCAACACGCGTACATCTGCTGAGTTTATTTTTGGGTACTCGCTCATTTGAGACAACATGGCTGCTCCTCTGATTCTGATGCGCCAATTATAGGGGGAAAGCATGTTTCGAGAATCATCCTTCAGGAGGGTATCTGAAGGGTTGTATTCCGTTCTTGGGAACGGCTTGATTTTCCTCTCATTCAACACTTGACACAAAAAAACATTTGTTCTAAAATCCGTTCTACATTTAGAACACTCGTTCTACACATTCGACAAGGAGGTCGAAATGAGTAACTACCGTCGTAATAATCCACTCAGTGAAAGTTTGATGCGATTGTGGAACAACCTTGTTCACAACCGTCAATATAGCCGCGGTGCGGCTTGGGGAGCCATGATCCTTGGCGCTCTGTTGGCGTTCGAAGTCTTCAACTTCAGCACTACCCAATATGCCCTGCATGACATGCTCGGCGATCTGACCTTTGCTGGCATGAAATGGTCCACCATTCTTGCCATCGCCTTCTGCGGTATCGACTTTGCCGGTATCGCCCGCATCTTTACCCCCGAACAGGGACGCGACGAGCCTGCCGAAGTGTATTACCTTTTCGGTGCATGGCTTCTTGCCGCTGGTTTCAACGCCACCCTTACTTGGTGGGGCGTCTCAGTTGCGATCGCGCAGAACGGCAGCATTCAAGGCACCGCCGTTATGAGTTCAGACACCATTACCAAACTTGTTCCGATCTTTGTTGCCGCAATGGTCTGGCTTGTGCGCTTGCTCATCATCGGCACGTTCTCGCTTGCGGGTGACCGTCTCTTCACCACGGCCCAGGTCAATTCGTATCAGTCCAATTACAACCAACCGCGCCCGCAGCCTCAACCTCAACAACAGCCCCGCCCGGTGTACCAGAATCAAAGCCAGGCTCCGCGCCCGCAGTACAACCAACCCAGCAATCAGCCCGTCCTGCGCCCCGCTTCACAGATCAATCGTCCGGTCAATGCTGCACCTGCTTCGCAGACCAACTTCCGCCCGGCGCCCAAACCCGTCGCTTCACAGCAAACCTCCTTCATCCCGCCCGAACCGACCTATCATCCAGTTTCTTATGAAGCACGCAGTTCCGAAAGCAATGAACGACGTTACGACGCATAACAAAAAAACTCACTTCGACAATTGAATACACCTTTTCGAGCCCGGGTCCCTTAGACCCAGAAAAGAGACCTTACTTATGCCCCGCGCTCGCACGACGAAACCCTCCAATCAAACAGCCGCCATCCCGCAGGACACAGGGAGCGGCTGTTTTTCTGGCTTCATGCTCGTCCCCCTCACCGTGATCTTCATCAGTGCCATCCTTGGTAGTTTTGCGCTAAAAGCCAATCCACTCACCCGAACATCCATCCCTGCCATGGATGCGATGCCCGATTCCATCCCTTCCAACCTTTCTCCCATCTTCACACGGGAAGTTCTCCACTGGGCGGACTCTATCGTCCGCTGGGCATCCGCCTCAAACCTGGACCCGAACCTGGTTGCCACCATTATGCAGATCGAATCCTGTGGAGACCCTCGTGCTACATCGAGCGCCGGTGCCATGGGACTCTTCCAAGTGATGCCGTTTCATTTCGCCGCCACCGATGATCCCTACAACCCTGAAACCAACGCCGCCCGCGGATTGAACTATCTCGTCCGTTCGCTTACCGCTGCCAACGGGGATGCCCGCCTTGCCATGGCTGGCTACAACGGCGGAATCAGCGTCATCTATCGGTACGAAGGGAACTGGCATGCACAGACAAAACGCTATGTCCAATACGGCGCGCCGATCTACAGCGACGCCATCAGCGGCGTCAACCCAAGCAATGCATTAAACGAATGGTATATGAAATATGGAGCCAGCCTCTGCAGGCAAGCCAGTCAAAGACTTGGTCTACCCTAATCCCCCACACCTATTTTCTATTAACTATTTCCCAACCTACTTCACCACATTCAACCAGATCACAAAGGTCGTCCCCTCTCCTTCCTTCGACTCAACCTTGATCTGACCACCGTGCTGCTCCACGATCCACTTTGTGATGGACAAGCCCAAACCAAATCCGCTCGTCTTGGAACGGGTGCGGGATTTTTCCGCGCGATAAAAACGCTCGAAGATATATGGCAAATCCTCGGCAGGAATGCCTGGTCCTGTATCACGGACGATGAGCCGCGATTGTTCGCCAATGCGCTTGAGGCTCAAGAAAACTTCCCCGCCCTGCGGAGTGTATTGAATCGCATTCGCCACCAAATTCAAGATGACCTGTTTCAGTCGGTCACGGTCCCCTTGAACAATGGCTTCATCGATCTGGTTCAAATGCACGCGGACCTTACTGCCTGCCAGCACACGAGTCTCAGTAAAGACTTCGGTCAGCAGGAGATCGAGTTCAACACGGGTGAAGTTCAATGGCAGCTTGCCAGACTCTGCCTGTGCCAACATCAACAATCCGCTGACAAGGCGATTCAACCTGCCCGCTTCCTGATCGATGCTATTCAGCAAGTCTTCATCTGCTTCTTTGAATTTGCGTATCAAGTCCACGTTCCCCTTGATCACGGTCAATGGGGTGCGCAATTCATGGCTCACATCCGCAAGGAAGCGCTGTTGTGATGTAAATAATGACTCGAGACGTTCCAAGGTCTGGTTGATCGAGATCACCAAATCACCCACATCATCGCGCATGGCACCCTCAGTGGGGATACGGCGCGATAGGTCATCAGCACGGTTGATCTGGTCTACGGTATCGGCAATATCCTGCAAAGGCGAGAGTGCCCGCCCCAGTACCACCCATGAACCCCACATCACCAGTCCCACCGCCACCACGGCAATGACCGCCATGATCGAAAGCAGACTGGTTCGGGTGGCATCCACCACCGTCAAACTGGAGGCAACTTGCAGTGTGCCGATGATGCGGTTCCTCAACTTCAGCGGAACGGTCAACACTCGCAAATGCGCCCCATCAAGATAGGAATCTTCATACATGGTCTTGCCAGTTTCCAACCCAAAAGGGTCGAGCGGTTTGACCAACGAACCAATGCTCGGCGACGTGGTGATCAACTTATCATCGGGTCCCCAGACCTGCACATACGCATTGGCTGTCATATCCAGGGTCGGAAGACTGATAACGTTCAAGTCCCCCGTTGAATCAACGGAGGTAGCCCGCACGATCTCACGCGCTACGTTTGCCAACAGGTTATCCACCTGATTAAGCAGGATCACGTTGACGAGAATGTAAACTGCCGCACCAAAGACGAGCAGAATACCTCCCATGAAGGTGGAGTACAACAAAGTAAGGCGCAAACGCAACGACATGGTCACAGTTTAATGGTCCGAGTTTAGGGGAAACTAAGAATAATGACTGAGCAAAGTCATCTTATTCTAGAGAAACACATCATGGTTCTGACAAATAAAAAACGGCGGTTGCCCGCCGTCAAATTATGGATTCTCTCTTAAGACGTAGCCAACGCCGCGAACCGTGTGGATCAAACGCATTTCGTTTTCGGCTTCCAACTTCTGGCGCAAATAGCGAATGTACACTTCCAACACATTGCTTTCACCGCCAAAGTCATAGCCCCAAACACGGTCAAAGATCACTTCACGGGTGAGCACCTGCTTCGGATGGCGCAGGAACAACTCCAACAATTCATATTCCTTAGCGGTCAACGCTACGGTGCGATTTCCGCGTGTTGCCTGACGCGACCCCGTATCAAGCGAGAGGTCGGCAAACTTCAGAACGGGAATCCGTTCCGGCTGGGTTCGGCGCAGAAGCGCACGCACACGAGCAAGCAGTTCATCCAAATTAAACGGCTTGACCATGTAATCATCCGCACCTGCATCCAAGCCTTGAATGCGGTCTTGTACAGTATCTTTTGCTGTCAGCATCAAAATGGGAATTGAGCCGCCCTGGCGTAAACGATGACAAACTTCCAAGCCATCCATACCGGGCAACATCCAATCCAGGACGACCAGATCGGGGGTATGGTCGCGAGCCGCGATCAATCCCATGCGTCCATCCGTGGCGGTATCGACTGTATAACCTTCATACGCCAGACCGCGCTGCAACAACTTTAAAATTGCTTGATCGTCTTCGATGATGAGGATACGCTCGTTCATGGCTATGCTCCTTACTAAAAATATACCATAAATTCCAAGTGGCTATTTGCCTCTCAGCAAATCAACAGCTTTCTGAAAATCATAAGGATAGTCTGCTTGAAAGGTCAACCTCTTACCTGTCTCAGGATGTGTTAAGGTAAGCGACCAGGCATGCAACGCAGGGCGCGCGATCACATTGGTTTCCGGTGCGCTGTAGAGGACATCTCCCACCAGTGGATATCCCAACGCGTACGCATGGACTCGGATCTGGTGCGTTCTCCCCGTCATGGGCGACGCCTCGACCAATGCCGCGGCTTGATAGCGTTCCAGCAGCCTGAACCTCGTCTCAGCCGGGACTCCGCTCCGATCATCCACCACAGTACGATGCTTGTGCCCCACATTCACACGCAGCGGAAATTTCGTCACCTTCTCATCCCACCTTGGCACGCCATTCACGATCGCATGATATGCCTTTTCCACTTCATGCCTCTCGAATTGGATATTCAACGAACGGTGTGCTTCCGCTGTGACTGCAAAGACGATGACACCGCTCGTGCCTTTATCCAAACGATGAACCACCCACATCTTCCCGAATTGTTCTTCCAGCATTTTGGCAAGATAAGGCGTTTCCTTGCTCCAACCTTCAGCAAGGACGGAAAGGTCTGCCGGTTTATCAACAACAAGAATGGAACTATCCCGATGAAGGATCTGCATTAGGGTATGTGAAATTTCCTCATAGACAATTTTACCTTCTCCTCCTTTACAATCGTATGATGCCCACTTTATTTCTGATCTGTGGATTGCCAGGCGCAGGCAAGACCACCCTCGCCAACCAACTCGAACAATCTGAGCATGCCTTACGTCTCTGCCCCGACGAATGGATAGACCCTCTCCTGCCAGACCCTAATGACCGTCAGGAAATGGACAGGCTTCGGGGTCATATCGAAGCGATCCAATGGGAGGTTGCCAAACGCTCACTCACTTTGGGCATCCATGTCATCCTGGAGTTTGGATTCTGGTCGAAACAGGAGCGTGAATTTTTCAGAAAAGAAGCGGAGATACTGGGAGCGACGGTTCGACTTTTCTACTTACATGTTGAGTTGGAAGAACAATGGAAACGCCTTGAAAAGCGAAATGCAAACCTCCCATTGGGTAGTTTTCACGTAAAAAAGGATGACCTCATAGAATGGATGCAGATCTTCGAACCGCCCAGCGCAGAAGAATTATCGTGATATTGCTTGACATCCCTTCCTTCACACGAGTATCATGACCAGTATGGAAGAACAATCAGCCAACAATCCCTTTCTAGTCGACTCGCTCAATCACCCGCTGGCGGGTCCCATTCGCAAATTGCTCACCCGCGAAGGACGGCGTGAACTCAATCAGATCATCATTGATGATGAAGAGAACATTCTGCAAGCCATTGAAGCAGGCGTAGAGATCGACTCGCTTTACTTCGCTGGCGAAGAGACTGTCTCAGAAACGTTACGCAAAAACCTCACTGCAGGAGCAACCATTCACGAAGTAGCCAAACGCACCACCAAAAAGCTCTTTGAAAACGATAAAATCTCCCGCATCTTCGCCATTGCCTACACCCCGCAACCAGTCGGGCTGGAGGCGTTGAAAATGATCAAAAAAGATGTGGTCGTGCTCGAAGACCTGAGCATCTCTGGCAATATCGGCAATATCACACGTACTTCGCTTGCACTGGGCGTGGGCGGAATCCTTCTGCTCAACATGGATCCCGTGGATCTGTATGACCGCCGTCTCATCCGTGCGAGCCGCGGATACCTCTTCTCCCTGCCTATGATCACCGCCTCCACTGCCGACTTTTTGGATTACTGCAAAAAGAATAACGAGTCCCTGATGGTGATGGACATGCAGGCAGACAAAACCATTGATGACATCGCCGCGATACCCGATCGTTTGTTGCTGGCGTTTGGCAGTGAAAAGGATGGCTGTTCGCCGGAGATCGAAAACGCCGCCACCATGAAGGTGCGCATTCCCATCAGCGAAAAAGTGGAGTCGCTCAACGTTTCGGCGTCAGCGGGGATCACCCTTTACAGCCGCTCGAAATTCAATCAAGCAAATTAGCTCAAAAAGGACCGAGGAACTCCCTCGGTTCTTTTTTTGCGGGAACTTTTTCAAAGCGAGGGCGTCAAAAAAGGAAAGATCAAGGAGAAGAAAAAATGAAACTCACCACCTTACCCGCTCTCATTCTATTAACGCTCACAATGACTGTTTTCAACGCCTGCTCCAACACCGGTATCAGCCTCACCGGCGAATGGAAACTTGTCTCGTACGGCGATGCTGCCAACCCCACCCCCGCCATTGCTGGTGTAGATACATCCATCAACTTCAATGAAGGTCAATTTGGCGGCAATGTAGGCTGCAATTCCTTCGGCGCGGACTACACCGCAGAAGGCGACAGCATTCACATCGGCTCGGTTGTTTCGACCATGATGTTCTGTGAAGAAACCTCTGCCCAGGAAAGCGCTGTAATTGGCATCGTGTCGGATAAAACATTGAAGACATCCTTGAATGGCAACCAGGTAACACTTTCCACTGAAGATGGCACTTCTGTTATCGTATTGGAAAAGAAGTAATAAAAACGGCGACCATAATGGTCGCCGTTTTTATTTAGCTGCTTGCGCCGCTATATTGTTTTAACCCTGCCTTCCAAACCCTTGAGGCGATCACAAAACTCGCCACGCTTACCCCTAAAAAGATAAATACTTGAGTCACATTTAATTCACCACGCAAGGCTTGCAATGGAATGGTCGTTGCCAACGCAATCGGAATGATAAAGGTGACAATGATCCGCAGCCATGCCGGGTAGACGGTAGCCGGGTAGCGCCCTGAGTCCATGAGAGCTTGCAGGATGGTGACATTGTTGTCGAATTTGACGAACCAAAACGTCAGCGCGATGAGGACGATCCAAAGGCTGTAGATGACGATCATGCCTGAGAGACTGAGCAGGATGAAGGTTAGGATCTGAGCCGCGGAGGTCACTTCTTCCGCCATGTTGACGCCAAGCAGGATCAACACCACGGCAAGCACCAAATCCCAGATGCGCCAAACGGTGATGCGGGAGAAGGTAATAAGGAACATGCTATTGACCGGTTGCAGGATGGTGTAATCCATCGAACCGTCACGAATGGATTGGTTGAATTTTTCGGTGTTGGGCCAGATGAGCGCGATCATCATGGTGTTGACAAGACGAAAGACGCCAAGTAACGCAATGAGTTCGCCCAAGCCCCAGCCTCCAAGAGTGTCTGTATTGTTGAAGATGATGTTGAGCGACAGCAATTCCCAACCGAGCCACATCAGGTTGAGCAGAATGTTCACGACCGTATCGGCACGATATGCCAATGACATTTGAACGTTGACTTTGAAGAAAGCGGAAAGTAGTTTGAGAGTCTGCATGTTACGCTCCCACCGCTGAATAACGCTTCACGCCGTTGCGCCAAACAATGTTGAAGAGAAATGCCGCCAACACCAACCAGACACCTGCCATGACATAACCCATCACAATTTGGTCTGCTGAAAGTTTCCCAAGGATCAACTGAATGGGAAAATACAAAAGCAGTTGAAAAGGAAGATATTGAGCGATATCTTGAATCACCTTTGGCATCAGCGGAAGCGGCACGAACTGCCCCGAGAACAAAAGGATGAGCGCGAAATAGAACTCGTGAATGGAATAGATACGCGTTGTCCAGAAGGCAAGGGCGGTGATGGTTGCTGAAAGCAAATAACCGATCAAGAAAGCGATCACCATTACCGGAATTGCCAGCAACACATTCTGAAAAGCGACGTTGCTGAAATCAGGCTTGAACAGGAAATAGAGAATGACCCAGATCGGAGTCAAGCCCATCATGCTCAGCATTTTGAAAGCGACATTGTTCACAAGAGCGCTGGTCAGCATGGGATGGACAGGTTTGATCAACTCGCCCGAAAGCGAACCATCTTGAATTTTGTAAGCAAAGGTATGGATGATGATATTGCTGGTGACTTGATCACAGATAAGCAGAACCATGTAATAGGTGATGAAATCGTTGGCAGTAAATCCGTTGACATCCCCTTTGACATTCGCAATACTCGTCCAAACAGCCAGATAAATGATCGGGGAAACCAGCCAGTACATCAAATACATCAACAAGTTGGCACGGTACTGCCATTGCTCGGCCCAGTTGACTTGCCAGAGTCGTTTGAAAATTAAGAACATAATTCACCAAATTCTCTCTACCGCAAAGACCGCCAGGATCGCTAAGATTTTCTCTTGGCGTTCTTCGCAATATTCGCGGTTTAAAGGTTAAGAATTAAACGCCTGCTCGATCACATCTTCGATGGGTGGATCGGCGATGGTGATATCGTGGATGGGCAGATCTGCCAACAGCCGTGATGTGACCCGCGTCACTTCTTCCGCCTTGACCTGGATGTAGCGCTTCTCGGCATCTTCTTCGTTCTGAACCACTTCCCCATATTTGCTTAGGTCGTGTGAATCCGCATCGGCGAGCATCACACCGATCAGCTTGAACGGCGCGATCTTCTTCGAAAGGTCATTGATGCCGCCATCGTATTTCAACTGTCCATGATGGATGATGATGATGCGTTCGCACAGGGCAGTTACATCTGCCATGTAGTGACTGGTTAGCAAGATCGTCGCGCCAGTGCGCTTGTTATACTCCCGCAAAAACTCACGGATGCGCGCCTGACCAGTAATATCCAAGCCGATGGTGGGTTCATCCAGAAACAGCACCTTGGGACGGTGTAAAAGTCCCGCCGCGATCTCGCACTTCATGCGCTCGCCCAATGAGAGGTTACGAACCGGTTTCTTCATCAACGGCTCAAGCTCAAGCAGCTCGTCTAATTCTTTATAGGTCTGCTTATACTCATCATCGGGAATGCGATAGATCGCTTGATTGAGCAAGAATGAATCCGCCGCAGGGATATCCCATGAGAGGCGGTTGCGCTGCCCCATCACCAAGGTCATCGAGCGCAGATATTCGGGCTTGAGTTCCCACGGCGTAAAGCCAAGCACGTTCGCGTTGCCGCCTGTTGGGTGCAGCAAACCTGAAAGCATCTTCAAGGTTGTGGTCTTGCCCGCACCGTTGGGTCCGAGAAAGCCAACCACTTCACCCTGCTCAATCTTGAAATCGACCTGTTGAACAGCTTTCACTTCTTTATATTTGCGTTTGAAAAAACTACGGACAGCCGCGCCAAATCCACCTTCGCGCTCAGGCACCTGATACGTTTTACTTAAATTTTGAACATGAATGGTCGGGGACATATTAAAAATCTCTCCTGAGAAGGGAGAGATTATAACATTAATAGAACATTAGTGCTAGGCTAAAATTCTGAGACGCGATACCAAATGTCCACATTCACATGGACGGTCTTCGAATGCTGTACATCCATACCAAGACTTGGCTCTGGTTCTGTGGGTGCAGAACGAAATGTCGCTTTCGCCTGTGCCTGAAACGGCATTGGAGTGGACATTTCCTCGTCGTAAATATTTTCCATCAGATCATACACACCCAACAACTTCACCCCCATTGCCTGCGCGACCTTTACAGCTTTGCTCTTGGCTTTTTCCAATGTCTGTAGCAGCAATGCCTCACGCGTCGCGTCTTCGTCGTATTTCCATTCTGTTCGTGTGAGGGATGCATTCTTCTGTGACGCGATGACATCCAAGATTTCCGCAAACTTCGCCAGTTCT
>VFQT010004192.1_pt1 | contig 12295 bp, 9 predicted proteins | sample 3512381 | NCBI WGS metagenome assembly VFQT01 (sample SAMN10412376, study PRJNA504923) | tailings metagenome | isolation source: Relicate 2 Philex TSF3 active mining site | place: Philippines: Tuba, Benguet | collected 2017-08-29 | reverse complement strand
GAGTTCATCTTCATCGTGATCTGCCCGAGATCGCCAAACGATGATTCCTTTTCGATCAACTCGATGATGCGGGTCTTGAGTCGATGTGGCGCAACCAACAACGACTGGTAATCAGGTGCGTGTGCATAGCCCGTGAGGTAGTTAAACAATTCCGTCGCATCCCGGCCGATCTCTGGCTCACTCGTGAAGTAGCCGATGTCTTCATAGACGCGCGCGGTCACGGAGTTGTAGTTGCCGGTACCGATGTGCACGTATCGCCGAATCGAACCCGCCTCACTACGCACAACGAGAATGCACTTTGCGTGAGTCTTCAGCCCGACGAGACCATACGTCACGTGCACACCCGCATACTCGAGCTCTTTCGCCCAGGAGACGTTGCGTGCCTCATCGAATCTCGCTTTCAACTCCAAGACGACGGCGACTTGTTTCCCGAGCTCCGCCGCCTTGATCAGGTGTCGAGCAATCGTCGAATCACCGGACGTGCGATACAGAGTCATCTTTATGGACTGCACCTGAGGATCGAGGGCCGCCTGCTTGACGAATGACTCCACCGACGATGCAAAGGACTCATGTGGGTGATGAACCAGAAGCTGACGCTCCTTGATGACGTCAAAAATCGACTTGTTCTCCTCCTCTGCGACCGACAAGCGACCAGCGGTCACGGGTGGCCATGGCCGATAACGCAGGCGTGGAACGTCGAGTGCCGCGAGCTCCGAGAGCGAACCGAGCCCGATGATCTCATCGTGAACGGTCACGTCCTCCGATTCCAGTTCGAGCTCCTCCACGAGCAGTTGCAACATTTCCATTGGCATTGCTCGCGGAACTTCGAGCCTGACTGCACGTCCGAATCTTCTCCGTCGAAGCTCCATTTCGACCGCCGCGAGTAGATCGTCTGCATCTTCGTCGTCAAGTGAGAGGTCAGCGTTTCGGGATACTCGAAACACGTAACACTGCTCGACGGACATTCCTGGAAAGAGTTGCCCGAGATGTGCAACGACGAGGTCCTCGATCAAAACGAAGGTTTTCGATGATCCGACTGCGATGAACCTCGGGAAGTTTGCCGGAAGCTTGACTCTTGCGAACCGCTGCTCGCCCGACCGTGGATCGCGCACCGTAATTGCCAGGTTCAACGCAAGGTTCGAAATGTAGGGAAATGGATGAGCTGGGTCGACGGCCAAGGGCGTGAGGATTGGATAGATCCGATCCATGAACTGAGTGGTCAGTTCAGTCCTGTCTCCGTCCGTCAGGTGCTCCCACCGCAACACGAAGATCCCGTTTTCGGCCAACTGTGGCAGAAGCTCGTCACGAACGATCGCCTCTTGTGTCGAAGTGAGTTCCTGCACTCGTGCACGAATCTCGGTCAATTGCTGCGCAGGTGTTCGCCCATCTGGCGTCGGCGTGACGACCTCCCCAGCAATCTGATCCTTCAACGCAGCGACACGAATTTGATAGAACTCGTCGAGGTTCGAACTGAAGATCGATACGAATCGACACCGCTCGAGAAGCGGGACGTCGACTTCAGTCGCAAGTGACAGCACACGCGAATTGAAGTCGAGCCAACTCAACTCACGGTTGATGAATCTGGTGTCGATTGGAGAATCGTAAGAAGTCGCGAACGAAGAGATTCCCCGTTGAAGAAGTTGTCGCCAAGAAATCATGTTCTCGCTACCGCTCGTTCAACTCGCTGTCGCGCCACGTTCAGACGCGCTACTTGGAACTTCTCAGGCCGACTCGTCAGCCCAGCCGATTTCCCACTCGACGCTGATTCGCTCACGCTCAGCATCGCGGTTCACGCGTTCCTGATTGCGGCGGAACTGAGGGTCGTTGCGGGGCAACAGAACGAGACGTGCGAGCACGCGAGCACGGAACTCCTCGAGAAGGTTCGCATCGCCGTAGTCGCTGTAAACCTCCCAATGCGGGGAGACCGGTCCCAGGTACACGATTCGCGCATGTCCGCGTGGCGGCTCGTTCACTACTGCTGCGTCTGACATGCCTTTCAGGCTATCGGCTGATTTCACGGAGCATTCAGGACGGTTGGTGCGTAAGGAATTGGCACGAAGTATGGCCTGGTCTTCGCGTGGCGAGCACACATCAATTACGGTGAATCCAACCCCGATGAATGCCAACAAGTCAATGCAATGGATGGATCGCGGCAGTTGTCGCAATTTTCCGCCAGCGGTGTTCTTTCCGCAGGATGGCGCTGGAGTCGAGCGCGCCCGAGCGATTTGTGCTCACTGCCCCGTGAAAAATGAATGTTTGGAATACGCACTCGAACACCACATCGACCACGGCGTGTGGGGCGGCTGTTCAGAGCGCGAGCGTCGCAGGATCGCAAAGCGTCGTCGCCTCGAGCACACAATCCAGCCAAACTAGGCTCGCCAACGTGGCAACGAACGCGGACGCCCCGGTAATCGCCGCGCTCGACATCGGAACCAACAGTTTCCACATGGTGATCGCGAAAGCGGTCTCAAACGGATTCGAAGTCATCACTCGCGAAAAAGAAACCGTGCGAATCGGACATGGTGCCGGGGAGATGAAGGAGCTTGACCCCGCTGCGATCGACCGTGGGGTTGCCTGCCTCGAACGGATGAGGCATCTTGCCGAGTCCCACGGAGCGGAGATGAGGGCGGTCGCGACGAGTGCTATCCGCGAGGCGCGCAACCGCTCCGAATTCGTCAAGCGCGCAAAAAAGGAAGCGGGGATCTCGGTCGAAACGATCTCCGGGATCGAAGAAGCACGCCTCATTCATCTTGGTGTGCTGCATGGAATTGGCAACCATGAGGACTCGATGTTCGTCTGCGACATCGGTGGTGGCAGCACGGAGGTCGTCATCGGCAACGGTGATGAGATGCTGCTGGCCCGCAGCTTCAAGATTGGGGCCGTCCGACTCACCGATCGATTCTTCAGTTCGGCCACACTCCACCCGAGTGCAGTTCCGAGCTGCCGAGCATTTGTGAAATCGACGCTGATGATCCTCCAATCGGAAGTCCAAGCGCTGGGCTACGACCTCGCAGTTTGCTCTTCAGGCACCGCCGAGACCATCGCACGCATCATTCAACAGAAGTCTGGGAAACCTGAACCCACCAGCATGAACCGCTTTCAGTTCACGGCCCAAGACGTCGCAGAGGTGGTGGAAGACCTCGCCGGTTGCGCAACCGTTGAAGAACGCCGCGAGAAGTTCGGAATCGACCAGAAACGCGCCGAGATCATCCTTGCGGGAGCGATCATCCTTGAGGCAATCGCCGACACCTACGGAATTTCTACCTTCACTTTCAGCGACTACGCGCTTCGCGAGGGTGTACTCGTCGACACTCTGCACCGTCGTGGCATCGGACCAGAGAACTCGGCGGGTGATGCATCACTGCGAAGCGTGAAGTTGCTCGCCGAACGTTGCGACGATCGGCCCGAACATTCGGAGAACGTAGCCCGAATTGCAGTCACGCTCTTCGATGCGCTGTCGGCAAGCCTGGAAGCGAACCCCGACGACCGACGACTCCTTGAATACGCAGCACTTCTCGCCAACGTCGGCGTCGTCATCTCACACTCAAAGCACCATCTTCACTCGTATTACGTGATCCGCAATTCGGAACTCGTTGGCCTTGCCGATCAGGACATTGAGATCATCGCGCAGGTGGCCCGATACCACCGCAAGGGGCTACCGAAAAACGAGCATCCGGAGTTCGCCCGGCTGAATGACGCCGACAAACACCGCGTCGAGTTACTGGCCGGAATTCTTCGACTTGCTGTCGGACTTGACCGCACTCAAGATGGACGTGTGAAGAAGATCAAGACTCGAATCACGGACGATGAGGTGCAGATCTCATTTGCCCCGTCAAAGAAACTGGACAACGAACTGAACGTTTACTCAGCGATGGAACGACGGTCGCTGCTCGAGCGAGTGATGAACCGAAGAGTTCGGGTGACGACCGACTAGTTCGGAAAACTTACGCCGATGGAGGCGTGTCGTTCTTCGGAGCTTCAGCGGACTTCGAACCGTCCGACTGACCCTTTTTGAACTCCTGCTGAGCCTGACCGAGGCTTCGCGCGATCTTCGGCAAACGCGAACCGAAAAGAAGCACAACGACGATGCCGACAATGATGAGTTCTGTTCCACCGAGGTTCATGCCGACAATCTAGCACTGGGCATTCCAAATGCGATAAGCAACAAGGGTGCTTGAATGCGTCATCAACATCAGCGAAGGCGGGAATCCAAGCCAGCTCAGCGAATTGTCGGCCGAGCTCGGATCGGACCTCCTAGACCTCCACAGCGACCCTGACCACAACCGCAGCGTGTTCACACTCGCAGGCGAAGACCCAGCGAGGATCCTCGCGAGAAGTGCAACAGCGATGTTCGACATCCAAGAGCACCACGGCGTCCATCCTCGCGTCGGCATCGTCGATGTCGTTCCATTCGTCGCACTCGATGGTTCAACGTTCGAAGATGCGATTGCCGCACGTGATCGCTTTGCACAATTCGCCGCGAACGAACTTGGCATTCCGTGCTTCCTGTACGGCCCCGAACGCACACTGCCATTCATTCGCAAGCACGCCTTCATCGACCTTCTTCCCGACCTAGGGCCGACAAAACCTCATCCACGCTCCGGTTCGATCTGCGTCGGCGCACGACCGATCCTCATCGCCTACAACGTGTGGCTCAAGGACCAGACCGTGGAGACCGCCAAGCAGATTGCAAAGACCATTCGAACCAACGAGCGTCGGACCTTGGGGTTGCAGGTCGGCGCACATGCACAGGTTTCAATGAACCTCATCGACTATGACGTCACCGGACCGATGGAGGCCTATGAGGCTGTAGCCGCGCTCGCTCCAGTCGATCATGCAGAACTCGTCGGTCTCGTCCCCGCGCGCGCACTTGCTCGAATCCCGCGAGATCGATGGGCGCAACTCGACCTCAGCGGAGAAAAGACGATTGAGTGGAGACTCGCTGAACGAAATCGACGACTACAGGGAAACGACTAAGCGCTAGCGATGTTGCGCGAGGTCTGCGCGCGCTGGCGACGGAGCTTGCGGCGCTCACGCTCCGACAAACCGCCCCAGATACCGAACTTCTCGCCATTTGCGAGGGCATATTCGAGGCACTCATCGCGCACGACACAGCCCTTGCAGACTTCCTTGGCTTCGCGGGTGGAGGCTCCTCGCTCCGGGAAGAAAAGGTCGGGGTCGACGCCGAGGCAGTTCGCCTGATCTTGCCAAGCGCGGTCAGCGCTCAGCTCGATTTGCTCGTCGTCCACGTATCCGGTTCCTCCCCAACCTTGGTGGGACGCCCTACGCGACTTACACCAAGGAAATTACAACGCCGTCATTCTGCCAAATCCTTGTAGGAAATGCAAATAACTCGGCATCAGGACTCGGACCCCTCCATCAAGACCGAAGTCACACCCCTAGGCTGAGGTCGCGTATGCGCTTCCGAAGGACGTTCATCTTCGTCGACCTCTCTGGCTTCACCACCTTCACCGAACAACACGGTGATGGCACTGCAGCACAACTGTTGAGCAAGTTTCGTGCCGTCGCGCGTGCAGTTGGATCGCATCAAGGCGTGCGCATTGACAAGTATCTCGGCGATGGATTGATGGCTGTAGCGGTGGAGGCATACGACGGCATCACGTTCGCGATGGAACTCCAGCGCCATGCAGCCATTGCGTGTGCTCCTCTCTCGCTCCGCATCGGAATTGCCACCGGCGACACGATGCTCTTCGAAGGTCAGGACTACATCGGCTGGGCTCCGAACATGGCTGCACGACTCTGTGACGCTGCGCACGGAGTCGGGGCACTGATGCCCGTAGATCAAGCTGTCAATCTGCCCGTTGGTCTCTCCGCTCTCCCACACCCCGCACTGGATCTTCCTGGCTTCCAAGGTCCGATTGAGGTTGTTGCCCTAGCGGGCGAACCGCTCATTGATGGTCGTTATGACATCAACGAAGTGGTGCTCGGCGCTCCATTCGTGAGCTAAACGTCGCTCGTCACTTTCCTGACTTCGACGCTTTCTTCAACTTTTTCTTGACCGTGACTACCTTCTTGACCGTGACTACCTTCTTGGACGTCACCGTCGCGGATCCCGTCTTGTCGACAACAACGATCTGGAATGACCTGACGCCTTCCTCTGAACCGTCGATCTTGATCGACGCCGCAGCTGCTGCAGGAACACTGCGCACGAGCACTCCATCGCGATACACATGAACGGTCGACTGTGCGGGTGCCTTCGTTGACAGCACCACGGTTGATCCAACGACACGAGTCGCCACAGGTCGCAGCGCAACTACGATCGAGGGAGGCAATGGCGATCCCAAGACCGGATTCAAGGTGCGATTTGTTCCCGCTGGCTGCCGCCTAAATCGCGATGACTGACCCTGAGATGGAAGCGGGCTCGCAACTGTGGCCGGGGCCGTCGTCGACGTCGTCGTCACCACGGTTGTCGTCGTAGAGCTTGTCGTGGTTGTCGTGGGTTCATCATCTGAACCTCCACCGCCTCCACCACCATCGTCGCTACCACCGCCACCGTCGCCACCACCGCCCGATCCGCCACCACTTCCGCCGCCAGGCGATTCGATCGGCGCCGACTCACGCGGGGCAATTCCGAGGCGCGAATAGGCAAGGAGATTCACGGAACCTGATCCGACATCGGTGAGCACACCGCTCGTTGCCGAAGACGTCAACCAGGCCGCCATCTGTGCCGGGGTCGATGACGGTGACGACTCGAGGCCGAGGGCAACGATTCCCGCCACGTGCGGCGAGGCCATCGACGTTCCCGACTTCACTGACGATGCGGTCGAAGAACCAATCCATGCAGAAGTGATGTTCGACCCCGGGGCAAAGAGATCCACACACGAGCCGAAGTTTGAAAACGATGAGCGCGCATCTGCAGATGTCGAGGAACCCACCGTGATCGCAACTGCTTCACCTGCAGGCGACGACAAGCATGCATTCGCATTGGAGTTACCTGCAGCGACCACGAACGTGACTCCGTCAGCGACACCTCGCTGCACTGCCAAGTCAAGCGACGAAGATCGACCTCCGCCGAGGCTCATGTTCGCCACGGCGGGCGACCCAGCGACGTGGTGGCTGACTACCCAGTCGATGCCCGCAATCACTCCCGCCGTCGTTCCCGAACCGGTGCAGTCGAGCACACGGACAGGGACGACTGCCACACTTGGCGCGACGCCGTAATTCGTACCCGCGACGGTGCCCGCGACGTGCGTCCCGTGTCCATTGCAGTCTTCGGTCCCGTAGGAGTCACTGATGCTCGAATAACCGGACAACATTCGGCCTGCGAATTCGGTATGAGTGGACAACACTCCCGTATCGATGATGTACGCCGTCACGCCGGCACCACTCGAGACCCTGGCGTATCTCCCGTCGAGGGGCAAGTTGCGCTGATCGATTCGATCGAGACCCCACACTGCAGTCGGCACGTCAGGAGTCGACGAAGCCTGTGGCGTCACCGAATCTGACGGCGTGGACGCGACACTCGTGCCGACTGAGTTGGTTGCCGTGACGGTGAAGGTGTAGCTCTCTCCGTTCGTCAATCCACGAACGATGCAGGTGAGTGCGCCGGTCGTCGTGCACGTCTTTGCTCCCGGAGTCGATTCAACGGTGTAGGACGTGATGGCACGCGATCCATCCGACGTGGGTGCTTGCCAGTAGACCGTGACCAGTTGATCTCCTGCGCTCCCACGAACGTTGCGTGGCGCAGAGGGCACGGTTGCGTCTGGGGCACGGGTGAACTCCCAGTTCAGAAGCGTCGATCCGGTTCGACGGTTGTAGCCATCGATGGCGATGTAATACGTCGTCGCAGCGGTCACGGTGACCGTCACCCTGCTCCACGTTCCACCTGGTGCGTCGTCGTTCGTGGCGATCGTCGTAAGCGCGTTCACGGCTGATCCCGTGTAGACACCAAGGAGGGTGTCGAAGTTGCTGACCCGTGTGTCGATCACGATGCTGCCGTCACTCGGCGCGGTCCAGCGATACCAAATGGACGCACTCGGGTTGTAGCCACCGTGGTTCGGCTCGCCGACTTCACGGCTTGCGGCGATCGTTGAACTCGCCGTGCTGCCGACGGAATCGCTGAGGACGACTGCCCCCGAAAACGCGTCATTGGCGAGTGGGGCTTGAACGACGATGGCATTCGAGACCGCCGAAGCCGGACCGGTGCCGCGAGCGTTGATCGCTTTCACGCGGAACTGATGACTGACACCAGCTGAGAGTCCGCGGAGAGCGGCAAGCGTTGCCGTACTCACTCCATCGGAGTACACCGTCCACGACGAACCCTCGTTGGCCGTGTATTCAATGACGTAGTCCGTGATGGGTTCTCCACCGTCACTCTCCGGGCCATCCCAGTCGAGGTCAACCTGGCCAGGTCGCGCGCTCGCAACGACGTTCAGTGGAGCACCAGGTGCCACGGGCGTCCATGGTGTGTACGCATCGGAGACCGGCGATGGGTCACCTGTGCCGATCGCATTGCGGGCACTCACGCGGAACTTGTGTGGAACGCCGTCCGTCAGTCCGGTGATTGTGCGCAGGGTCCCATTGCCGTGAGGTTCCGGCCAGGTCGTCCACGTTGCGCCGTCGTTCGTGGTGTATTCGATGACGTAATTGGTGACGACCGAGCCGCCTGTGTACTCGGGCGCTCCCCAACGAATCGCGACGTATCGCGGTCCGATTTCTGTGTCGTCGATGCAACATGGCGGACCAGGAACACCTGGGGCAACCGCAGAGGTCGACGTCGATGAGGTACCACGCCCTGCGCTATTGACAGCGCTCACTCGAAAGACGTGTCGCACCCCGCTCGCAAGTCCGGTGACCGTCGTCGTGCGCAGCGTCGAGACGACGTCACTGAACGTCGACCAACTAGAGCCACCGTCGACGGAATAGTCGACGACGTAATCCGTGATCGTTCCCCCACCATCGGTCAATGGCGCAGTCCACGACAACCCGATCGAGGTGAGCTGCACCGAGGTGACTGCGAGATCGCGAGGTGCGCTCGGCGACAGCACTTCCCACGGCACTGCGACGACGTGCGTGGATGTCGCACCCGTGCCGAGTTCGTTCGATGCACTCACCCTGAACCAATAGCTGTTGCCGTTCGTCAATCCAGTCACCGTCGCTGATGTGGCCGTGGATACTGCATCGGAGAACGTCGACCAGGTGTCACCCGCATCATCTGAGAACTCAACGACATAGTCAGTTATCGCTGACCCGCCGTCTTGCGTCGGAGCCGTCCACGTCAATCGAACCGACGCTGCGAGTGGCGTCGCCACAAGAGAGGTTGGCACGCCGGGTACTCCGACTGGAGCTGATGCGGTGAGCGACGCTTCACCCGTTCCGCCCGAGGACACGGCGCGCACCCTGAATTGATAGGTCCGACCGTTGGTCAGTCCCGTCACAGTGGCGCTCGTCGTCGTTGATGTGCCGTCGGCAAATACCGACCAGGTCGAGGAACCAACGAGTGCAAATTCGATCACGTAGTCCATGATCGGCGAGCCACCCGTCAGGGTCGGTGCGGTCCAGGCAAGTTGAGCTTGTTCGACGCCACCAACCGCGCTGAGACTCGTGGGAGCTGAAGGGGCAACAGGGCTCGGTGCTTCCCATGCGCCACCGGTGAATGCCATCAAGTTCGGCGAGCCAGTTCCGCGGTTGCCGACGATGTCCGGCGTCGCCGCGTTGCGAATGCGCGTCGTCAACTCAGCCGGAGTCGCATCGGGATCACTTTGCAGATGGAGCGCCGCAATTCCCGCAACATGCGGTGACGCCATTGAGGTACCCGACAGCGAGCGAATCGCCGTGGACGAGGTTCGCCACGCGGACACGATGCTCACACCTGGTGCGAACAGATCCACGCAGGTCCCGAAGTTGGAAAACGACGCCCGAATGTCGGTGCTGCCAGTTGCACCAACGGTGATTGCAGTCGGTTCTGATGCAGGCGAGTAGCGACACGCATCCGCATTGCTGTTTCCTCCCGCGACGACCATCGTGATGCCGTCGGCGACGCCGCGCGCGATCGCCGCGTTCATCGCGGTGTTGCGCGAGCCACCAAGACTCAAGTTGGCAACGGCTGGTGTACCTGCGGCGTGGTTCGCAACAGCCCAGTCGATGCCGGCGATCACGCCAGAGGTTGCACCGGACCCCGAGCAACTCAGCACGCGAATTGCCACGAGCGACACGCCCTTGGCTACGCCCCACGTCGCACCACCAATCGTGCCGGCGACGTGAGTGCCGTGACCGTGACAGTCAGTGGTGCCATACGAGTCTCGGATCGCGGTGAACCCAGAGGTGACGCGACCACCAAAGTCGACGTGGTCGCCACGAATGCCGGTGTCGATCACATAGGCGGTCACCCCTGAACCGGTCTCGTTGTAGCTGTAGCGAGAGTTCAGTGGAAGCAGTCGCTGGTCGATGCGATCGAGACCCCAAGGCGGCGAAGTCTGGTCGGCCTGGAGGACGACAACTGAGTCCTGCTCAACACTTTCAACTCGAGGATCCTTGGCAAGACGTTCTGCGTCAAGTTCGGTCAGTTCTGCGGCAAACCCGTTCAGCGCCTCGGTGTAGACGTACAGCACGTTGATGCCGCTGTCCTTTTCATCATCGGCCATCGCCTGAGGCGCCACGTCATCACGCAACGTCACGATGTATTGACCACGAATCGGCGCACCCATCAAGTCGCCGAGATCGGGTCCAAGGTCACCTTCCTCGTTGTCGCTTCCTTGGGCATCGACTTCATCGAGTGAAATGGTGCGATTCAGTTCGACGACGAGAACGTCGCGATCCCGCTTCAAGCGGGCAACGTCGGTCGTGTCGAGTTCGGCCACGAAGCCGTCGACTGCTGCAGTGAAGACGTCACTGACGGCGTTTCCGAGCCCAGCCTCCTTGGCGACCTTTCGTTCGACGTTCGTCCCGTCCTTGAACACGACGATGTAGTCGTCGGTAGGGGCAACAGCCCGCACTTCGGACGGAACGAGCGACACGACCGGGAGCACGAGTCCGACGACCAGTGCGCAGATGTGCGTCGACCACGCTCTCCGTCCCATGACCCTCAGTATCGGCGCTGGTCGCCAAAACTTGAGCACTTTTCCGTCGACCACGGATCCAACGGTATCCGAGCCCTGTTCTGGGCTTTCTGGCGTGCCTTAGCCTGACGAGATGACATCCACCACTCCCCTCGTTGCCGTCGTTACTGGTGCCAATTCCGGTATCGGTCGGGCCACGGCCCTCCATCTGGCCTCGAGCGGATACCGCGTCTTTGGCACCGTCCGTTCGCTCGATCGCGCCACCAAGCTGCTCGACAAAGCGAAGTCCCTCGGTGTCACCGTCGAGATCATCGAAATGGACGTCGCAGATTCACCGTCCGTCATCGGTGGTTTTGCCGACATCTTCCGAACGACAGACCGCGTTGATGTCCTCGTCAACAACGCCGGAGTCGGCGGAAATGGTGTCGTCGAAGAGTCGACGCCGGAGATGCTCGAAGCCTCGTTCAACGTGAACGTCTCGGGTGCAGTGCGCTGCATCCAGCAGGTCCTGCCACGGATGCGCGAACGGCGTTCGGGCACGATCATCAACGTCACGAGCGTCGTCGGCCGACTCGCCGCGATCGCCCAAGCACCATACGTTGCGTCAAAGTGGGCGCTCGAAGGAGTGAGCGAAGAACTCGCACATGAAGTCGCACCGTTCGGGATTCGTGTCGCAATTGTCGAACCTGGAGTCACCAAATCGTCGATCTTTGCCAAGAACATCGATTCGCCGAATGCCACGGGTGCCTACGACGTGCACTATCGCCGCATGTTCCAGTTCTACGCAGCAGGGATTGCCAATGCATCGCCGGCTGAAGAGGTCGCTCGCGTGATTGAACATGCAATCTCGACAGATGCTCCAGTACTTCGCTATGCCTGCTCCTGGGGCGGCGAGAGCATCATCGAGGGTCGTGAAACTTTGAGCGATGAGGAATGGATTGCCCTCGGCGCGCTCGACGATGAGGCCTATTTTTCGCGGTTTGAAGAGGTTTTCGGGGTGGACTTGCGCAAAAGTTGACAAGTTTGGTCGGGATTTAGATATCCTGACGCTCCACCCACACCAAGGAGCCACCATGCCAGTTCGCCTCGGAGACATCGCCCCCGACTTCACCGCCGACACCACCCAGGGAACGATCTCGTTCCACGACTGGCTCGGTGACTCATGGGGAGTGCTGTTCAGCCACCCGAAGGACTTCACCCCGGTGTGCACGACCGAACTCGGATACGTCGCACGCATCAAGCCCGAGTTCGACAAGCGCAACGTGAAGGTGATCGGT
>VFQT010004191.1_pt1 | contig 12301 bp, 12 predicted proteins | sample 3512381 | NCBI WGS metagenome assembly VFQT01 (sample SAMN10412376, study PRJNA504923) | tailings metagenome | isolation source: Relicate 2 Philex TSF3 active mining site | place: Philippines: Tuba, Benguet | collected 2017-08-29 | reverse complement strand
TGGGTGATCGCCTGGGCGGCCACATGGTGCTCGGCCACGTCGACGGTGTCGGCGAAGTGATGTCCCCCGCCCCCGATCTGGTGGTGCGCGTCCCGGCCGCGATGATGCGCTACCTCGTCGAAAAGGGTTCGGTCACCGTCGACGGCATCTCGTTGACCGCCTTCGACATCACCGAGGACACCTTCCGCGTGGCCGTCATCCCCCACACCGCCGAAGTGACCACGCTCGGTTTCCGACCCGCGGGCTCGAAGGTGAATCTGGAGATGGACGTGTTGGCCAAACACATCGAGCGCCTGGTCGCGCCGTACCAAAAGTAGAACCGGGGTTCAGCGGTCCCAGTGACGGGACCTGTTTCTCGCCAGTTTCGTGCTGGCGGCCTCGATCGGATCGACGCCGGATACTGAGCACAGCCTCAACAGGTAAATCAAGACATCGGCCACCTCGTCGGACAACCGTTCTCGAATTTCCGGGTTGGCCAAGGAGTCCGTTGATTCCGTCGGCGACATCCACTGGAAGACCTCCATCAACTCAGCCGCTTCGATGGAAACGGACATCGACAGAAGGCTGGGCGCGTGGAACCGCGACCAGTCACGCTCCCGCGCGAAGTCATCGATCGACTCCATCAGGGTTTCCAAGCGATCAGACGGCATATCGCGACAATAAGCGGTTCAGTGTCGCGCGGCGAGCAACTCTTGGAAGCGGGCCGACAAACCCTCATCGGCGAAGTACACGAAACAGCCCTTCATGCCGCGGGTCATCAACGTGCGGTACGTGTTGCGGATGATCAGATCCGCTCGCCTGATCGCTTCCTCGGGGTTTTCCTTCGACGCCTTCTTGAACCCGTGCAGAGACTTGTCGGTCTTGGCTCGCGCCGACGGATCAGTTTCGATCCGACCACCCCGGAACACCATGTCCGGACCGACGATCACTCCCACGTAGTCGAGTTCCAGTCCCTGGCACGTGTGGATGCAGCCGATTTCGCTGATCGAATCATCTTTCACGATCCACGCCGATCCGTGAGTCTGCAGATTCCAGTCCGCTTCGAATTCGAACTCGGGGAAGACGATGTCGGGTTCACCGGGATTCTTGCGACTGACCCAATCCCAGCAATATCCGGCGACCATCCGTGACTTCCCGTTCTCGGAATTTCGTAGCTTGATGGCCTCGAACAACTCGCTCGGATCGTCGAACACCCGGAAGTCGAATCGCGATGTCGAAAAGTAGGACTCGGTCTCCGGAGCGACGCCCAAGGTTCCGTCGATCCACGCCATGTAGTCGTCGGAGCCACCGCAACGAAACTGGGACGACAACTCCAGATGATCCACTTCGGCCCCGGCCTCTGATGCGAACTCTTCGATGGCGGCGATTTCGCCGATGTCCAGCCACGTCACCTTTTGCGCCTCGTCGATGAAGAAAACAACCGTGCGTGCGGCATCGATGATCTCCTTGATCTGGTTGACCCCGCCCTTGGCGTATTGCGAACGGAGTTTGAGGCGATGTGCTTCGTCGACCAACAGCACGTCGTACGAGTCACGACCCACACCGGTGTACGACGCGGAGCCGCTGAACAACTGCCGCACGTCTCCATTGGGAATCGCACCTTTCAACTTTTCCTCGAACACCGCTCGCGGAGCGGCGTTTGGTGTCACGTACCGAACGTTCATCCGCAAGGCCGACAACTTAGACAGCGCGTTCAACGCGATCACGGACTTGCCGGTGCCGGGTCCACCTTTCACCACCAGCACCTGTTTGCCGTCGACCATTCCCCGAGTCGCGGTATTGATGATGGTTTCCATGACGGTTTTCTGCTCATCCAACAACACGAACTCGTCGTTGCCCTTCAACATCCGACCGATGGACTCCGCCAGTTGATTGGACGGACGAATGGGCGACGCGTCGATCTTGCGCATGACGTCGGCACTGGAGCCCCGAACGATCCGCTCCTTCACGAAGTGCCTCAATTGGGTGAATTCGCCCTTTTTGAATACCGGTGCCAGCTGCGTGAGATTCTCGTATCGGGCGTCACGCAAGACCGCGTCGCTTTCGCAATTGTGGAGGTAGGCGCAGGAGTCGACGATGAAATCGTTTTCGTAGATGAATTCGTTGAACTGACTGAGGTGACTGGCGTAACTCCATGCTTGGTAGGACGGATGACGTTCGTCCCGCTTCGCCTTTCCCACGTACGTTTTGACGTGATCGGCCAACGCCGAATGCTCGACCTCTGACCACTGCTTCAGTTCGATGATGACCAACGTTCCGTTTCCGTCGGGACCCTCACCTTGAATCAGGAAGTCGATACGAAATCGGCGACCATTCAGCCGGTATTCGATCGCCACCGTGGAGTCGCCGGGGATACCCGGATCGTTCATCACGTGATACATCGCGTTGCCGAGGGAATTTCGCCACGACGTGAATTCGTTGTGGCCGACGGTCAGGTTGAGCATCTCTTTGACCTTGGCCGCCACCTTGTCTTCGATGTTCGGGGCATCGTCGAGAAACTGTTGTTTCGACGCGAGATAGGCGAGCACTCGGAGACCTGTTCGCTTTCAGCCGATTGCGGTCGGCGACAATGCACGGCCAATTCGACGGACGGACAACGCCGCCAGTACCGACGCAGCTCCGACCAACAATGCCCCAACTCCTCCGACTCGCATGAGCGCCGAGTAGTCGTCGAGGTTTGCATCTTCGGCGTTCGCGCTACCCAAAGCGAAAAGCAACGTTTGCCCAACACCGTACAAGGCCCACCAGACCACAATCATTTTGTTGAACGAAACTTGTCGCCAATCCTCCGCTACACGACCGCCCGAACGTACAGCCGTCGCAATTCGATCGGTTTCTACCCACACCATTGGCGTGATGATCGCATTGGCAATAGGGATGAACCACGCTCCGACTGTCCAACCTCTCGACCACTTCCTGGGACCACTCCAAATTGTGGTGCAGGCCTTGTGTGATCGGAATAGAAAGACGATTAGAAGCACGAAAGATGCGATGGACAGAAGGTAAAAGAATCCCAAACTTGTCGTGTAGAAGTCTTCCGCAGACACCCAATCGTCGAGACCGGCAAAGCCGCCATTGAAATAGTCCTCGGCAGCATTTGCGGCCATAAGTGCGCCAACTCCGCCAAGTGCAACTGCTACTCCAGCGAGGTAAAGAACGATCTGCAACCACACGGACAACGCGGGACTCACGGTCTCCTTGCGCACCATCTGCTCCGAAGTCCAACCCGTCGGCGCGACTGGCGGAGGTGGCGGAAGCATCCCATTTGTTTCACTCATGCTCGAACCATAAATGGAGCCGAGCGACCACCCGAACAATTTTCCGCCAACTATTCACACTGTTTTCGTTCCTGACCGAACTCCAACACACCCATCGCCTATTATGCGAACATACGTTCGTAGTGGATGACCGAACCGACCAGTACGAAAACCAGCTGCTTTAGCGGAAAGGAGCAACACGTGAAGACCACCACCTCCAACGGCACTTCGTTCGCTCCTCTCGCCGGTCTCACCCTGGCCGATGCTCGCGCCGAACTGGCCAACCTGAAGCGCGAACGTTCCATCCTCGACGCGCGCATCCTGGCCGTCGTCGCCCACATTGATTCGCTCGCCACCGCCGACCGCCCCGAATACGCCATTCCCGAGCGCGAACTCATGGCCCACGCGGGCATGTCCGGTCGTGAAGCCCGCGAGGCCGTGGCCCGCTCACTGGTCACCGAAAGCGCCCCCCAATTCGCCGAGGCCCTCGCCAAGGGCGACACCACGGCGGCCCACATCGACGCCATCGGACGCGGCCTCAAGATCGCCGGCGCCGATCGTGAGGCCTTCTTGGCCCACATCCCTCACCTCGCCGAGGCCGCCACCACTCTCACCGTCGGCGAGTTCAACACCTTGGTGAAAGAGACCGCCAAATCAGTGCAGTCCGACGGCGGCTTGGCCACCTTGGAGCGCCAACAACGCGAGACCTACCTCAAGACCTGGACCGACCACGACGGCATGGTTCAGGTTCGCGGCCAATTCGATCCCATCAACGGCGCCGCCTTCTCTTCGCTCCTGGAGCAGCAGAAAGAGCGCATGTTCCACTCCGGAGATCGCGACGTTCCGGTGGTCGTCGCACCCGGTATCGAGCCCAACGAGCATCGTCGGGCGCATGCATTGCTGGCCCTCGTCAACCACGCCCCGGTGGCCGACGGCGACGTTCGTGCGAACCGCGCCGAAATCGTGGTGCACATCGATCTCGCCACCCAATACTGCTCATGGGTGTTCGGGCAACGCCTCCGCCAAGCCGGTTTGATGGGTTCGATGGGAACAGTCGGCGACGCATTAGACAACGCAGTCGCGGAAAGCTTCTTTGCTTCTCTGCAATGCGAACTTCTCGACCGGCATCGTTGGGACACCCGAGCAGAACTCGCCCGGACGATGTTCCACTACGTCGAAGTGTTCTACAACCCGCAGCGACGCCACTCGACACTGGGTTACCTCAGCCCCGTGGACTACGAGACCATCAACGCGGCATAATCACTACACCGAAATAGTCCGCCAAACGGGGTCAACTCCACTTCCCGTCTAACCAATTGATCTCGCAACATGTGTCAAACATGGCGAGACCTACTCAATAGTCAGGAGGTAAATAATGCCAACGTTGTGCGACACTCTCGCCACTCACGACCGCGTTGATGTCATCATCAAACGTCTTGCCGATATCAAACGCACCGAGTCAACCTTGGCCGCCGAACGAATGAGTCTGCTCGCCGAGCTCTCGTCAATACGCCCCGCCAACCCCGAGATCACTCTCATGCGCGACGGCCAGTTGTCTCGACGCGAAGCCCGCGACACCGTGAATCGCACAGGACCATCGATACGGCTCCCGTATTCGGAGATGCACTCAGCACCGGCGATATCAGCGTGGCTCACATTGACGGACTCTCACGGGCCTTCAAGATCGTCGGCGACCAGCCCGACGCACTCATTAAACGCCTACCAGCACTCATCGCGGATTCACATCAACCTTCGGGCCAGTCAATGAACAACTGCCAGCGCTGATGTTCGGGGTCGACTCCAACATCGTGACAGCCCGAGGTGATGGAAAGACCTAACTCAAGCAAATCAGAAACTATGACAACACGCGCTACATCCAGCGTTTCACATCAGTCGCCGATGTTGAACAGGACAACGTCTTGCCACTCGCCGAGTTTGAATCAGTTGATTGGCGACTCTCAGTGATTCCGAACGCCGCACCCATAGACACCACCACCATCGGTCAGCTTGGTTTCTACCTCCTCGATGAACAGGTTGGCCCATTTGAATTAGCGATATCGACGATTCGAACCAACGTCAAAACTCAATGAGTCTGGAGTTTCTACTTACCCATTCAACAACGCGGCAAATTGACGGCGCCATTCAACAGAGCACTTATCGGCCTGCACCGACACCAACGACGTCTGGTCAAGCGGCAACACCGAGTCAAAGGTTTCAAGCATGCGCTTGTCTTCGGCGCCAATCATGAAGTCAAGGCGCAACACTTCATCAGACGGAATCGCAAAGTCATCACTGCGCCACACCACAAATGTGAAGTAACTCGTCACGTCATCAATCGGCGTCGACACCAACAACAAGATGTGCGACAAACCAGTGTCGTACTCAATGGTCGAACGACAGATCAATGGCAGGTTGAAACCCGAACTCATCTTGCGATGCACCACGCCAGATGATTGACCACTCGCGATTGTTCCGACCGATGCATTGTTGGCATTCACTTCATACGAGTATCCGAAGAAGTGATCGTCAAGCGGTCCGAGTTCAACTTTCGGAACACTCGTCTCTTGAGCACGACCAAATGATTCAACATGCACAAACGGGAAGTGCGTGATATCTAAGAAGTTGTCGACCATACGCGTGGCCGAGCAGTTCCAAACATCAACAGGCGTGTTGAGACGACGGAACTTCGGATCGTTTTCCCACGGCATGTCGGGAATTGATGCTTTGGGTTCGCCAATACACACCCAAATCAATCCATAACGGTCTTGGCAAACAAAGGCTTCAATATGTGCCTTCGGCGGAACGGGAATACCTTCAGTCGCTGATGGCACTCGAACACACTTGCCGTCTTCAGCGAATTCCCAACCGTGGTAGGGACACACCAAGCAGTTGTCTTTGACATACCCAAGGCTCAACTTTGCTTCACGGTGAGTGCAGCGATCGGGCAACGCACTTACAGTGCCGTTGCCATCGCGCCACACCACCAGATTGCGCCCGAGCAGCTTGGCCGACACGGGCGCCGACATCACATCAACCGATCGCGCGACCGGATACCAGAAGCCAAGAAGATTGTCGTTGTCGCAAAGAATGCTCGTCATGTTTTTGAGCATAACCTGTTGAACTATGACCATCATCCTTGTTCGGGGCCAGCACGTCATCACGATGAATGCGCAACGAGAAGTTCTCACCGAAGCAGCCGTCGCAATTGAAAATAGTCGCATCATTGCTATTGACAACTTCGAAAAGTTGTGCGTCTCACACCCCGATTCAGTGATTGAAGGCAACCCTCGAGCCGTCATCACGCCAGGCATGATTAACGGCCATCAACACCTCACTGGCGATCGTCTCATTCGCTCAATGATTCCAGACACAATTGACTCACAAGAGGCCATCTTTGGTTGGGCTGTACCAACGCACAGCAAACACACAGAGCGCGATGATTACCTCAGTGCTGTGCTCGCACTCAATGAAGCGTTATGTCACGGAATTACGACAACTGTTGAAGCTGGGACTGTTGGCCATCCATCTTCAGTACTAAAGGCCCAACTTGCGATGGGTACTCGCGGCACGCTTGGTAGTTGGGGTTGGGATGTTGAAGATGGTCCGTTTGCCGGAACCGTCAGCGAAGTACTCGATCGTCAACGCGAAGTCATGCGCCTCACCGCAGACACTCCCCTGATTGATGGTTGGGTCACGCTCGTTGGACACGATTTGATGAGTGACGAACTCGTTACTTCTGCGTCGCAACTTGCACGCGATAACAACACGCGCATCACGTTTCATATTTCACCTTCGTCAGGCGACACCACGTCGTATCTCGCCCGCACCGGCAAACATCCCGTTCGTCATCTCTACGACCTCGGTGTTCTTGGAAACCATGTGTTACTCGCCCACGCAGTGCATCTCAACGATGACGAAATCGATTGCGTCGTTGAAACTGACACCGCAGTCGCAGTGTGCCCGTGGGCTTACCTACGACTCGCCCAAGGAATCACCGCAGCTGGCCGTCACGACGACATGTTGAAGCGCGGCGTGCGTATGTCGCTTGGCTGCGACTCTGAAAACGCTGGCGATGCTGTCGACCCCATTCGCAATGCCGCTTTATTCGCTGGTCTCATTCGTGACCGCCGTATGGACCCGACCATCATGAGCGCCGTCGACGCCTTGGCCTTGCACACCATTGATGCTGCCCGAGCCATCGGAATGGCTGACCGCATCGGGTCGCTTGAAGTCGGCAAGCAAGCCGACCTCGTGGTCTTTGGCACCGACGGCCCCGAATGGCTCACCCGCAGCACCCAACCGGTCTTGCAACTGATCTGGGCTTCAAGCGGCTCAGCAGTTGATGATGTCTATGTGGCTGGAAAAGCCGTGGTCAGGGCCAAGAAGTCAACCCAGATTACGGGTTCGGCCTTCACTGACATCGTGGCCGAAGCCCAAGAACGTATGACGTTCCTATCGGGACGCTAGACACCGGATTTTTCTCAGGATTATCCGAAATATTGGAAAGTCTCCCTCGTTTTGGTGTGATTGTCAGACCAAAATTTGGGCTCGGTGTGTTATCGTCGGCTCATGACCTACACGTCTTATAACCCAGCCGACGATGCGGCCACGACCGGACAGTTCGTCCCCAATTACCCGAACACTTTGATCTTCGTCGACCTTCCGAGCGACGATCCGGCCAAGACCGCCCGCTTCTATGCCGACCTCTTTGGTTGGGTCGTTGAGGGTCGCCCCGAAGGCGAATTCCACCGTTGCGTGCCTGGCCAAAACTTCATGTTGGGCGATGGCACTCAGAGCGCCGTTGGCAACTTGCACCTCGGTATCTACAACGTCAATAACGCTCGCCCGCATCCAGACCCGGCCGGAGTCGAGCCTCGCGTGCTGTCACACAAGCACCGCCAGACCCGTATCTGGATCTTGGTCAGCGACGACGACAACCAAGAGCGTTTGCTCGATCGTGCCGAAGAACTTGGCGCAACCATTTTGTGGCGCAAGCACTACTGGAAAGAATTCAGTGGTTACAACGGTGCCTTCGAAGATGCTTGGGGCAACGAAGTCATCTTGTGGACCAAGGGTGGCGACAACCCCGAGATCCCGAGCGACCATACCGTCGAGTGACCGACGCGAGTGACACATACTAACAACTGCTATTCATAGAACTGGATCAATCATGACCACTCACGAAAATCTTGACGCCGACGCAATGCGTTTGAAGAAACAGATCAGCGATACATCTGACAAGAACGTTATTCACCCCCCAACCGCGCGGTGGACACACATTGCGTTGCCGTCGACCGACATCGACAAGTCGATTGCGTGGTACGAGAAGTTCACACCACTCAAGCTGCTTGATCGCCGTGTTGATGCCGATGGCTACGGTGCGTGGCTTGGTCATGATGATCAGTCCGATAAGCCTTTCGTGTTGGTTCTTGTGAGCTTCTTTAAAGACCAAGGTGGAGCGCCACAGCCAATCATGGCTCCATTCGCACACGTCGGCATCGAACTCACCAGCCGCGCCGAAGTTGAGCGCATTGCTGAACTCGGCAAGGCCGACGGCTGTATGGCTTGGCCTCCTACACAAATGCCTGATCCCATTGGCTATATCTGTGCTCTCAAAGATCCCGATGGCAACATGATTGAGTTCTCATACGATCAGGGCGTATACGCCAAAGCTAAAGAAGTGTGGGGCTGAGATCGGTTTGATTCCCATGACTCGCGACGAACTTGCCACTATTTGCCGCAACTATCTCGAGTCATTTTCAACTGGCGACGCCGATCTTGTCGCCTCGTTTGTAGCCGACGGCTTTATCAACGAGCACACTGCCGCACTTGGCTCAGGCTGTGAAGGCAAAGATGAATATCGTCGCCGCCTACCTAACTTCATGGCTTCGATGCCTGGACTGCGTTACGAGGTTGAGCAACAAGTTGTTGATCTCACCACGTCAACCGTTGCCAATGCGTACACGCTGCATGCGCACGTGAATGATCGTGGTTGTGCCGTGCGTGGATTGTTGCGAATTCAGATTGATCCATCGACGGGATTGATTGTCAATCGCACTGATTACTGGGACAGCAAGGTGTTTTTAACTCAAGCCGGTCTTGAGTAACTCAGTTACCTGAACGCACTGCATCAATGACGGTGCCAAAACCTTCAAGGGTGTCGCGTAAACCTTGATACATGCCGTTGCCCACGGGGAATGACAAGTTCATGCTGATGCTGTTGAAGCCCAAGTCCAAAATGCCACGGGCAAGGTCTTTGCATTCATCCGGAGTGCCGACAATGGCAAAACTCGTCACTAATTCATCAGCGATGAGCGAAAAGATTTCAGGGTCGTCATAGCGATCGTGATCAAAATACCAACCGGTTGATCGAGCAAGAGCAGCGTCAACTCGCGCATACCAATCGGCATCGAGACCCATCCGTTCGTTGAGTTCAGCGGGCCGAATAAGCGCGATGTAATGAGCCACATAACGTTTCACGCTGCGACGCGCCAGATCGCCGTCTGATGACACACACAACGTCACTCGCGGAGCGACTTCGACTGATGCAACATCACGACCGATGCGCTGTGCGCCTTCGGCAATAAATGTGCGGTAATTCGCGGCCAGTGACGGTGACAAATAACGACCACCGACAAGAGCAATATCGGCAATCTCACCAGCCAAACGCATCATCTGCGGGCTACGTGTACCAATTGACATCGGCACGTGTGCTGAGTTCAATGGATCGACATGCTGTAAACGCGAGTCATTGACGGTGATTGTCTCGCCTTGGTAGTTCACTGTTTCGCCGCGCAACAACGCCCGCATCACCGTCACTGCATCACGTGCATGAGCAACTGGTCGCGGATACGTTTCGCCGACCGCTTCAAGACCGGCACCAACGCCAATTCCCATAAACGCTCGCCCATTTGACACATCGTGCAGTGTCGCCGCGATACCCGCCAACACTGCAGGGTGACGTGAATACGGATTGGTCACCATCGGACCAAGTTCAATTCGTGTTGTTGACTGAGCAACAAGTCCGAGCAACATGAAACAGTCATGCCAAAACACCACATCAGAAATACCAAGGCGATCAAAACCAACATCTTCGGCGAGTCGAGCGAGCTCGATCACTTGTTGCACGGGCATGCCCGGCGTAATTTCAGCCTCGAGGGTGATGTTGTGGTTCACACAAGTGATCTTGTCAGAGAACTGGATATTTTGCTTTGTCGGGCAAGCCCGAACGTGCGGTGATCGCCTCACCAGCTTCTTGACACTGAGCCCAAAAGCGATCTTCGTCGATGGTCAACATGCGGCCGTCTTCAACGACCTTCTTACCATCAACAAACACTGTGTGCACTCCCCGACCATCGGCCGACCACACGAGTTGGTTCATGACATTCAATAAGGGTCGCCATTCGGGACGATCGGTGTCATGCAAGACAACGTCGGCCTTCTTACCAACTTCAAGTGAACCAATTTCATCTTGAGCGTTCATCGCCCGCGCACCACCCAGCGTGGCCATTTCATAGGCCTTTTCAGCGGGGAACATCTGCGGATCGGTGCGGGCATCTTTGAACAAACCAGCAACCAAATAAGTGGCGCGCATGAGGTCTGAATAATTCGAAGCATTGTTGCCGTCGGTACCAATACCCAAGTTGATGCCAGCCATCGCCATTTCGGGCATCTTGCCTACTTGAGTAACGCCATAGCTGACTTTCAATGCAGTGGTCGGACAGTGAGCAACCGAAACTCCGGCTTGCGCCATGACTGCAAGTTCTTGATTATCAACTTGCACACAGTGAGTAATTGACACGTCATCTTTCAAGACCCCAATTTCGGCCAAGTGAATCATGGGTCGGTGACCAAACTCATCAAGGAAACCTTCGGGGTCGAGTTTGGCGGGCGACATATGGAAGCTCATGCCCACACCATGATCATCGGCCAGCGAGCGTGCGGCTTTCCATAACGGATCTGAACATGTTGTGTGTCCAACGAGCGTGCTGTACGACTGGATACGACCACCTGCGATTGAGCGGTACTTCGTAATTGATTCTTCAAGATTACGAATCGCTTCATCGGTGTCTTGTTTGTAGACATCAGGTTCGGGCGGAAGGTCCCAGATCCAACGGCCCACACGACCACGAATACCAATATCAACGAGACCTTCAACGACTTCATCCATGAAACGAATGGTTCCGGCTTCAAGGAAAGATGTGGTACCACTCTTCAGCATTTCAATTGAAGCCAACTGTCCCGACATCTTTTCTTCGCGGGCATTGAAAACCGAATACAACGGACATAGCCACATGAATACGTTTTCTTCGAAGGGAGTGTCATCAGGAACGTATCCGCGCGTGAGCGGTTCACCAGTGATGTGGATATGCGAGTTCACCATTCCGGGGGTCGCCACAAATCGATCGCCACCAACCGATTCTTTTGCGGTGTAGGTGCGTGAAATATCTGAATACTTACCAACAGCAACGATGGTGCCCTTGTCTATGGCCACTGCACCATTGCGAATGATGTCGCGGGTCTTGTTCATGGTCACCACATACCAGCCACGAATGATGGTGTCGATAGAAATCGGTTGATCGCTCATAATTTTCTCCGGATCTAGATAATTAGTTGTTGATTACTCAGGCTTGCTGGCCACATACATTGAATTGAAACCAATCGGTTCGATGAGGCGAAGGGCTTCAAATCCAGTAGCCCGAATCCATCCCGTTACTTCTTCGTTGGTAAATGTGTGACCTTGACGTGTGGCGGCCACCATCGTGACACCCATCAAAACTCCAAACGGGTTGAACTTACGCGTGTTATCACGGAAGTAATCGCTCACGATGACTCGCCCACCAGGGCGAAGCGCTGCAAAGGCGCGATCAATCATGTGTTGTGCACCCGCATCGCCTTCGGTGCGCAAGATGTGCCCAAGAATGACCATGTCAAACGAGTTTGGTTCAAGTTCAACAGTATGAAAATCGCCAGGCAGGTATTCAACGCGCGATTCATAATCGGCAATACCCGCAGCCGCAATTCGACGTTTGGCAACTTCTAAG
>VFQT010004190.1_pt1 | contig 12306 bp, 10 predicted proteins | sample 3512381 | NCBI WGS metagenome assembly VFQT01 (sample SAMN10412376, study PRJNA504923) | tailings metagenome | isolation source: Relicate 2 Philex TSF3 active mining site | place: Philippines: Tuba, Benguet | collected 2017-08-29 | reverse complement strand
AATTGAAAAGGAATTAATTGAATTAAAAGAAAGTCTCGTTGACGAACTCAAATCACTATTACAGAATATAAATTCAAAAATCAAAAAAGAAGTCCATAATTTAAAACTAAAATATGAGCCGAAGCCCTTAACACTAAAATATGAGCCAGAGCCAGAGCCCGGGTCGAAATATTGGAGGTTATATGAACCAATTGAACCAATTAATTCTTCAACATATGCGCCGTATAAGGATCGACAAATATTGTATAAAAAAATAAAAATTGTAAATGAAATAGAATCCAATATACATGACATTCGAGATATTCAAAGGAATCTAAATATTAACCAAACATATAATCCGGTCGTTCGAGTGCTCTCTCCGCTAATAGCCCTCGCTATGTGTACATTACATTTTGGTTTGATGCATGCTGGGGCGGGTGTGGGACTTGGTCTTGGCGCAGTAATCGGTTTGGGGACGTTTGGTCAAGTCAATCCCGTTGCAGTTGGTGAGGGTATATATAATAATCCAAGAATCCAAAACATAATAAAAGGTTATTCTGATATATTTGTCAAAGTTCTGAATGCGGTAGATGCGAATGTTACACGGGATGCCAAAACTGTTGAAAAACAAAATATTATTAAACAATTGAATCGCGTTAAAAAGACTTTGGATACACAAATCAACACTTTGGATACACAAATCAAAGGTGGTCGTCTTCGTTCTCGTCGGCATTCATATTCACAAAAGAAGAAACAACCACCAAATAGAACAAACCATACATCTAAAAATAAAAAAAAAACAAATCATCCAGAAAAAAATAAATAAGAGGAGGGATCCTCATCTTTTTTCATTTTTACCAAAAAAAACGACCAAACCAACTTAAAGAAAATGCATCGAAATCATAATTTTATTTTTATAAAAAGCATCTCTATTTACAAAACAGATTTTATAAAAATAAACAATCAAACATGACATCAACTACAAAATCAGTAACAACAAACGAAGAAATCGCCTGGGATGAATTCGAATCCTTTGTTGCCAAATGTGTGGAACCAAAACTTGTCAATAAATTGCCTCCGCATCCTCCGCCGCCTCCTCCTCCTCGTCCTCTTTATTCAAAAATAAACGACAACATCAATTACAACATGAACAAACGACCTTATGATGACAATGACGCTTCTTATCAAAACAAACGCACGTACAATAATAATAAAAATGAAAATAAAAATGACCGGAATGAAAGCCGAAACCACAACAACTATCAAAATCAAAAACAAAAACAAAGTCAAAATCAAAGACAAGAATACAAAAACAAGATGGATGGACCCGGAATCTTCGCCCAACGTCACAACTTTTTAGTGAGTTTGGAGGAGTTCATCGAATGTGTACGTCGTGCCGCCTTGGAATCCGACGACGAATCTGTCTTGTTGCGTTCGACCGAAGGATATGGTCGTTTGTATGAAGACGGCGAGGTGCGCGAATTCCTTTGCGATGTGAAAAATCCCAACAAACCATCAAACACGTCGTCGCCTTCGTCGTCGCCTTCGTCGTCGTCGTCGTCGTCGTCGTCGTCGCCATTCGAATACGGTAATCTCGTGTATTTTCCTCGTGTTGTAGTGATACGTTTGTCACCCATCCAGGACTTGTCGCCTTTGCTTCGCCGGGAATTCCAACGACGCATGCCATCACACACTCCGTATAACAAGCATGGATTCGTGTATTTGAACATCAAAGATGCACATCATTATGCACAGGAAATGTGGAGCATTCATCGAGAATATCTCCGTTTGTCCCATCAATTTGGCGATCAATTCACGAAGAATTTGTTCGTGTATCCTCCTCCTTCGTCGTCGTCGTCTTCCTAATAATTTATATTATATGTATATTTTTTTTTGTTTTCATATTTTTAAACAAACGCACTTATTTTAATTATATATATTTTGAAATTAAAAAAAAAGACGTCATTGAAAAAAATGCTTAAGAACAGAAAAAAAAATACAAAATGTCGCAGAAACCATATTAAGAAAGTGCATGTAAAATCAATCCGACAGCGACGACGATATAAAAAAGTTCATGGTGGCAATGATAATTATAATGAAAAATTAAAAAAAGTCGTTCAACAAATATTTGAGAATATAAATATTGATAATGATGATCGTTACGAATTAATTCATATCGATAATGCATTTGCCGAATTTGCGTCGGATGCGACAACGGGTGGCGGAGCAATTACGTACACAACACAACAATCAGACATTTATAAAAAATTAAAATCCATTGAATTCGATCAAAATACAGATGTGGATTATTCGGATAAAACGAACATGGTAATAATTGGAGGCGGACCTGTCGGATTGTATATGTCAATTCTTTTGAAACTATTTTTTGAAGATTCTTTGGAAGTTGTTGTTTTAGAAAGTCGTCATAATGAGCAATCGAAGCGCATTTTAGAGAGATGCCAAGTATTGGTATTACGCAATCTTTTTGAATTTCATCGGAATAAAATTGGAGTACATGAAAAGATGAATTTGATATTTAAAAATCAAACACATTATAACCTGTTAAATTTTTTAATTGACGAATCATTGAAAGGTAAACATCCTGCATTACAAGAATTACAAAAAAATCAATGGTACAAAGATATCTTTGCACAAAATAATGAATACCACTTTATACCCATAAATTTGCTTGAATACACCCTCGCAAACTTTGCGCAAACGCTTGGTGTGAATATTTTACATACAGAGAAAGTGACCCCCGATAATTTAAAGAATTTTATAAACGAGAACACACAAGTAATATTTGATGCGACAGGTGGGCGATTTCAAACGTTACGAAAGCATGAACAATTATACAACGAAGAATATGTATCATATTGTGGATTTAATATAATAGATGCGGAGACTCCAGAGTCGAAAAATGAAAATAATATTATATTTTTAAATAATGATATTATTATTAAAAGTCCTTATGGAGATGCATATTATACACAAACTACCAATATATCAGAAAAATTTATAGAATTACAACGTTCAAATGAAGATAAATTTCCTATAATTATTGATTTGGATGAAACAAACGCGTCAAAGTCCCAACCATTTAAACCATATCAAAGTCATTTAATTCCAGAAACAGCTGTAACCGAATTTGATAAACGCCTTATCATTCCAATAGGTAACTCTTATATGCAGACCAATTTTCAACGGGGATATGGGATTTATTATGGATTTCTTATATCTGCATTAATTGCTTTTAATTGTTGGAATTTGACACAAAATGACAACAATAACAACAAATAATAAAATAAATTTTTATTTTTTTTTCTTTATATTATAACAAAAACATAAAACACAAAAAAATAAAAACACACACATATAAAAAAACAAAATCATGCGAATCAAAGCACTATTGAATTCCGAAATGGGACGCATGTTCGTGTCGATTTTGCTGGGATTGGGATTGGCGACATTTTTCCGCGAAGTCTGTGAGGAAAAACAATGCATCAAATTCCGCGGTCCCATTTTGAGTGACATTGACGGCAAAATTTACAAACACGGCGACAAATGTTACAAATACGAAACACAATCATCGGGGACGTGTGATGCTGCGGCTAACCAAGAGGGTCGCAAAGTGGTCGATGTGACACTCGAGAAAAAGAAGGAAGGCGAGGAAGAACACAAATTGTTGTAATCTTTCTTTTTCTTGTTTTTTTTGTTTTTTGTATGAAAAAAAATAAAAGTCCGTTCAACCATTCCAAAAAAGAAAAAAAGACATTGAATACGCATTCCTTTTTTCTTTTTTTTGTTTGTCTTTTTTTTTTAATCTTTTTCACTTTTTTTTTTTACTTTTTTTCCCATCCAATCAAACAAACAAACGATACAAACAAAAACAAAAAATAAAAACAAAAAACAAAATGGAAGGATCCACGAGAATCGCCGATTTGCCCGAAAATATAACCATGTCGATGCCCCATCAAGCCCCTCCCACCCAAGGACCCATGTCGATGCCGGGGGGATTCGATACTACCTATCAACCGATGAATCCGCATCCCAATCCGTTTGGCCAAGGTCCCCCCAATCAAAATGCGCTACCTCCCCCGCAATTCACCAAAGAAACCAACAGTCGATCGGGAGGATCCGGATCCGGAGGTGCCCCCACTTACAATCCGATGGAATTCGCCGGATCATTTAACAACAACAACAACAATCCTGCTTTAGCCGATCCCAGTTCCATTTTGAAACAAGGCATGCCACAATATCCCCTGCCCCAACGCGACATTCCCATCAATCCCACGGGATATGTACAAGACGAAGCCGTCAAGCCAAATTATATTCCGCCCGCCCATAATAAGAACGGCGATTTTGTGGGACAACAGGAATCGCGATTGAAACATACGCCCTACTATGGCAAACAAACTGGAGCTAACGGAAAACGCCGTCCACTCTTTGCCGAGGGATGGGTTTGGGACGATGTCTTGGCGGAATTGCAACAACCCATTATCGTGGCCATTTTGTTTTTGTTGTTTCAATCGGCTTCGATCAATTTGTCGATTGCCAAATATTTCGCCTTTTTGAATGTGACGGACCCCGATTCGTTGACGCTGAATTACACGGGCACCATGGTGAAAAGTGGATTGTTTGGACTCGCGTATTTTGGATTTGCTCGCATCATGGAGTATGTTTGATCAGTCCCACACAGAGTCGATGCAGTCCGAGACAGAAATCATATATATTTTTTTTGTGTTTGCAATAAAAAAATATATTTGTTGATAATGTATAATATTTTTTTTTTGTTTTTTTTTTGTTTTTTTTTTCTTTCATCAAGAGTGGAAAAGAAAGAAATTCATGAGAAAAGAAACGACATGGGCGTATTGGATGATGTTTGCCTTCCTCATCGCATCGACCTTGGTGTTTTGGGTATTCTTCTATTTGCAAAAACGGGTCATTACGACACCATGGTATGAATATTTTACGTCGACATCATTATCATCACCATTTCAAGGTGTCCACGATTTGTATTGGATAAATTTAGACCGGTCGGAGAGACGACGGGAAAATATGCAAAAAATATTAGAAGATTCATGTTTTGATGCCATCGGATGGAAAGAGCGCATTGTGGCGGTGGATGGCAAACGGGATAACATTCGCCAAACGATCGAGGATCATTACGCACACCACCAATTGGAAAAGAAAACCGAAATCGAACACGCTTGTTTGTTATCGCATTTGCAAGGCATACAAAAGTTTGTCGAAAATCACAAAGAAACCAAAACGGAGAATCTCGTCGCTTTGATTATGGAAGACGACATGACATTGGATTACAAACCACATTGGAGCGAACGAACCGTTCAAACGGTCATGGCCAATGCTCCCGCGGATTGGGAAATTATCATGTTAACGTATACGGGACATCCACCGGAAGAAATGTATTCGTCTTCCCTCATGGCGGGAGCGGGTGCTTATTTGATCAAATATCGCGCTGCCAAAAAATTCATGGATGAGAAATTTTATCAAAAGAATCACAAATTCGACCTGAACAAACAATTCGAATTTTGTGCCGATTTATACCTCTTTCGTGAATTCAAAACATATGTTTATAAATACCCGTTTTTTATTTCTTCTTTACAAAATGACTCGGAAATTCATCCCGAGCATCTTTCGATTCACAATGAATCGCGACGAACCATTTCCAAGTTGATTTATAATATGGAGGAGTGAGTGAGTGAATGTGAAAAAAAAAAGGCGGTGCTGTTACCACATTTCTCCCCTCCCAACAGAGAGTTCAGTGTAAACACGGGCACCATGGTGAAAAGTAAATTGTTTGGACTCGCGTATTTTCGATTTGCTCGCATCATGGAGTCTGTTGGACAGAAATCATATATTTTTTTGCAATAAAAAAAAATATGTTGACAATGTATAAATTTATTCATAAAATATTTTTATTTTTTTTCCTCAAGCAATTATTGATTTTTTGTTCACAAAATTATGGAAAATAAAACACCCTCTCCAATAATATACAATGAGTTTAAAACTCTTGTAACGTTGGCCACCGGCGGAACAGTATCCAATGACAATCAAAAACAAACAATATTACCGGATACTTATAATGAAAATTTATATGACACTCCGGAAAAATTAAAAAATGCATTCTTTGACGCAATTTACATCAGATACAAAGGCAAAAGTGACAGTATAAATCCTTTAGCAAGACCCGTGGAAAAAACAGCTTTGGAGAATTTGTTAAAACAAGATTTTAGTAGTCTTGAAACTTCTTTGATTTCATATCCAATTTCAGAAGATCCCTTTAAGTGGAACACTGTTAAATTTTTTAAAAAGGAGGGAACCGAAACGATTCAACTTGGTACCCCTGACATAGAGGGAACTGATACAATAACTTTGGAATCAATCGCAGCAGCGGACAAAGTTTATTACATGGATCTTTTCGGTATCATTGACGCTATTCAAAGAAAAAAAGACATATTTGCAAATATAAAAGATGATGAACAGCAAATTGCAATAAAATTTTTGATTTTGTTTGATTGTGTGAAGGTGGGTGAACCTTTTAAAAGTTATGAAGACATGTATGATCAAATGAGACAAAATTGGGACATGGAGAAAAGTGGATTTCTTATGCCATCTTACAGAATGTGGTGGTCAACAGACTATGAAAATAATGCCTACAACCAAAGAGAATTTATTTGGAATTATGGCATTGATGAATTTTATACAAAACATAAAAGAAACCCGATAAATTTTGATCTTGTTAAAAACTTAAATGAAGTTCAAGTTGGAGATTATGTTTATTATGAAAATAGGCAAAATATAAAGTCTCAAGGTTATTCGTGGCCACCTGGGTCTTTGACAGGATTTAAAAATGTTAAAAAAGGAAATGTAATATTTGAATACAGACATGGTCCATTTTCACAGATGGAAGTGTTGGGATTCCAGTTTGCAGATTTTGAGCCTATTTATAAATTTACATTATATAAACCGAATTATGTAAAAATTTATGGAACTTTAGTGACTAAAAATATCCTTGTAAAACAATACTTCAAAAAAAATCAATCAGGTGGAAGCGGCATTAGCCGTCGTATCAAAAGACGTACTTATAAGAAATTATGTCTTCGCAAAAAGAGTTTTCGACAATCAAAACGCGGTAAAAAGTATTTACGTAAAAAAAGTCAGAAAAAATGCCGCAAATAGTACCGATGTTTTCACCTTTATTTACCTGGACTAATGCCCCCCCCCCCCTGGCACAAGGCATACCGGCACTTGTAAAATGAGAAAAAAAAAGAGTGATTAAATACAATTATTATTTTGTTTTTGTTTTCTTTTACAAATTTTTTGTTTTATGGATAAGGGGGACACCGATAAATCACGGGATCATCCAATGGTTTGATTGAAACATGCAATTCTCTGAAATAATTTTCGGGATCCGGATGAGGAATGGCAAAGGAATGCCCATTAAATTTTCGATCGGCCATTTTTATTTTTTTTTGTTTTTCATTTTCATCTTGACGTTCAAAAAAAGTCAATTTTGGTCGAATGCGATCATTTGACAAACGAATAAATTCATCATTCAAACAAATGGTGCCTGTTTCGTCCCATACTCGCCCACATACTAAATAGGTGAGTTTACTATCCATGATTTGCACGATGAGTTTTTTTCCCATTTTACATCCAATTACATCATGAAGTATATTTTTCAAATCGACTTTGTTATATGTTGCATATATATCAATACCAAACAAATAACACGCCAGTCTTACCCAATGATTTTCGCCATAAATGGGGGGAATACAACAAACAATATGAATTAATTTCGGACTGGCAATATGCACGGCATATGCCTCCACCGTCACATTTTCATATCTTGGCAAGTGTGTCAACGTGGTTGGGTATGGCAAGGGCGTAAACAAAGTGGGTGTTGTTTTTGTTTTTTTTGTTCTCATTCCAACCTTTGGTTCCTCCTCCTCATCCTCATCCTCTTCCTCCTTCTCCTCCTCCTCCTCTTTTTCAACTAGTGCGATAGGCAAGTCATCATCCACTTCGTTACTAACATCCTTTGTTTTTTTAGTTCTTTTCTTTGTGCTCATTTGTTTTTTGGTTTTTGTTCTTTTTAAAACAAAAAGTCAATAAATTGTAAAATAAAATTCATTTCACGCACTTTTTTTATATTTGTTTTTTTTTTGAATTATATTCATAATAATTCTCAAAACCAAAAAAAAAATCAAAAACAAACAAATATAAAAGTGAAATTGTATGTTGATTCCATTCCATATTTCAGTTTCACAACAAAAAACAAATCCATACATTCACGTTTTTGTTGGGAGAGAGAGGATATAAAAAAAAAAACAAAATGTTTCATATCAATAAATTACCAACGAGCACGGATGCTCAGTACAATTCCATATTTATTCGAGAGACCTCGAGTAAATATATAAAAATACTAAAAAATAATAAGGAATATGGTCCTTTCAAAACGCGGTCTTCCCCCTCCATGGGAGCCAATGAACTTGGATTAGGACTCTATCATCGAGAGGCACTGCAAGTTGTCTTCAATGAAGTCGTGCAAGTGCGATGCATGGACGAGGCGGCATCATCACCCATGGAGCTGGACGACATGGCGTTCATCATTGAGCCATTGGGATCCAATAAAACAATAACCGTCGATGAAGTCATGCTCGGTGACATCAAAAGGGAGTTTGCCAATGTGCCGATGATTGCGGGGTGGGCGTATTCATTTCGAAACAAATACAAGCTGGTGCCCGAGTTTACCACAGGTTGCCTCTCCCCTTCGGGTCAAGGACTTACCGCGGTCATCGGTACAGAGGATGCGGTGTATTGCATGGGGGAAAACACAAACGTGCATTTTGCTACCAAACCGACTTTCACCTTGAATATTGATTTACCGAATGAAACAAATCGCGTGTTCAAAAGCAATTTCAACTTTGTGGAAATTGGAATTGGTGGGTTGGACAAGCAATTCGAGGTGATTTTCCGACGGGCATTTGCGTCTCGTTTGTTACCCAAAAAGATAATCAAGGATTTGGGAATCAATCATGTTCGAGGGATCATGTTGCATGGGCCCCCCGGAACAGGCAAGACATTGATTGCCAGACAGATTGGAAAGATTTTGAATTGCAAAGAGCCCAAGATTGTGAATGGACCGAGTTTATTGAATAAATACGTGGGAGAATCGGAGGAAAATGTGCGCAAACTGTTTGCGGACGCCATGAATGACACCTCGGAAAATGGACTGCATCTGATTATATGCGACGAGTTTGATGCGCTTGCCCGCAAGAGAGGGACGGGATCATCCGATATGAATGACAAGATTGTCAATCAATTCTTGACGATGATAGATGGTCCCCAATCCTTGAATAATGTGTTATTGATATGCATGACAAATCGTCTTGATTTGATTGACGAAGCCATGTTGCGGCCCGGTCGGTTGGAATTGCAGATTGAAATTTCGTTGCCGGATGAAGCGGGAAGGTTACAGATTTTGAAAATACACACCAAAAGAATGCACGAATTGGGTTATCTGGATGACGTCGATTTGACGCACATTGCCGGCATCACCAAGAATTTCACGGGGGCAGAATTGGAGGCCGTCGTGAAAAATGCCGTATCGTATAGTGTCTCGAAAGAGGTGGACCCCGACGATTTGTCGAGTGTTTCGAAAATCCGTCCATTGCTCAATCAGAGTGATTTCTTGAAGTCTTGCAAGGAAATAAAGCCGCAATTTGGGGGGTTATCTGAACAGATTGAAAGGATTACAGCGAAACCCTTTGAATTATATTCGAAAGGATATTCGCAAGCATACGAAGACATGTGTGAAAAGATTACCACCTTGGCTTCGGGGAATCTATTGTCCTGTTTGGTCACGGGGTGGCATTACGTAGGGAAGACCACGCTGGCATGCCAAGTCGCCAAATCGTGTGGGTATTCTTGCGTAAAATTTGTGAATTCCGAGACGTTGATGACAGCCCATTTCAAAGACATGGCATTATTTGATGCGTTCAAATCGGGATGCAACTCGGATTCGTTGATATTGATATTGGATTGTGTCGAAAGATTGATTGAATATTCACGCGTATTACAATCGTGCACGTACAACAATCAAGTGTTACAAACTATATTCACCATTTTGGATACGATCGTCGAATCCGATAAAAAGATTGTCGTCCTTTTGACGAGTTCCAAATTGGGTTTAATGGAGAACTTTGGATTGGATAAATTATGCACATACAAATATGAGTTGGATGATGACAAGCAAGCACAAATATTTAAAAAAATGAAAAATAGGGTAAGTTAAAAAAAAATAAATATTTACAAAGGTCGCATCTCATCTTCGCATACAGTCTGTGACAAAGATTCCATACCCTCCTCTTCGCTACCCGTTTCTATCGAAGTTTCGCCACATGCCGCCTCTCGTCTTCGACTCGATGACTGGCCAGATGGCTCCCATCCGATGGGAAGACTCGACAGGAAGGACGACATAAATGTTCCACACATATGACCGCGCACGGTGGAGGATAAATGATCCCAACTGTCCGCCAAAATACACCGCGATCGATGCGAGACGAAGAACAAAGAGTGTGTGTTTCCATCCACGTAAATGGCCCGATCAAATTTGACAAACGAACAACTGGAATGGCGTACGAGTTCCAACAGACGTTGCAATTGGTCGGCGGTGTTGTAATGCACGCAAAATACGGTACAGAGACAAATCCCATTGGACGCCCCCACACTGTAAGATTTCAAGGTACAACCAGAGGACTCAATGCTGCGCATAATGTCTTTGTAGGCCCAATAATCTGACCCCACGCACAACGGCCAAAAGTGCACATTGGGGTTGCCCTCATAGGTGCCTTCCGAAAAGTTCGCCTTTTCCCTTTCATGCAAATATTTTTCTCTGGGAGGTGGCGACATGTTTGTCTGTCTATCAACAAAAGCAGCGGACGCGACGAGGAAATAAATTATGAAACAACACCAGAAAACTAACTTATCTCCTTCTCTCTCGTTATCATTACCACAGGTTGCCAAGTCCTCGGAGCGAAGCGGAGAGGCAGTCTGTGACACTCCTCTTCGAGTTGAGTATTTATTATGCGAGTCAGAGAGAGAGAGAGGGAAAGAAAACCTTGGTTGTCTCTCTTCTTCGGTTGCTGGTTGGTGCTCGAAGAATATATTCCAAAATCATTATATTTTTTATTTTCTTTCATGATACAAAAAATATTATAAAATACCTACCCCTCAAAAAAAAATGATTACAAACATATTGTTTCTGAAAACGATGCATAACCCATGGTATCATTTCGAACGACGCAGAAAGATATTGGTGCACCCCCCCAATGTGTATTTGAAACAGGATCCGTTAGCCTCCCTCGTGGAAGAGAAAGATATTGGGCCGGAGATTCTCGAGGAATTCGATGAGTCCGTGGAATCGGTGGTCACGACGTACCCCACGCTTCTTATGTCCAGGGTGGATTACGAGAAAATGTACAATTTGAGCACAATCGAAATCTTATTCGGCGACGAAGAAAAATGCCCCATGCATCGCCTGTGTTTGCGAGGTTTCTATCGTGCCTACCAAGATTCGACGCAAGACAATTTAAAAATGCGATTGTTTATGTCGGGGGATAACTTTTCGTCCATATCTCGATGGCCGGATTGCATCACCAATCTGTCACTTTATCGAAGCAGCCGCCATTTTCGATACATGGTGAATATTCCCCAAAACATCGAGGCCATCTCCATTCGGTTTGATAGCGTATTTGGGGACATTGTATTCACGGAAGATTTCCGTTTGGGTTTTGTTGAGAATCACGGGATTTGGCCGTCGACTATTTATTTGGATACGATGCATGACGCCCATTTGCTGGAGAAATTGCAGAAACACGTCGCCATTCATTTCCGATTCATTGAATTGTTTTATTTGATGAAATGCCGTCGACGTTTGCGTGCATGGGCTTTTTCGGTCATTGATCGCATGGCGCGAGAGAAATATTCACCGAAGAAATTGGAGGCCTTATTGGAAGCCGCCCACGAACAAAACAACGACGATTATAATTGGATGGATGTGGTGGAGAATTGGAAGCAAACTTGATTTCTCTTTTTCTTATAATTACAAAGTTTGGGTCATCTTTTTCTTTTGTTTCTTTTCATCACATGTAAGATACACATACACTTAAAAACAATTATCCATTCGATGTTTTGAGGTCTTACCAATCCAACATTATAGAGAAATTCATTGTTTTTTAATGATATTCTCTCTTTGGGGGGAGCGGAGCGACCCCCCCCCCCCCCCCCCCCCCCCCCCCC
>VFQT010004189.1_pt1 | contig 12317 bp, 8 predicted proteins | sample 3512381 | NCBI WGS metagenome assembly VFQT01 (sample SAMN10412376, study PRJNA504923) | tailings metagenome | isolation source: Relicate 2 Philex TSF3 active mining site | place: Philippines: Tuba, Benguet | collected 2017-08-29 | reverse complement strand
ATCGCGTGTTCCACACCCACAAGATGCGCACCCGCAACGAGCGCTACGATCCGGGCGGCGGCGGGATCAACGTCGCGCGGGTGTTTTGCCGACTGGGCGGCGAAGCGCGCTGCTTTTACCTTTCTGGCGGCGCGACCGGGGTGGCGCTCGACGGCCTGATCGATCAGCACGGGCTGGTCCGCACCCGCATCCCCATCGCCGACGAGACCCGCGTTGCCGCTGCCGTGCTGGAATGCGAGAGCGGCAAGGAATTCCGTTTCACTCCGCCCGGTCCGACGGTGAGCGAAGCCGAATGGCGCGACTGCCTGGAGCAGGTCGCCGCGGCCGACTGCGAGTACCTGGTGGCGAGCGGATCGCTGCCCCCGGGCGTCCGCGCCGACTTCTATGCAACGCTCGCCCATCGGTTGGGCCAACGCGGTGTCCGCTTCGTGCTCGACACGTCGGGCGAGGCGCTGAAAGCCACGCTCGCAGCCGGCGGCGTCCACCTCGTCAAGCCCAGTTGCGGCGAGCTACGCCAGCTGACCGGCCGCGACCTGCGCGAGCCGGGCGAAGTCGCCGAGGCGGCGCTGACGCTTGTCGAGACCAACCAGGCGGAAATCGTGGCCGTGACGATGGGTCACGACGGTGGCGTGCTCGCGACGCGCGAGGGCGCGTTGTTCGTGCGCGCGCTCGACATAAAGGCGCAAAGCGCGGTGGGCGCGGGCGACAGCTTCCTTGCCGCCATGCTTCACGCGCTCGGCAGCGGCTGGAACGCGATCGAGGCGTTCCGCTTCGGCATGGCGGGCGGAGCGGCGGCGGTGCTCACCCCTGGGACCGATCTTGCCCGGCCGGAGGACATCCACCGCCTGTTCGCGCAAGTCGAGCCGGGAACCCCGCTTCCGGCCAGCTAACGGCAGGGATATCTCGCAGCGGTTCGCGCGTTGCCCAGGGGAGAGCCGGCCGCAGAAGGCTTCCAGGCATGCGCGAAAATCATCAGGTCCGCCGCGAAGCCATGGTCTCGCGCCAGATCGAGGGGCGCGGCATCCGCGATCGGAGGCTGCTTGCCGCGCTTCGCGAAGTGCCGCGCGAGCGGTTCGTGCCGGAGAATCTCGCCGCGTATGCCTATGACGATACGCCGCTGCCGATCGCCGAGGGGCAGACGATCTCCCAACCCTATATCGTCGCCGCGATGATCGAAGCGGCCGATGTCGGGCCTGACGACCGGGTGCTCGAAGTCGGCGCTGGCTCTGGCTACGCGGCCGCCGTGCTCTCGCGCATGGCGGCCCAGGTGTTCGCGATCGAACGGCATCAGGCGTTAGCGGACGCGGCAGAAGGGCGACTGGCGGACCTGGGATATGGCAACGTCACCGTCATCGCCGGTGACGGCAGCGGCGGCTTGCCCGACCATGCGCCGTTCGACGCGATTCTCGTCGCGGCGCGCGGCCCGGAAGTGCCCGACGCCCTCCGGCGCCAGCTGGCACCGGGCGGCAGGCTGGTCATCCCGGTTGGAGGCGAGAAGCTTCAGACGCTCCGTCGCCTCACCCGCACCGGCGAGGATGAATGGATCAGCGACGATCTCGGACCGGTCCGCTTCGTGCCGCTGGTCGGCGCGCACGGCATTGCCGAGGGTGACACACAGCCATGATCGCCCTCACCCCGCTTGCCGAGAAGGGCGTCGCCGGCCATGTTCCCCCCACCTGCCGCTTCGGACTCTGACGCCATGGCCGATACCCGGATCGAAACCGACACGATGGGCGAAGTGGCGGTGCCCGACGACCGCCTGTGGGGCGCGCAGACGCAGCGCTCCAAGGAGAACTTCCGCATCGGCGAGGAGCGAATGCCGCTGCCGCTGATCCATGCCCTCGCGATCATTAAACGCGCGGCGGCTGAGGTGAACCGCGATATGGGCCTGCTCGATGCCAAGCTGGCCGGTGCGATCGCGGATGCCGCAAACGAGGTGATCGCGGGCAAGCTGGACGATCACTTCCCGCTCGTCGTCTGGCAGACAGGATCGGGCACCCAGACCAACATGAACGTCAACGAGGTGATCGCCAACCGCGCCAACGTGCTGTTGGGCGGCCAACCCGGCGCCAAAGCGCCCGTTCATCCCAACGACCACGTCAACCTCAGCCAGTCATCGAACGACAGCTTCCCAACCGCGATCCACATCGCCGCCGTAATGGAAGTAAACCGTCGCCTGCTGCCCCGGCTGGAGGAGATGCGCTCGGTCCTCACCGAAAAGGCGCTGGGCTGGCAGCATATCGTTAAGATCGGCCGCACCCACACGCAGGACGCGACGCCACTGACGCTGGGGCAGGAGTTCTCCGGATATGCGCGCCAAGTCGATGCCGGAATCGAGCGCCTTTCCGCGACGATCAGCGGCATCCTGGAGCTCGCACAAGGCGGTACGGCCGTGGGAACCGGGCTGAACGCCCCGGCCGGCTTCGGCGCCGCCATCGCCCGCGTCATCGCGCGCGAGACCGGCCAGCCCTTTATCACCGCGCCCAACAAGTTCGAGGCGCTGGCGGCGCAGGACGCTCTGCTGTTCTGCCACGGCGCAATCAACACGCTGGCCGCCAGCCTGTTCAAGATCGCCAACGACATCCGCTTCCTCGGCTCCGGGCCGCGCTCGGGCCTGGGCGAACTGGCGCTGCCCGAGAACGAGCCGGGCTCCTCGATCATGCCGGGCAAGGTCAACCCCACCCAATGCGAGGCGATGACGCAAGTCTGCACGCAGATCTTCGGCAATCACGCCGCGCTGACCTTCGCCTGCAGCCAGGGACAGTTCGAGCTGAACGTGTACCGGCCGGTCATGGCCTACAACTTCCTGCAATCGGCGCGCCTGCTTGCCGATGCGGCAGCAAGCTTTACCGAGAACCTGCTGGTCGGACTAGAGCCGCGCGAGGACAATATCCGTGCGGGCGTCGAACGTTCACTCATGCTCGTGACGGCGCTCGCTCCGAGGATCGGCTATGACAAGGCGGCCGCGATCGCCAAGGCTGCGCACCAATCCGGCCAGACGCTGCGTGAGGCGGCGGTGGCCAGCGGCCATGTCAGCGCGGAGGATTACGACGCGATCGTGCGGCCTGAGGCGATGCTGGGGCCAGACGCCTGAGCGCCTGCGGGCGGCTACAACCGCCGAACGTGGTGGAGCAGGTAAATCAGGTTGCCATTCTCGTCATAGACCGGAGTGTTCGTTGGCAGCCAGGTGCATGGCACGAAGCAGCCGCTTTCATCCCGCACGTCGTAACGCTGAGGCGCCATGGCATGCGCCAGGCCGGTCTGCGCCGCGCGTTGCAGCGAATCGAACAAGTTCGCCACGCCCTGCGCCTCGGGCGCGTCGGGATTATCTGGGAACAGCTCGAACATTTTTTCGCCGGCGGCGCGGTGCCGCACGGTCAGCGTCGCAGCGGCATAGGCGTCGTTCAAGTCGAGCACATGAAGGCCAGGACGCGGATCGATGACCAAATAAGATTCGTCTGAAGTTACGATAAGATCATAGAGGTGGCGCCGTTCTCGACGCGTGAGCCCCCGGCCTTGTCCAAATTGACCCAGAAAGCTCTGGACGCCCAGAGTGTCGGCAGACAGGACCGCGAGTTCCATGCGCGCCGTGGCCCACTGATTTCCCGTCATTGCCTTGCCCGATACTCGTGCAGCGCGAGGCTGCTCCCGTGCCAAGATTAGCGGGAAAATCTAAAAATTCGGTTCATTCCGCTGCGGAGGAAGGCCGCACGGACGGGCGCGGCGTAACCGGCGCGCCGGTCGGCGGCGCGGCAGTCGCGTCTTCGGCCGCGCGCCACGCCTCGCGCGCCTTCAACTCGCTTTCCAGCGCCGCGCCGCTGGCGGCTACGGCTTTGGACGCGGCGGAGTAGCGCTCGTCGAAGCTGGGCTCCTGCTGGCATCCGGCGAGCACCAGCAGCGCAAACACGGCGCCAGCCCGCATCAGTAGTTCTTCCGCACACGCAAGTTGAAGTTGGTCACGCCCGAGCCCCCGGCCTGGCTCAGCAGCGACAGCCAGGGCGTCAGGCTGACCTCAAGCTGGGTGGCGGTGAAGCCGCGCGCATCGGTGACGAGCTCGATGTAGATATCGTCGGTGATGTACTGACCGGCCGCGAGCGCGGTGCCGCGTCCATTCGTCTCATCCGGGCCGAGGATGCGCAGGCGGTCGATACCCGTGGCAGAGCGCAGCTTGCCCATCGGGTTGAGCCCCCCGCCCGATCCGCGCAGCGAGTTGAGCGAGGAGGCGAGCTGGATCGCCTGAATCGCCGACAGGTTCGAGATCGAACTGCCGAACAGGATGCGCGCAAGGATTTCGTCCTGCGGCAGGCCGGGGACGCTGGAGAACGTGATCTGGGGATTGTAGGCACGGCCACCGACGTTGACGTTCACGGTCACGTCCTCGATGTCATCGGTCGCGACCAGATCGATAGCGGGATCGATCGTCCGGCCACCGGTGAACGACACGCGCCCCTGGGTCAGCTCGAAGCTGCGGCCCGCGAAGCCGAGCGTGCCACGGATCAGCGAGACTTCGCCTGAAATGGATGGCGCCGAAGTGGTGCCGGTCAGCCGGAAATTCGCGCCCCATTCGGATTCGAGCCCCATGCCCGAAACGTAGAGCTCCTCCGGCGCCGAGACTTCGACGTCGAGCCGCAGCGCCTGGATCAGGCCCGGCGTCGGCGTCGCCGGCTCATCGCCCGTCAGCCGCACGCGACGGTTCGGCTTGAAACGCACGCCGGTGAGTTCGGGCACTTCCTCGGCACCCTGCCGGATGATCTGATAGCGGGTCTCGGGCAGGCGGATGCGGCCGGACAGCAGCGCCGGTTCGGCTCCCGTCTTGGTCAGCCGCAACTGGCCCGTCGCAGTGGCCGAGATCGCATCGCTGCGCGCGAGCCGGGCATTGTCGAGCGTAATGCCGACGTCCATCGGATAGCCTGCTGCCGAGGCAAGGCTGACGTATCCTTGCCCGCTCACCCGACCGTTCCCCGCCACGGCGGTGAACTGCTGAAGCTCCAGCCGGTCACCGCTGAAGCGGCCGGACAGCGCCATATTGGTAAGGCGCGTGCCATAGGCCTGGTTCTCGTAAGTCAGGTTGTTCGCGCGCACCACGCCGTTGAGGCAGGGGGCGGCGACGCGGCACGAGAAGTCCGCCGCCAGGCCGATCGGGCCGGAGAGGCTCTGGCCCTTCATCCCCGCGAACGAGAACAGCGTGTCGGCCGGACCGTTATAGCGAATGCCGCCGCCCAGCGGGGCAGCCAGCAGCCGCTCCGTCCAGGTGCCGGCGGCCGGACCGAGCGGCCGCAGCGATGCGACCATGCGGCCGATGACAGAACCCCGGCGGCGGATCACCGCGCGTGCCTCGCCGCCATCGGCCAGGAGCTTGCCGACGAAGTTGACATCGACCGGCTGGCTGACCGCTGCCGCGGTGGTGCGGGTGAAGTCGTCGATCGTCAGCCGCGCGTCGGCGCGCGGGAAGGCGTTGGTGCTTGTCTGCTCGAAGTCCAGGCTGCCGGTCGCGCGTCCGCCCAGCCCGGCATCGGGCATGAACGCATTGGCGATGGCGAGATCGAGCGCATCGAGGCGGCTCTGGATTTTCAGGCCCGGTCCATAGGTTCCAGCCAGCCGTACGCTGCCCCGGCCGAAGTCAATGCGCGTGGGCAGCAGCTCGTAACCGTTGCGGCCGGGCACGATACGCGCGGGGGTCGTGGTCTTGAACGCGATCCCGCGCGCTCTGCCCTGCAGCATCGCGCGCCAGAGTTGCGGTTGCAGATCGGCGTTGACGGCCACGCGGAACGGCACCCCGCTCTCGCCCTCGACCAGCGCCTTGGCATGCCCGCGACCGTCGCGGTAATCGACGATCACGCGCGCCGCCCGCAAGATGAGGCTGCCGTAGCGGGTCTCGGCAAGCTGCGCGTCGGCCACGACCCAGGGCTTGTCGTACAGCACCACGCGCGCATCGACGATAGCCGATCCGATCGCGAGCTGCGCCGGTCCCGGCAACACGGTGTCGTTGGCGCGCAAGTTGATGAGCGCTTCCTGGTAGCGGCCCTCGGCGCCCAGCCGGACCACGCCGGCGAGCCCCTGTCCGTTCGCGGTCAGCTCGCCCAGGAACGGACCCGCCGCCGACTGGCGCAGCGATCCGGCGAAAGCGATGCCGCCCAGATCGGCGCTGTTGATCTGGAGTGTAAGCGTCTGCCCGGTGCCGAGCACGACGTCGGCCGTGAGCGGTCCATAGTCAGTCTCGCCGGTCGCGTTCAGGCGATAGCCACCGCGCGCACCGGTGATGCGCGCCTGCAAGTTGGCAAGGCCGATGCCGAGGCTCGGCCGTTCGGCGGTCACCGTCGCGCGCGGATCGGCGATCGTCCCGGCCAGACGCACGCCGACGCGGCCGTACTGGTTCGTCACGGCATTGGCGTTCAGGGTGATCTGCCCGTTCGGGGCATAGCTGCCGCTGCCGCCGGTGACCCGCACCAGCGGCGCCTGCAGCCGCAAGTTGGCGAAGCGGACAACGCCGTCGCTGCCGTAGTTGACGTCGGTGGAAGCGACCATGTTGCCGCCCAGGAAATTCCGCACGCCCGAATTGAACAGTTGCGACGAGCGCGCGCGCACCTTGCCGACCATCGCGAACCCGCCGCTCGGCACGGTCCTGAGATCCATGTCGGTGTTGACGTCAAACACGCCGACGCTTGCGACCCGATAATCGTCGATGCGCCCGTCGATCGCGCCGGTATAGAGCCCGGTCGAGGTGTCGGCGACGGCGATGACGGTGGCGTCGATCCGGTCGGAGCGGATGCGCAAGTTGTCCGAGAGGATGCGCGGCCAGTCGACTGCGAAGTCCCCGTCCACCCGCACGTTGGCAAGGCTGCCACCCGCCACCGTGTCGAGCCCGGTGATCCGCGCCACGCGCGCAGCGACGGGCACGACGATCTGGTCGGCATCGACTCGCGCGGCGCCGGTCGCGCTCAGCCGGTCGAGGCCCATGTCGTTCATCGCGATGCGGTCGGCGTTGATCGCGTACTGTACCGCCGGCGTGGCGAAGGCGCCGTCGAGCGTCAGCATCGCGCGCAGCCCGCTGCCCGACAGGTTCGCCGCGAGAGCCGAGGGCTTGAGCAGCACGAACGCCAGCTTCAACCCGTCAAAGCTGTTGTCCGACAGGTCCACCACGCCATTGGTGCCGAGCGTGAAGGCATCGCTCGAAACGCCGCCCGAAAGCGTCGCGCGGCGCTCTTGCAAGACGGCGGCGAGATCGAAGTTGGTGATCGGTCCCAGCAGCGCCGCCGTGGGACCAGTGACCAGCCGCGCCAGCCGCGTCGGGCCTTTCAGCGTGAAATTGCCGTCGCGCGCGGTGACCGCCAGCCGGGTCAGCTCCTGCCCGCCGAGATCGCTGTCGAGCCGGCCGTTCCATACCTTCCAGTCGCCGCGCCCGTCGATCCGCAGCGACATCGGCTGGGTGAGGCCGCCCATCGCGGCGAGAATGCCGCCGGCCGGGGCATCGAGGTTGAGCTTGATGTCGAAGCGGTTCCGGTCCGGCACCGCATCGAGCATTAGCGCGATCCGGTCGCCACCGCGCGCGCGGCCCTGGCCGATTGTCGCGCCGTTGAATGTCACTTGCGCGCGGCCGTCTTCGATATGCGCCTTGCCTTGCATGGAGGCTACGCGCCGCTCGCCCGAAACCGGCGCTTCGACGATGAACCGATCGACCCGCAACGTACCGATGTCGATGTCGATATCGGGCAGCAGCGGCGCGTCGCTGGGCGGGGTCGGCTTGAACTGCGGCAGGCGGCGCAGCACCACCCGCCCCGCGGTGAGCGAGCGGATATCGACGTGATTGCTCAGATAGGCGAACGGGCGCCAGTCCACCTTCACTTCGGGCGAATAGAGAAATTCGCCGCGCGGATCGCGGACCGACAGATTGCGCAGCACCATCTCGCCGTAAATCGAGCCTTCGATCCGCCCGACCTCGATCTGCATGCCGGTTTCGAATTCAAGCTGCCTGATCTGATCTGCGACGAAGCGATGGCCGGGGCCCGTATCGAGCAGGTACACGCCGACCGCGACGAGCGCGGCCAGCCCCGTCACCAGGCCCAGCGCCCACTTGGCGATCGTCAACGCCCAGTTCCGCCGCTCGACAACCGTCACTTCGGGGCCGGCCTCGGGGGCGGCGGAGGTTTCCTCCCCGGCCATCAGAACGCCTGCCCGATCGAGACGTAGACCGCGATCCTGGCCTCGCCTTCCTGGCGATCGATCGGCGTCGCCACGTCCAGCCGGAACGGCCCGAAGTTGGTATAGAAGCGGCCGCCGATGCCCACGCCATAACGCAAGTTCGAGAAGCGGGGCATCGTGCTTTCATAGGCCTGGCCGACATCGACGAAGCCCACAATGCCGAAGTTGCCGAAGCGGTAGCGCACTTCGGCCGCCGCCTCGTTCACGCTGCGGCCGCCCAGCGGGTCGCCGTCGGGATCGCGCGGGCCAAGCTCCTGAAAGCCGAAGCCGCGCACCGATCCGCCGCCGCCTGCATAGAAGCGCCGCGAAGGGGCGATATCGCCGCGCGAGGCGCCCTGGATCGTGCCCAGGCGCACCCGGCCCGCGAGCACGATGTCGTCGCTCACCGAGTAATAGGCCGACCCGTCGATCCGCGCCCGCACATATGGCGTGAACCCGTCTTCGAGCGAACCCTCGGGCTGGACGAGTGCGGTCAGGCGGAAACCCTTGGTAGGGTTGAGCAGGTCATCCGACGTGTCGAAGCCGACCTGACCGCTGATCCCGCCGATATAGAACGTCCGCCGCTCGCGCGTGCCGGTGGCGAAGTTGTAGTCCTTCTCACCCGAGGCCAGCAGTTCGATGCCAGCGGCATAGGTCAGGCGCTTCTGCCAGATCGGGGTGGAATCGCGGCTGATCCGCGCCGCGAGGCGGCCGGTGTAGGCATCGTAAGCCTCGTAATCGCTGCGGAGCGCCTCGGCCGTGAGCTCTAGGGTGCGGTCGCGCTGTCCGGCGTTCGAGCGGCGGAAGGTCGTGCCGACGCCGAGTTCCTGCGTGCCCGCCACGCCCCTGACGATCAGCGCTCCCTCGGGCGGGAAGAGGTTGCGATGCGTCCAGCTGCCCTCGATGCGAAAGCCCTGCCCGGTGCCATAGCCTGCCGTGCCAGCGATCGTGCGCGGCGGTCCGGCGTCCTGATTGACCATCACGGTCACATATTCGGTGCCGTCGCCCACCGCCTGCCCGGTCCGTTGCGGCTCGACCGAGACGGTGGAGAACAGCCCGGTCGCGACCAAAGCCTGTCGCAAGTCATCGATCTTGCGGCTGTCGTAGAGCTCGCCGCGCTTGAACCGGGTTAGCACGCCGACGTGCTTGGCATCGAAAGCCAGATCGCCTTGCGTCGCCACCTCGCCATAGCGCGCGCGCGGCCCCAGGTTTACCGGAAGCGTGTAGTCGCCCTGGCCGGTCTGCCGGTCGAGCAGCACATCGCGCTCGCCCAGCTCGGCGAACGGGTAGCCTTCCTGCGGCAGCGTCACCGCGACTTGCGCCTCGGCGCCCTGCACGCGCTGCGCGACGATCGGCTCGCCGACTGTAAGGGCCAAGTTCTTCTGGATCAGGTCGGGCGGCACCGTGGGCGCGGCTTCCACGTTTATCGACGCGAAGGTGTAGCGTTTGCCCGGCGTCACCTCGATGATCGCGGTCAGCGCCTGCTGATCGGCCTCGGTACGGCGCTCAATGCGGGTGCGCAGCTGAGGCTCGAACCAGCCTTCGGACGCGAGAATGCGCTTCATCAGGCCTGAGTCTTCGGTCAACCGGGCGGTGACCATGGCCGCGTTCTCTGCCTTGCCGTCGCCGTCATGCAGCGCCGACAAGTCCTCGAACATGTCGGCGAGGGCGACGTCGCTCTCGGCGTCGGCCGGTTCCAGCCCTTTGACCTCGATGGCGTAGCGTACTTCGGCGTTCCTGGTGTCCGCCTCGTCCTCGGCGAACTGCACCGGCTCGACCTGGAACTGATCGAGCGGCGGCAGCGGCTTGGTCAACTCGGCATCGCGGATGGGCGCGTCACCGATCTCCTCGACCGGATCCTGGTCGGCCAGCGACGGATCGCCCAACGGCGGAGCCTGACCTTCGGTGGGCTTAGCCTGCGCCTGCTCCGCGGCGATGCGGCGCTCGAACTCGGCGATCGATTCAAGCGGCCGGTCCAGTTCGGCATCGTCTTCAGCGCTAAGCGGTGGGATCGAGCGGTTGAACTCGTCGTCGGCAATGATCGGCTCAACGACGGGTAGCTGAGCGGCCGGCGGGGGCGGCGGAACAGGAACTGCGCCCGCCTTCAATGTGTCCGGTTCGGCATCGGGCTGCACCGCGGTGGCTTGCGTAGACGGAGCCGGCGCCTCCTGGCCGTGTGCCGTAGCACCCATGGCGAGCGCCAACGGCAGCGCGCCAAGGACGACGTATGAAGAAGGATGCGCGCAACCAACCACACCCCTGACCGTTAGCTTGCGCATAGCCCCTAGTCGAAACGCCCCTTCTTGCGAGGCCGAATGACCCGCGTCCCATCAGGAACAATATACTCTAACACAATGGAAAGTTCCCGGGACCCCGATCGAGAACCCGCTCAAGCCGAAGCATCTACGCGCGATGTGCCCGCCGGTGCAAGCGCCGATTCGCCATGGAAGCTGCCGAAAGCCGCCTGGATACAGGTAGTTAAGCGCTGCTGGGTAATGATGGGCTTTCACGAGATCGGATTGCTTGCCGGCGGCGTGGCGTTTTTCATCTTTCTGGCGCTGAGCCCGCTGATGGCGGCGACGGTGATGGTCTACGGCCTGGTCGGCGATGTCGCGACGGTCCGCGAGCAGATGGCCTCCATCGTCCAGCTCGTTCCGCTCGAAGCCGCCAAACTGATCGAGGAACAGCTGCTCGCGGCGGTGACCACCAGTTCCGGGGTGACCGGCATAGCGCTGGTGATCGCGCTGTTCTTCGCGGTTTACGGCGGGATGCGCGCGGTCAGCGGCCTGATCGGCGCGCTCAACATCATCAACGAAGAGCATGAGAAGCGCAATTTCCTCACTCTCACGCTGCGCGCCGCATACCTCACCGTCGCTGCCATCGGCGTCGCGCTGACCGGGCTCGTATCCGGCGGCGTATTCGCGTGGCTGCAAATGCAAACAAGCGTGCTGTTTGGGCCCTTCACCGACACGCTGTTCAAGGCCCTCACGTGGCTGGCGGCGATTGCGCTGGGCAGCACCGGCTTTGCGATCATCATGCGTTATGGCCCGTGCCGCCGCCCCGCCAAGTGGCGCTGGCTGGTGCCGGGCGCGCTGCTGTCCACGCTGTTGTGGATCGCCGTTTCGTTCGGCTTCTCGCTCTATGTCGCCTACATCAGCGACTACAACGCGACTTACGGCTCGCTCTCGGCGATCGTGGTGTTTCTCATGTGGCTGTTCCTGTCCGCCTATGGCGTGCTGATCGGAGCGCTGCTCAATGCCGAGATCGAGCGGCAGACAGTTGTCGACACCACTGCCGGACCGGACCGGCCGGTGGGCAAGCGCGGCGCGGCGCTGGCCGATATCGTCGACACCGGCGTGCCTACCGAAGAGGAACTGGTCGAGCGCCGGCGCGGCACCGGCCAGGAACTCTGCGAGGCCAGTGCGGAACAGCTGCTGCGTTGATCCGTTTCCGACGTGATCGCGGGGCGCCATCAGCGGAGACGAAAATGCTTTGGACAATTGCCGTGATCCTCGCCCTGCTCTGGATCCTGGGCTTGGCGTTCAAGATCGCGGGCGGGATCATCCACCTGCTGCTGATCGCGGCGGTTATCGTCATCGTCGTCCAGCTTGTCCGCGGCCGCCGAAGCATTTAGGGCCATCCCGTCCTGATCAGCCGCACGCGCTTTCCTGGCGCGCCGGGATCCATGCAGCCTTTGCAATTGCCTTCCCCCTGACATCGGCCGATTGCCCTGTCAGATAGGGAGCAAGCTGATGGATCAGGAAACGGCGATCCTGCTGGCGCGTATTCAATTCGCGTTCACAGTCAGCTTTCACTTCCTGTTCCCGGCCTTTTCCATCGGACTTGCCAGCTATCTTGCCGTGCTGGAAGCGCTTTGGCTGCGCACCGGGCGCGGCGTCTATGCCAATCTTTACCGCTACTGGCTGAAGATCTTCGCGGTGGTGTTCGCCATGGGCGTCGTCTCGGGCATCGTCATGTCCTACCAGTTCGGCACCAACTGGTCGGTCTTCTCCGACAAGGCCGGCCCGGTGATCGGGCCGCTGATGGCCTATGAGGTGCTGACCGCCTTCTTCCTCGAAGCGGGGTTCCTGGGCGTGATGCTGTTCGGGATCAACAAGGTCGGCCGCAAGCTGCATTTC
>VFQT010004187.1_pt1 | contig 12323 bp, 8 predicted proteins | sample 3512381 | NCBI WGS metagenome assembly VFQT01 (sample SAMN10412376, study PRJNA504923) | tailings metagenome | isolation source: Relicate 2 Philex TSF3 active mining site | place: Philippines: Tuba, Benguet | collected 2017-08-29 | reverse complement strand
GGTCGGAAACCCGATGATCGACTCGCTGGTGCACATGCGCGACGACATCGACTTCGCCACACGACGCCGTGATCTCACCCTGCCGGACGAGTACGTGCTGGCGACCATCCACCGGCCCAGCAACGTCGACGATCCCGTCCAGGCGGCGGCGATGGTGGGGCTCCTCACCGAGGTCGGATCGCGCATTCCCGTCGTCCTTCCACTCCATCCGCGTTCACGGGGTCCACTGGCGGCACTGCGCGCGGCACCCGGGGTGCGCGTGCTCGACCCGCTGCCGTATCCGCAGTTCCTCGCCGCGCTCGACGGTGCCCGCGCAGTGCTCACCGACTCCGGTGGCGTTCAGGAGGAGTCGTCCTTCCTCGGCATTCCCTGCATCACTGTGCGCACCACCACCGAGCGGCCCGTGACGATCACCCGCGGTACGAACCGGCTCGCAGGAGTCGCAGGCGCCGCAGAGGAGATCGGGCTGATTCTCAACGAGCCGATGCCGAGCCCGGCTGACATCCCGATGTGGGACGGTCATGCGGGTGAGCGCATCGCCACTCACCTGGCGATGTGGCTCGACCACCGCGGGGGTGACGCGCATGACTGACCTCCCGCCCTCTGACGGCAGCGCGCCGGGCAGCGAACCCCATCCGGATGAGGACGGGTTCGAGATGCACGACGAGCTGGTGCAGGCGATCGAGCGCGCCGACCGTGCGGAGCGCGCACTCGCCCGGACGCAGGGCTCCTTCACGATGACGGTCGGGCAGCTGGTCATCGACGCTGGGCAGAGCCCACGACAGCTCCTGGCCCTGCCGTTCACGCTGCTGCGGATGCGGCGGTCCCGACGCGCCATGCGGGCGCAGCGTCGTCCGGGCGAGAGCGAGTCCGGCCCGCTGACACCGCGGGACGTCACGCTGCTGGGCAGCCCGACCCGTGTGCTCCTGCCCCGTCGGACGGTGACCACGGACACCCGTCCGTCGATCGTGATGATCGCTTCGCCTGATGTCGTCGACGCGTGGCGGGTGGACGCGCACGTCAGCGTGGCGCTCCCGCACGACGCGACCGCGCTGGCGCGTGCGATCGATCCGGATGCGTTCGTGGTGCACACCCAGGCGGGAGCACCCGGGTCGGCGTGGTACCCGCTCGGCGAGCCCGGGGAGGCCGCGCGAGAGCGCGTTCTCGTTGCCGTGCGCGAGACCTGCGGACAGCTCGGGCGACCGCTCGTGCTGCTGCACGACCCGGTGCACGCCCCCGGCCTGGATCCCTTCGCCGGCATCTGCGACCTCGTGCTCGACATCACCGTCGACGATGTGGCACCTGCGTCGGTGCTGGCCCGCATCCGTGCCCTCGACGCAGGTGCGCCCCAGATTTCATCCGCTTCCCGGCTCAAATCCGCGACAAACGGGACATCTGACCGGGAATCTGCGGATTTGAGCCGGGAAGCGGATGACATCGGTGGTGAGCGATGACGGGACGCACGCTGCGGGCGCTCGTCTACGGCGACGTCAACCTCAACCTCATCGACGGGTCCGCCGTGTGGCTGGCGTCGACGGTGGAGTGCCTGGCCCGCAGTGGCGTCGACGTCACCGTGCTGCTGAAGGCCCCGATCGAGACCGACCGGCTGCTGCTCCCGCTCACCGCCCTCGATGGCGTCACGCTGATCGAGCCGGACGGTGCACCTCTCCACCCAGCACGTGCCGCGCAGGAGGTGCAGCGCCGACACAGCCTCGAGCCCTTCGACCTGATCGTGGTGCGCGGCTCACGCGCCGCCTCGGCCATGGTCGACCTCGGCTCACTGCAGCGCGTGCTCTGGACGTACCTCACCGACATCCCGCAGAGCATCGCCGCCCTCGAACCCGATTCACTCGGCCAGCTCACCCACATCGTGCGCCGCAGCCGGCGCGTGCTGTGCCAGACCCCTGAGCTGCGCACCTTCGTCGAGGCCGTGGTGCCGGACGCTGCCGGCCGCACCGTCCTGTGGGAACCGATCATCCCCGACACGGACGTGATCCCCGAGTCACGCGAGTCGGACGCTCACCCGTTGCGCATCGGCTACGCCGGGAAGTTCGCGCCGGCCTGGAACACCGACCTGATGCTGGACCTTCCCGCCCAGCTCGCAGAGCGGGAGATCCCGGTCGAGCTGCACATGGTGGGCGACAAGATCCACCGTGACGATCCCGCCTTCGCGCAGCGCATGGAGCAGGGCCTGGCTTCGGGCGCCACCGTCTGGCACGGCGGTCTGGACCGGGCGGCGACCCTGGCGCAGATGACGACGTGGGATGTGGGCCTGTCGTGGCGCGACCGGTCACTCGACAGCTCACTCGAACTGTCGACCAAGGTGCTCGAGTACGCATCAGTCGGCACACCACCGCTGCTGAACCGCACGCCCATGCACGTGCGACTGCTGGGCGAGGACTACCCGCTCTTCACGAGCCCGAGTGCGTCCGTGGTCGACGTGCTCGCGTCGGTGCAGGCGGATCCATCCCTCCTGCGCGTCGCGGCCGTCCGAGCACAAGGGGCCGCCGAGCACTACCGCATGACCGCCGCCGTGGAACGGGCCCGCCGCGTGCTCGACCGGGCTTTCCCCGCGACCCCGCCGGGACCGTCCTCCGTGACACGGACGAAGGTCGTCATCGCCGGCCACGACCTGAAGTTCATGCGCGGCATCGCCGACCTTCTCGCAGCGCGGTCGGACATCGATGTGCGCATCGACGAGTGGTCGGCGCTCGCGGTGCACGACGAGCAGTCCAGCCGCGAGCTGCTCGCCTGGGCCGACGTCATCGTCTGCGAGTGGGCGGGGCCCAACGCGGTCTGGTACTCGGCACGCAAGCAGGCCCATCAGCGCCTCATCATCCGACTGCACCGCTTCGAACTCGACGCCCCCTGGATCCGCGACGTCGATGCGTCGTCGATCGAGCGGGTGGTGTGCGTCAACGACCACTACCGGTCACGTGTCGTCGCCGAGACCGATGTGCGGGCTGACTCGGTGATCGTCATCCCCAATGCCGTGGACCGTGACGTGTTCGACCGGCCCAAGGCGCCAGGGGCCGATCGGGTGATCGGCATCCTGGGGATCGTCCCCTTCCGCAAACGACCGGACCGCGCGCTGGCCATCATCCGGGCGCTGAACGAGGCAGCGCCCGGATTCCTGCTGTCGATGAAGACGGCCCTGCCCTGGCAGCACTCGTGGGTGTGGCGCCGGCCGCAGGAGCGCGCCGCCTACCGCGCCCTGTTCGACGAGATCACCCACGACCCGGCCCTGCGCGGTCGCGTCGTCATCGAGCAGCACGGGGGCGATGTGCCGGCCTGGCTGCAGCGCACCGGCTGGGTGCTGTCGGTGTCGGAGGACGAGAGCTTCCACCTCGCGCCCGCCGAGGGGATGGCCGCGGGCTCGGTGCCGGCACTGCTCGCCTGGCCGGGCGCGACAGGTGTGTACGACCCTCGCTACGTGCACTCCGACGAGTCCGCCATCGTCGAGCACATCCTCGCGGTCACGGCCGAGGGCTCATGGCAGCGCCGCAGTGACGAGGCGCGCGACTGGTTCAACGATGCCTACGACCTTCCCGCTGTCGCGCAGCAGTGGGCGCGCCTGGTGACGGAGCGACCATGACGACTCCGGACCTCGAACGCGCGGTGCTGGTCGGCGGAACGGGGCGCAGCGGCACCACGGTGGCCGGGCGGGTGCTCAACCACCATCCGGCCCTCGCACTCACGAGCCCGCGCGAACTGCGCTTCCTGACGGGCAAGGGCGGCATCATCGACACCCTCGGACCCCTGGTGCCGGGCGGGGAGCCCGAGAGCACCGGTGACAGGAGCGAGGGCGACCCCGAGCACCTCGCTCTGAGGATGCGCCAGGGCTTCTACCGGTGGCGCAAGCCCTCCGGCGTCGAGGAGGGCCTGCACCGAACCGTCGCCCCGGACGTCCTCGATGCCGCCGTGGACGCCTACCTCGCCGAGGCGGAGGCCGACCCGATCGGTGCGTCGCGCCGACTCGTGTTCGCGATCATCCCGTCGACCCTGCGAACACGAGCAGGCTGTCGGTGGGTCGACAGCACGCCCAAGAACACGCAGCGGGCTCGGGCACTGCACGCACTCCTGCCCGAGGCGACGATCGTGCACATGATGCGCGACGGTCGCGACGTCGCCGTCTCCTTCGCGAAGAAGCCGTTCGGCCCGGACGACCCGCTGGAGGCGATGCAGCTGTGGGGGGAGCGCATGCTCCGCAGCCTCGCGGAGGAGTCAGAGCTGCCGTCGGGCGTGGTGGTGCGCGTCGATCTCGCCGACTGGGTCGGCTCCGACGGCCTCGATCACCTGCGCACGCTCTGCGACAGCCTGGGCATCGAGCACGATCCGGGATTCGAGACATGGTTCAGTGCGAACGTGACGTCCGATGCGATGCACGGGGGTCGTTGGCGACGTGATCTCGAGCGCAGGACCGCCGAGGAGCTCGATCGACGCTACGCGACGTGGCGCGCATTGCTCAGCGAGCGCTACCCGCAGTTCGTGCTTCCCCGATCCAGCTGACCCTCGACGCGAACGCGACGTCCGTGCCGCGGTGACGGCACTGCATGTCCCACGCCCGGCCCGGCCTGCCGTCGGCATAGGTGCGCACGCGCACGGCAACAGGTGTGACCGAGCGCCCGGACTCACGGCAGGACAGCCGCACCCGGCTGCCATCAGGCTGCAGCAGGTCGCCGGTCGCCGCACCATCGGCACCGCGCTCGGGAGTCCATCCCTCGGCGAAGTGCCAGTGCTGGATCCACGTCTGCGTCGAGGAAGCCGCGTCGACGTCGGTCACATCGACGTGGTCGCGTGCGACCTGCACTGTCCTGCGATGCGCGGACTGGTCGGCCGCCAGTTCGTAGGTGCCGTCGCCGAGCCGACGTGCGGACATCGACCCGCCACCCGCGTCACCCACCCGCTCGAGGGTCGAGTGGGCTTCCCGACTGCGCGACCAGGCGATCGCCTCAGGATCGGACTTCGGCCCCGTGGCGCGATCCGCGAGCACGGAGTGCCCGTTCGTGAACCAGGTCAGCGCCCCGTGGTCGTCATGGCCGTGGCGTACGACGCGTGGTCCGAAGCGGAGAATGTGGTGCGTTCCCTGGTCGGTCGAAGCGGCCCAGCCGTCGTCGGGACACCAGAGCGAACCGCCTCCCGACTTCCCGGTTCGCACCCGGCCGTCCCCGACGGGCTCGGCGACGCCGTCAGGCCGCACCAGAGCCTGGGCGGCACGGCGGGCCCGTGGGTCCATGGCGAGTCCGGACGCCCGGGAGAGGTCGTCCCACAGCGAGACGTTCATCCACTGGTACGACGTCGACTGCTCGTTGCCCATGCCGCAGGACGAGAACACTGACGCCCGGTCACGTCGGATGCGCTCGCGCGACGCAGCGATCCACTCCGGCTGGTCGAACAGGACCCCGGTGCGCAGGAGCAGCCGGTTCGCCTGGGCACCGTGGTTGTGCGGTTGCCGTAGGGGCAGCCCGTAGTAGCGGCGGTCGTCCATCAGCGCCGAGCCGAGCGTGCGCGCCAAGCGGGCGAACTCACCGCGGCCGGAGAGTCGGTACAGGCACTCCATGGTCTCCAGGCGTCGGCGGATCTGCCCCTCCGACCAGCCCGTCCGGCGCGACTGCTCCCGCGATGCCTCCGGTCCGGGATCGGGCAACGATGAGGCATACGTCGACGCGAGGCGCGCCGCACCCGCCGGGTCGCGCTCCGCAACGGGGATCAGCCAGGCGAGGGAGTGGAACCACAGAGCCTCCTGGGGGGTGCCCCGGCGCGCTGCTGCCAGCCCCGCCGAGGTCAGGGGCACGGCCGAACCGCGCCAGTCGAGCGAGGTCAGGCCCGCGTCGACCCGAGGATCGAACCGCTCGACCCGCTCGACCAGGTCGTCGCAGCGGGCTGCCTCGACCACTGGGGGGACACCGGGCTGCGCGGCCAGGGCCGGAGGCGTCACGCCGATCAGGGCGGAACCTGCCAGGAGGACGACGGTGCCGACGACCGAACGGCTGCGCACGGACGGGCGCACGATCCCCGGCGTCGTCACTGGTGCATTATCACCCGCATGGCCACGCCCGACGTCACCGTCATCGGGCTCGGCTACGTGGGCCTGCCCCTGGCCGAGCGAGCCGTCGCGTGCGGCTGCGCCGTCACCGGCGTCGACGCATCCGAGGCCGTGATCGCCGGGCTGCGCGCCGGACGCTCGCACGTCGACGACATCTCCGACGCCGACATCACCCGCCTGCTGACGTCTGGCTTCACACCTCTGCACGTCACGGACGAGATACCGCCGGCCGATGTCCACGTCATCTGCGTGCCGACACCGCTGTCGTCCGACGGAGGCCCAGACCTGTCGCATGTGCGCGCCGCCGGTCGCACGATCGCCGGCGTGCTGCGCCCCGGTGCCCTCGTCGTGCTCGAGTCGACCAGCTTTCCCGGGACGACGCAGGATGTGCTGCGCCCCATCCTCGAGGAGTCCGGCCTGCGGGCCGGCACGGACTTCCACCTCGCCTTCTCCCCCGAGCGCATCGACCCAGGACGCTCATCGCACTCGTTCGCCGACGTGCCGAAGGTGGTGGGCGGTCTCACCCCGGCCTGCCGTGACGCAGCGGCGGCCTTCTACTCACGCCTCGTCGACACCGTCGTCACCACCCGCGGACTCCGCGAGGCGGAGATGGCCAAGCTGCTGGAGAACACCTACCGGCACGTCAACATCGCGTTCGTCAACGAGATGGCACGCTTCTGCGATCTGCTCGGAATCGACGTGTGGGATGCGATCTCCGCGGCAGCCACCAAGCCATTCGGATTCCAGCGCTTCGAGCCCGGACCGGGGGTCGGCGGGCACTGCATCCCGATCGATCCCAACTACCTTCGCCACTGGGTGCAGGAGCAGACGGGCGAGCAGTTCAGGTTCGTGCACCTTGCGCAGGAGATCAACGCCGGCATGCCCGCGTATGTCGTCTCACGCATCACGCGCATGCTCGGGGAGCGCGGCATGACGGTGTCCGGCGCGCGGGTGCTGCTGCTCGGCGTCACCTACAAGCCCGACATCGCCGATGACCGCGAGACCCCTGCGCGTCCACTGGCCGCGCTCCTCGGGGACGCGGGTGCGACCGTGCTCGTGCACGATCCCCTGCTGCCGCACTGGTCGCCGGCCGGTACCGATGCCGTGCCGGTCTCCGATCTTGCGACGGCCCTGTCCGACTGCGACATCGCCGTCCTGCTGCAGGCGCATGCAGCCTTCGACCTGTCCGCGATCGCAGCCGCCGCTCCGCAACTTCTCGACACGCGTGGAGTCGTCGACCCTGACGTGCCGGGCGTCCAGCGGCTGTGACCCGACGGGTCAGGACGGACGCGCCGCCCACCAGGCGCGCAGGGCCTGCTCGGCGAGATCCGGGGCCATCGGCCCACGATCCAGGCGCAGGTCCAGCAGGAACTGGTACGCCTCGCCGACGACGGGGCCGGGCGGGATGTCGAGGATGCGCATGATCTCGCGACCGTCGAGGTCCGGGCGCATCGCCGCGAGCTCCTCCTGCTCGGCGAGCTCGGCGATCCGCTGCTCGAGGGAGTCGTACGTCCGCTGCAGCGCCATCGCCCGACGCCGGTTGCGCGTGGTGCAGTCGGCTCGCGTCAGCTTGTGCAGACGGGTCAGCAGCGGGCCGGCATCGCGCACATAGCGGCGGACCGCGGAGTCGGTCCACTCGCCCGAGCCGTACCCGTGGAACCTCAGGTGCAGCTCGACGAGCCGCGCGACGTCATCGGTCATCTCGTTGGAGAAGCGCAGGGCCTGCATGCGCTTGCGCGTCATCCGGGCACCGACGACCTCATGGTGGTGGAAGGAGACACGACCGTCGTCCTCGAACCTGCGAGTGCGGGGCTTGCCGATGTCATGCAGCAGGGCCGCGAGGCGCAGCACCGGATCCGGGCCGCTCGCCGGCTGGTGTGCGTCCTCGAGCAGCATCGCCTGCTCCAGCACCGTCAGCGTGTGCTCGTAGACGTCCTTGTGGTGGTGGTGCTCGTCCGCCTCCAGCCTCAGCAGCGGCAGCTCGGGCAGCACGTACTCCGACAGGCCCGTGTCGACGAGAAGGGTCAGGCCGCGCCGGGGATCGGGAGCCATGACGATCTTCATCAGCTCCTCGCGGTCGCGCTCGGGCGAGACGATCGACAGCCGCTCGGCCTGCTCCGTCATCGCCGCGACGACGTCCGGCGCGACCTCGAAGCCGAGCTGGGCGCTGAACCGCGCCGCGCGCATCATGCGCAGGGGGTCGTCCGAGAACGAGTCGTGCGGAGTGCCGGGAGTCCGGATGACCCCGGCCGCGAGGTCAGCGCGGCCGCCGAACAGGTCGACCAGCTCCAGCGCGGGCAGGCGCACCGCCATGGCGTTTATGGTGAAGTCCCGGCGCACGAGGTCGTCGGCGAGGCTGGTGCCGAAGGCCACCTCGGGCTTGCGGGAGTCCAGGTCGTAGGCCTCCGCGCGATAGGTCGTGATCTCGACCTCGCGGCCACCCACCCGGGCCCCGACCGTGCCGAACCGGATGCCGACGTCCCAGGTTGTCTCGGCCACCGGCGCCAGCAGGGCCAGGACGGTGTCCGGGTGCGCATCGGTGGTGAAATCGAGGTCGACGGACTCCGACGAAGCGAACCGGCCGAGCAGGGCGTCGCGCACAGGGCCGCCCACGAGGGCCAGCTCGTGCCCGGCCTCGGTGAAGACCCGGCCCAGGGTGGTGAGGATGCCCGCTGCCGTCATCAGCTGAGCCCGCGCTCCCTCGTCCAGGGGAAGGGCGGAAGGAGAGGCGGGACTCACGGGACTCGAGCGTAGTCAGCACGACCGGCACACGTCGGTGCTGGCCTATCCTCCCGATATGGCCCAGTCCCGTGCGAAGAAGACAGGACGGGTGGAGGAGACGTCCGCCGGGGGACTGGTCGTCGACCGATCCGGACCCACGCCCCGGGCAGCGCTCATCGGGCGGCTGGATCGTCGCGGCACCATGAAGTGGTCGCTCCCCAAGGGTCACATCGAGGCCGGCGAGACCCCCGAGCAGGCCGCCGAGCGCGAGATCCGCGAGGAGACCGGGATCGAGGGGAGGGTGCTGGCCCCGCTGGGCACCATCGACTTCTGGTTCATGCTCGATGCCCAGCGCGTGCACAAGACCGTGCACCATTTCCTGCTCGAGGCGCACGGAGGCACACTGTCGGATGCCGACATCGAGGTCGACGAGGTGTCGTGGGTTCCGCTCGACGAGGTCGCCGGTCGGCTCGCCTTCGAGGACGAGCGACGGCTGATGGATCGCCTGCCCGGGCTGCTGCACGACGCAACCGACCCGACCCCCGGCCGGGGGCGCGCGGACGAACCGGGATCCGCGTGATCCGCACGTCGCTGACCTGGCTGCTGGCAGTCGGTCTGGCGCTTGCACCCGCCCTCGCGGTATCGCCGGCGCGAGCCGACACCGCCCTCGGGCCGCTGCGGGTGGTGCTGGAGACGATGGCGCCCGCGATCCCGGGCGAGCAGGACACCCTGCGCCTGCGGGGTCGGGTGGTGAACTCCTCCGACTCCCCCGTCGATGACGTCACCCTCCGACTGCGTCGGTCCTCCGCTCCGATCACCGCGCGCGCGCAGATCCCCGTGATCGCCGGGGCCGGGCTCGAGGTCGCGACGGGTGAGCCCACCGATGTCGCCCTGTCCGGGACGACCGTCTCCGTCGCCGACTCGCTGGCACCGGGGGAGCTGACCTCGTTCTCCGTCCGGGTGCCGATCAGCGCGATCGGCTTCACCGCACCCGGCTCCTATGTCATCGCCCTCGAGGCCCTCGGCCGCATCCCCGGCGTCGACGAGTTCGACGAGCGACAGGGGATCGTGCGCACCTTCCTTCCCTGGATGCCCTCCGACGTCGACGCGGACCCCGTCTCGGTCGCATGGCTGTGGCCGCTGGCCGGTTGGCCGGCTCAGACGGTGTCCGGGGTGCTGCTCGACGGGCAGACACCCGAGGAGCTCGCGCCCGCGGGCCGGCTGGAGCAGCTGGTCACGCTCGGGCAGCGCCACCTGGCGACCATCTCGTGGATCATCGATCCGGCCCTGCTGCAGGTCGCCGAGCAGATGTCCGACGGCTACCAGGTCGTGCGGGACGGGGAGGTCGTGGTCGGCAACGCCGACGCCGTGGCCGCCGGGTGGCTCGACCAGGTGAGCACCGCCACCGCGATGGTGGGTGCGCAGGTGCTGCCGTACGCCGACGTCGACGCCTCGGCCCTGACCCGTGGCGGGATGTCCACCGACGTCGTGCGGGCGGTGACGCAGGCGCCCCGGGTCGCGGCGCAGGCCCTCGGCGAGCAGCCGGACGGCGTCCTGTACTGGGCCCCCTTCGGACGGCTCGACCAGCCCGCCCTCGACGTCCTCGCCTCCGCCGGAGTCACCACGGTCGTGCTGGCCGGTGGCTCGACCCCGGGGCCGGAGACGTCGACGCCGGACACGGCATCCGATCCCGACGGGCCGGCAACCGAGGGTGTGCCGACGATCGCCCTGGCCACCGATGCCGGAACGATCCGCGGGGTGCTCACCGATCCCGGTCTCGGTCGCGTCCTCGCCCTTCCGCAGCGCACCGCCGCCGACGTCGTCATCGCCCGCCAGCAGTTCCTCGCCGAGACGGCCACGGCCGCGCTGATGATGCAGGCGGCCGGCATCAGCGACGGCACGCTGGTGGCTGCACCGCCATCGGTTCGCTGGACGGCGTCGGCATCGCTCATCACGCCCCTGCTGCGCGCGATGCGCACCGCGCCATGGCTGCGCGCGGTCACCCTCTCCGAACTCCTAGCGGCGCCCGTCCCGGACACCGGGCGACGTCGAGCCGGGTACGGCGAGCGCGCGCGCGAGCAGGAGCTCAACCGACGGTATGTCGCCTCGCTCGCACGCACCAACACCGCGCTGGCCACCTTCACGTCGATCATCGACAATCCGGCTGGAGTGACGGAGCCGTTCTCCGAGGCCCTGCTGCGTGCGTCGTCATCGGCCTGGCGCTCCCAGCCGCGCGTTGGTGCAGAACTGCTCGAGAGCATCCGACTCGACCTCGCTGAGCAGACCGGCAGGGTTCGCGTGCTATCCCAGGGGACGATCACGCTGTCTGGTGACTCCGGCAAGGTGCCGGTGACCATCGCGAACGATCTCGACCGGTCGGTGACCGTCGGCGTCCTGCTGCGCAGCAGGCCCGGCCTGCGGCTGTCGTCCGAGCCCGTCGAGGGCATCCGCATCGAGGCAGGTCGCATGGCCAGCGTCGAACTCGGTGCCCGTGTGGTCGGCGGTGATCCGCTCGCCGTCGAGGTGCAGCTCATCGGTCCGGACGGCCAGGACTACGGCGAGCCGGCCATGATCACGCTGGCGTCCACCGCCTACGCCCGGGCGGCAGCCTGGGTCGTCGCCCTGGCCTTCGTCGCGATCGTGATCTTCGTGATCGTGGGAGTGGTGCGCCGGATCCACAAGGTGCAGCGGGCCGCAGCACAGAAGGCCGCGCGCACATGAGCGGTGTGCAGGCCTCGGGTGGCCTTCCCTCGGAGAACGAGCCGGTGACGTCCGGAGCCGTCGTCGCCCGCAACAGCGCGCTGATGGCCACCGGCACGATCGTGTCGCGCATCACCGGCATCGGCCGCGACATCGCACTCACCGCAGCCCTCGGCTTCTACCTGGTGTCGGATGCGTACTCACTCGGCAACTCGCTGCCGACGATGGTCTACATCCTCGTGATCGGCGGCGCGCTGAACGCCGTCTTCATCCCGCAGCTCGTCCGGCGCATGAAGGACGACGCCGACGAGGGCAAGGCCTACGCCGACCGCCTGCTGACGATCACGGCCACCATCCTGCTCGTGCTTTCCATCGCGGCAGTCGCAGCCGCGCCCTGGATCGTCGACCTCTATACGCCGGCGGACTACCCGCAGGACCAGTACGACCTCGCGGTCGCCTTTGCGCGGCTGTTCCTGCCGCAGATCTTCTTCTACGGCATCTACACGATGCTCAGCCAGGTGCTCAATGCCCGGGGGCACTTCGGCATGCCGATGTTCGCTCCCATCGCGAACAACGTCATCGCGATCACGACCTTCGTGATCTTCATCGTCATGGTCGGCACATCGGCAGCGGCCGACGGCGCCCTGACGACAGACCAGGTGCTCCTCCTGGGCATCGGCACGACTCTCGGCGTCGTGGTGCAGGCGCTGATCCTCATTCCCGTGCTCATGCGCGCGGGATACGCGTGGCGGCCCCGGTTCGACTGGCGCGACTCCGGTCTGGGCAAGGCGGCGAAGCTCGCCACCTGGACGGTCGCGCTGGTGCTGGTCAACCAGGTCGCCTACCTGTTCATCAT
>VFQT010004184.1_pt1 | contig 12329 bp, 10 predicted proteins | sample 3512381 | NCBI WGS metagenome assembly VFQT01 (sample SAMN10412376, study PRJNA504923) | tailings metagenome | isolation source: Relicate 2 Philex TSF3 active mining site | place: Philippines: Tuba, Benguet | collected 2017-08-29 | reverse complement strand
GCGGCAGCGAACCAATAATGGAAACCGCCGCTTACACCGTTTCTGCGATAGTCCCCCGCGGGATCGTTGGACTCCTCGGAAGTCGTATGTTGGGGTCGCCTCTAGGGTCAGGGTGTGATGGCCGCGGCTCGAAATCGCTCGCTGCTCGGGCGTCTTTCGTCCGCAGCGACTCCAGAGCTTGACTATGTGATTTGGAGACTCCGTCGCCGTCGACTAATCGAGGGGGAGTTGCAGGATCAGGCGTATGTGACGTGGTCGGTTTCCTCTCGCGCTTCGTTGGGTCGGGTTCATGTGGTAGTGGTGCCGCAGGAGGGGGAGGCGTTCGACTCATTTCGAGCAGGTACTCGCAACTTCTACTTCGAGGCGGCCCAGTCCCTGCGGGAGATGCTCGGTGATGATTCGGTTTCGGTGTTCTGCGTCGAGCCTGGTGAGGCGCCGGTCAGTTGGCACCTTCGGTTGCTCGACTACCTGGGTGACGTCGGGGCAACGCATGTGCTGACCCACATCGAGCACGATCCTGGTACGGGGGGTGGGCAGTTCACCTGGGACACCTTCTGGACCTTTGCCGCCCCTCGCTGGAGCGGAGTTCTGCTCGGGGTGATGTTCGACTCCGCCTATCGGGGAATTCGCTCGGCGGGCAAGCAACTTGCGCGGATCAGCAGTCGCTTCGTTCTGGTCGACATCTGCATGCAGATGGATGGTGCGTTGAGGTTCCGGCGACCGGAGGTCGGCCCGGTCAACATGCCGGTTTCCCGAGCATCCATGGCCCTCGTCGATGAGCGGATCTCCGGTCTGGAGCCCACCTGGGATGTGTCCTTCATCGGGGCGCTGTATCCGTACCGGGTGTCGCTGATCGAGCATTTGCGGGCCGAGGGGGTCTCCATTGCGGTGAACCCGCACCGATCCGATGAGACCCCTGACTTCGCCAGCAGTCGGCAGGGCCAGCCAGGCTGGCTGGACTACATGGCCGGCTTGCGCTCCAGTCGGATGACGGTCAACTTCTCCCGGTCCTCAGCCGGACCGGTCGAGCAACTCAAGACCCGGGTCATCGAGGCAACGCTGGCCGGGACCTTGCTGCTCACCGATGACCGCGATCGCACGCGCCTGTTCTGGCGGGAAGGCGAGGAGTTCGTTCGCTTTCGGGGGCCGGCGGACCTGCCTCGCGTGGTGACCTCGCTTCTCGCCGAGCCCGAGCGACTGCGGTCCATTGCCGAGGCCGGGCAGCGGCGGGCTCGGCAACTTGCCCCCGTCAGTTTCTGGGAGGGCATCGATGCCGGCCTCGCGCGTCGGTCCCTGCCCGGAGTCCTCGCTGCTGACCTGACGTAGCCTGCCGTTCCATGCCTTCTCCGGCTTTGACGACGGTGACTACTCGGCTCGGTGCGGGCGGTTGGCTCGTCATCGCAGCGGCATTGATCGGCAGCGCTGCACTGATCGCAACCGGAGTCCCCTTCGTCACTGCGATTGCCCTGATCGCCGTCGTGGGGATCCAGGCCATCGCAGGGGTGGTGATCTGGTCGGCATGCGCCCCTGGATCCGACCCGGTCATGCGCCTGGGCATGAGCCTGGCCCTTGGGACGGCCCTGGCCGTCCTGGCTGGCAGCCTCACCTCCCTGATCGGTCTGGGTCCCTGGGGCTGGGTCCTGCCGTCGGCGGTCGCCCTTGCCTTCGTAGCGGGTCGAAGGGTGCTGAGGCGGGCCTCGAGATTCGGGGACGCGCCGGCGACCGTGGATCGCCCGGCGTTGGTCGCGATGCTGCTGGCCGGGGTCTCCGGCCTTGGGCTCTTCGCGTACAACGTCCGTTCGTATCCACTCACCTGGATCGGATCCTGGTCGGGCTATCACGGCGATATGGCCTTCTTTGAGGCGATATCAACCTCGATGGCTCGCCTGGGGCCAGCGGAGAGCATCTTCACCCCCGGGGCGCAGATTCGCTATCACTGGCTGGTCTATGGATGGGCTGGGCAGGTCACCGAGGCGACGGCAGCCGTCCCATTCGTGACCCTGACCCGGCTCGTCCCGCTGGTTGCCCTCTTCAGCGCCTCGGCCATCGTGGTGGCCTGGGCCCGACGCCTATCACCGGTCGCCTGGGTGCCGAGCCTGGCTGCGTTGACCCTCGTGCTCGGCGGGTATCTGGGTGCCGTCTACGGCGGGGTCCTCACCCTGGATTCGCCATCCCAGTCCCTCGCGGTGGCTTGGATGCTGGCTTTCGTCATCGCCTGCCTTCGCCTCGTTGAGGAGCGCGCGTCTGGCCCGGCCCTCCTGCCGCTCATCGGCGCGCTTGCCTTCGCGATGGTCGGCGGCAAGGTCAGCTGCGCTGCACCTGCCCTGACTGGACTGCTGCTGCTCGCCTTAGTCGGGCTGGTACGACGCGAGACCTGGGCCCGGCGTGCGACCCTGGCCTGCGGGGTGGCGTCGGGGGCTGCCCTCTCCGCGTTCCTACTACTGCTTTGGGGGGCGTCCGGTGGCGGCGGGCTCGACATCGGCTCGCTGATCGATCGATCCGCGAGCCAGCAGGGCCTCAATCCGATCCCGGGGCCGCGGGGGGTCATGGCCGGCACGGCGATCCTGATGCTCGCCATCAGTGCACGCTGGGCCGGGTTGGCGTGGCTGGTCGTGGATCGACGCAGCCGGTGGCAGCCGCCGACGGTGCTGGCCCTCGGCCTGGCAGCCTCCAGCCTGGCGGCAGTCGCGGCCTTCAGCAGTTCCAACGAACTATGGTTCGCCACCGCGGCCACGGCGCCGCTGTCAGCCATCACGGCGGCTGGGGCCGGTCAGGCGCTTGCGTCGCTGGGGAGCCAGCGGGCTGCACGTGAGCGCGGCATGCTCCTGGCCACCTGCGGGATCGCCTTCCTGGTGTTCGCGCTGGTCTGGATGCTGTGGCTGACAGGGGCCTCCGGAGGCAATGTCTGGGTGGGCACCTGGCGCTGGGCCGCGCCTTTCGCCGGGATCGCGGTTGCCGTACTCGGCGGGTTGCTGCTCGCCTGGGGCTCAGCCTTGCGCCCGCTCCTCCTGGCCGCTACGGCCGGAACCTGCGCGATCCTGGTGGTGGCCACCGCGCCCGCTCGCCTCATCGGTGTCGGCTCCGGGATCGTCGGCGCCCAGGAGAACGGAATACGCAATGAGTGGTTCAGCCGGGGCGACAACAGCGTTCGCGGTCGCGATTTCAACGTGCCGATCGAGTGGACCTCGTCCCAGATGGAAGCAGCTGCCTGGCTGCGCGAGCAGGCGCAGCCAGGGGACCTAGTGGCAACGAACCGGAGCCTTGGTGCCTTCGTGCCCGGAGTGACCGGGCTCCCTACCTACGCATCTGCGATTCAGTACCAGGTCGACTACGCCCGGCCGTGGGTCAGGGAGGTCATCCTCGCCCGCGAGCAGCAGTCCTGGGAGTTCATCGACAGCCCATCCGAAGCCACCGCTGCCCCGCTCTGCGAAGCCGGAGTGCGCTGGGTGTGGGTGGATCCATCCCTCAACCAGGCCACGAACTGGGCTCCCTACGCTGAAGTCGCTCATCGCACTGATGACGTGGTGATCCTTCGGCTGGCGGCGGATGCTTGCCGGAAGCGGTCAGCCCCTGCGTCGTAGGGTCTGGGTGTGCATGTCCTGGTCACCGGCCACACCGGCTTCAAGGGCGCCTGGCTGACCTTGATGCTGCACCGAGCAGGCCATCAGGTCAGTGGCCTCGCCCTTGATCCGCTACCGGGTGCCCTGTTCGAGGCCGCCGGCCTGGCCGAGTTGCTCGCTGCCGACGTGCGCTGCGACGTGCGCGATGGCGCCCGGACCGTTGCGGCCGCCCGCGAACTGGATCCCGAGGTCGTGGTCCACCTGGCTGCTCAGCCGCTGGTCCGTGCTTCCTACGTCGATCCGCGAGGGACCATCGAGACCAATGTGCTGGGCACCCTGTCGGTTCTGGAGGCAATCGCCGCCGCCGGTGGCGTCCGTGCAGCGGTGATGGTCACCACCGACAAGGTCTATCGGAATGTCGGGCAGATCGAGGGGTATCGGGAGGCTGATGCCCTCGGTGGCCACGATCCATACAGCGCCTCCAAGGCGATGGCCGACATCCTCATCTCGTCATGGGTCGACTCCTTTGATGGCTGCCCCATCGGTATCGCGCGCGCGGGCAACGTGATCGGCGGCGGAGATGTCTCCGCCGACCGCCTGCTGCCCGACCTGCTGCGCGGATTCTCAGCAGGTAGCCCTGCGCAGATCCGCAATCCAGATGCGGTCCGCCCCTGGCAGCACGTACTGGACTGCCTGAACGGGTACCTGCTGCTCGTCGAGGCGCTGCTGCAGGGGGGTGGAACCGGGGCGTGGAACTTCGGGCCGGATCCGAGCGGCTTTCGCACGGTGGCCGAGGCCGCAGACCTGGCCGCCGCGGCCTGGGGGTCGGACGCCGATTGGACCGCCGAACCTGGCCAGCACCCGCACGAGGCCGCCCTGCTCACCCTGGATGCCACCAGGGCCCGCACCGAACTGCACTGGCAGGATCGCCTCGACTTTGAGCGGGCGATCGGCTGGACCGTGGCCTGGGCCAAGGAGGTGTCGATGGGTCGATCCGCCCGCGACGCCTGCCTGGCCCAGATCGCGGCATTTGAGGCCCTCACAGGGCCAGGTGGCACCGGAGGTACTCGGTGAAGGCGGTACTGCTAGCCGGCGGCCTAGGCACGCGCATGCGGGAGGAGACGGAGTTCCGTCCCAAGCCCATGGTCGAGGTCGGAGGCGAGCCGATCCTGGTGCACCTGATGCGGTGCCTAGCCCGGCACGGGATCACCGAGTTCGTCATCGCCACTGGCTACAAGAGCGAGGTGATCGACGAGTACTTCGCGACTCACCCGCAGTGGCAGGTCGCGGATCGCACGGCTGACCTCCTGCGAGTGCAGGGCGGCCCGGCGAGTGAGCCCTGGGATGCCTGGGTCGCCTACACCGGCGAGTCAACGGGGACTGGCGGCCGGGTCAAGCGGCTAGCCCCGCTGCTAGCGGGCGAGCGGTTCTTCGCGACCTACGGCGACGGCCTGGCCGACGTAGACGTCTCCGGCCTCCTCGACTTCCACCTGGCATCGGGTGGCCTGGCCACCTTGACAGCCGTGCAGCCCACGAGTCGATTCGGGCTGATGGACATCGACCATGCCGGGCGCGTGACGCACTTTCGCGAGAAGCCGAAGATGAAGGACTGGGTAAGCATCGGGTTCTTCGTCTTCGAGCCAGAGGTCCTGAGCTATCTGAGCGATGACTGCGGCTTGGAGGAGGAGGGCCTGACCCCGCTCGCCGCGGAAGGTCAGCTGCGCGCCTATCGGCATGAGGGGTTCTGGCAGCCGATGGACACCTATCGCGAGTACTGCATCCTGCAGCGGCTCTGGGAGTCCGGCGATGCGCCCTGGCGGAGTTGGTAGCCGATGAAGGTCACCTGGACCGAGCTCGAGGTTCCCGGCCTGCTGCTCTCCAGCGGTGCGAGCCTGGTCGATGAGCGAGGCGCGTTCACCAAGGTGCTCTCCGGCTCCGATCCTGCGCTCGGGGACTTCCTCGGGCGCGAGGCCTACTGGACGAGGTCCGCCGCTGGAGTCCTACGGGGCCTGCACTTTCAACTGCCGCCGGCCGCCACTCGCAAACTGGTCCACGTGGTGCACGGTGGCATTCGCGACTTCATCGTCGACCTGCGGATCGGCAGCCCGATGGAACGGCAACTCTTCGAAGTCGAACTCAGTCCGCAGGTCGGCGGGCTCCTCGTGCCGGCGGGGTGCGCCCATGCCTACGAAGCCCTGATGGACAACACGATCGTGTGCTACTTGCAGGACGTGCCATTCGAGGATCCAGCGACCTATGCCGGGATCCGTGCGGACTCAGCCGGCATCGTTCCTCGTTCGTCGTCTCCGATCGTGATGCCGCGAGACCTGGAGTTTCCCGCGCTCGCGGACTTCGCCTCCCCCTTCACCTACCAATGAGCAACCGTCACGTCGTTGGGTTTTTGAGGGGAGCCCAAGCCTGCCAAGCGGATCGACACTGAACCGCGTTTCCAGGCTCATTTCCTTCAGGCACTAGTCTCGTGGAACTTCTTTATCGAAGGCAGGGTGGCGGCATGTCTAGTCAACCGAGAAGCCTTGCAGGCCAGCGTCGAGTTGACGAGAGCGGCGAAGACAAGGCCCGACGCCTCGTCGCGCCTGCAGACTTTGCTGCAGCGCTGACCGCCGCCGCTGGGGCGCTCTTGCTCGCATTCCTGAGGCTGCGAACGAGTCTCACCACTGGATTCGGCCCGATCGACGATCATGAGCAAGTCGGCTGGATCAGCGGCCGCCCTAGACTTCTACTCACCGAGTACCTTTCTACGCTGCTCAACGGCACTGAAGTAGGTGACATTGGGCAGTACCCCCGATTCCGGCCCACCTACTACGCGGTGCGGGTAGCAGAAGCTGCCGTGTTCGGGTCGAACTCGGGCCTTTGGTACTGGGCTTCGCTCGTCGCCTACGGGGTCACCGTGACCCTCCTGAGTGTGTCGATGTGGCTGTGTATACGTCCGAGCGTCTCTCGCCTGACGCCTCCATGGGGCATCGTGGCAGCCGTGGCAGTGTCCACTCTCGGCGTTTTAGCGTACGGATCACTCAACGCATGGCTAGGTGTCACGGCGCGGCTTGGCCCTTCGGAGCTCTTGGCAATGCTGGGCGTCAGTCTGGTGCTGCTTGCCGGCACGCAACTGGTCGGGAGGTGGTCTTGGTGGTGGTGGCTGCCGGCAACTCTCGGGGTGCTGCTCGCAGTGCGCAGCAAGGAGAACTTCTTGCCTGTCGGCCTCGCAGTCGTGGTGGTCGGCCTGTATTCCTATTGGCGGAATCGAAGAATCGTGGACCTGGGATTCGTCGTCCTCAACGGAGCGTTGACGATGACGGTGGCGACCATCGTCGCTGTCGGCACAGGGGTGGCAAGTGCTGGAAGCGACATCTACGGAGCATCCGTTGGAGGTTCAAGACTGACCTCGGCGATTCGGGCGTTCCTGATCGTGTTCCCCAGGTACTGGGTGCCGGCGCTGGTCGTGCTCGCGGCGGCAGTCCTCGTATTGAGTCTCGTTCGACCTGTGCCTGCCACGATCGATAGATCCTTGATCTGGGTCCTGAGCGTTCTCGGGTGCAGCTGGTTGGTGTTTGACGGTTGGGTGTACCAGGGACTGTATGCGTCTGCGCGGTACTGGATGGTGTTTGACTTCCTCGAAGTCTGTGCGCTGTTCGCTGCCTGCTCGCTGGCACTCTCCGTGTTCTCTCGACCATTAGGCGGTCCGCAACGCACCGTCGTCTCCATCGTTGCGGCAGCATCGATCGGCTTGGCAGCGCTCCAGGTTTCCTACGCCCCGGCTTCGACTCGGGCGATGGTGAGCGAGGCTCAAGCAAACGATGCGGCGGTAGCCAAGTGGAACGCAGGCATCGACCAGGTGATCCGCGGCCTGGACGGTTCTGGCATCAACCAGGTCATCGTGGTGCCAAGCGATGGCTTGGACTTTGAACCCGCCTTCGCAGCGAGCGAGTTCCTGCGAGTTGCCAGGCCAGACACTACTGTCTTTGTTCTCGCCCCCGAACCGCCGAACTCGCTTAACGAGCGTCCCCAGAGAACTATCGACGTCCTCATGCAACAGGGTTGGGCTGCCACCGGGCTCCAACCCTTGTCCCAATGGAATCAGTCAGAAGGCACCCTGTGCCTTCTGTTGAACGGCGCCTCTCCGGTGAACCAGTGCTCGCGGGAGAACTCAGTGGCCGCAGAGGCAAGAGTCATGAAATGAGCACGGAAAGCTGTAGGACCCTCGAATGACCACGGAGGTCATGCCGATGACAGACGGGATTCAGCTGCACGAAATTTTCGACTTCGCCGTTGATAGTTCTTGGCGCACTGCAAGGAAGGCGGTCTCGCGTGTCGCTCATCGGTTCCTCTAGGTACACCTCGCGACGTCAGCGGATTCGCCTGAGAACCGCGGGGCGAAAAGGAGTTTCTCCGTCTTCCCCGCCTATCGAGATCCGAAACATGATCCTGGATGATGCCTACCTCATGGCCGCATACGGCGAACAGTACTTGCGCCTTGCCGAGCAGTTGCCAGCAGGGAAGGACGGACTTATCGTCGAGTTGGGGGCGGGTACAGGGATCGGAGGCACGTGGATTCCGGGGATGGTTTGTTCCGACATCAGCCCAAGCAACATCCTCCACGCGGGACTCGATGCGACAAAACTGCCCTTCCGAGATGAGTCCATAACCGCATTTGTATTGAAGGATGCCCTGCACCATGTCTCGAACGTTGAAAGACTCCTTGACGAGGTCAGTAGATGCCTTGTGGTGGGAGGGGTTATGGCCGCGTGTGAGCCCTATTGGGGTGTCCTGGCTTCCGTCATCTACAGGTTTCTGCACCCCGAGCCGTTCCAGAAGCGGCAGCAGGGATGGTCGTTCGACGCTCAAGACACCTGGGACAGCAACCAGGCACTTGCCTGGATCCTCTTACGCCGTGATCGAGACAAACTTGCCTTGGGATGGCCCAGACTGAGCTTGGAGGAAGCCGGCCCCCTTCTCGGGCCAAGTTACCTCCTCTCAGGTGGAGTATTTGGTCGATCGCGAATACCCAGCTCATGGCTGCTCGCACTTCATGGCATCGAGACTCGAGTCGGTCGCCCGCTGGATCCCTTCCGCTTTGAGTTCGCCTTCACCTTGAGGAAGTCGCCCGAGTCGGCAATCACGGGAGAATGATGTGAGCCACTATCTTGAAGAGCACCTAAGATTAAGACGCGAGTTCAACGCAGCCAATCAGATACACGCGCGTGAGCGACGACTACGGAACTCGTTCTTCCATGAAGAAGTGAACCGCCTCGTCGCATCCCAGGTTGCACCCAACTCCCGGGTCGTGGATATCGGTTGTAGTGATGGGAGCCTCCTGCAACGGTGCCAACCCCGCGTCGGTGTGGGGATCGATATCGACGAGAGTGCACTGCTGGACGCTGCGCAGAAAGTGCCACAGGCACAGCTAGAAGGTCGGGCGATTGAAGAGGTGACAACTCCACCACTCGCTGGCCCGGACTACATCATCATGAGCATGCTGCTTGATGAGGTATACGATGGACAGTCAGTGCTGAAGCAGGTGAACGAGTGGTGTGACTCGCACACCAGGCTGATTCTTGTTACCTACAGTCGCTTGTGGCGGCCCCTGCTGAAAGTTGCCGAGATGTTCGGGCTGAAAGTCGCGGCACAGGGAGAGAACTACATTCCACGCGTTGAAGTGGAGAACCTCCTGGAGTTATCCGGTTTCGAGGTCACCAAGAGGCTAGAGGGAGTCTTGGCGCCCATTCGGATACCGGTGGTGTCGAGGCTCGTGAATAGATGGATAGCACCCATACCGATCGTTCGATCGCTCTGCATGGTGCATGTCACGGTCGCGCGAGCGAGGCGCGTTCCAGACACCGTCGAGTCAATCACCATCGTGGTAGCAGCTCGCAACGAGGCGGGCCACATCGAGGACTTGGTACGGAGGATTCCAGTCATGGCCCCTAGGCAAGAGGTGATTCTGGTCGAGGGCGGATCCTCTGACGATACCTGGGCTGTCATTCAGGAGGCTGAGAGACAACAGCCACGTTCTGGGCTCCGCCTGGTCGCTCTGCAACAGACCGGCATCGGTAAAGGCGACGCCGTGCGAACTGGTTTCGCCGCAGCGACTGGTGATGTCCTTATGATCCTAGACGCGGACTTGTCAGTTCCCCCGGAGGAGTTGCCCAAGTTTCTCGAAGCCTTGGTCGACGGCGCATGCGAGTTTGCAAACGGCTCTAGGCTGGTTTACCCAATGGAAAAGGAGGCAATGCGCCTTTTGAACCTCCTCGGCAATAGGACGTTTGGAGTCGCATTCTCTTACCTGCTTGGGCAGCCGGTCAGAGATACGCTCTGCGGTACTAAGGTGGTCCACAGGTCCCAGTACCAGCGAATCGCTGCAAATCGTTGCACATTTGGTGAATTCGACCCTTTTGGCGACTTTGACCTGCTATTCGGTGCTTCAGCATTGGGGCTTCGCATACGGGATGTTCCGGTGCACTACAAGGAGAGGACTTATGGGACCACAAACATCTCAAGGTTCCGTCATGGCTTGTTGCTCCTGCGAATGTGCGGTACCGCGGCCCGGCGACTCAAGTTTGTCGGCTAAGTCCCGGTAGCAGCATCAATGCACTCCCCAACGTGGATTGAGATGAACTGGGAATCAGATCGCTCTGGAACGATGGACTTTGGAGTCAAGCGGGATCCATTTGCGAGAAGGACTGAACCGGATCCTTGGTCAAGAACCATGTCGCGATAGGCGCTAGGCGCAACAATGCTGAGACCGCCGTTTACCAACAAGCGATCTAGCTCGTCGCAACTAAACGACTTTGGCTGACCATCTGGGCCCCAGCCTCGAACCTCCTTATTCCAGATATCGAAGTCAAGCTCTTGACCGCCGCTCTTGGCCAGCGTTTCGAAGAAGTTGGTCCCCGCCCAATGAGCCCCAAAGAGGAGCGAATTGCTGAGCGTGGGAACCCCGTAGGTATAGGCCGTCCAGGCCGAGGCGCTCTGACGTCGGATCAGATTCAAGGACGCTTGGTCTGCTGCAACCTGCGCTGACAGTTCTCTGATCTTCGCCTGACTCGACACAACTGCGATCGTGGCAAGGAGGGCGGCGCCCAACAAGATGACAGGCCCCAGCACTCCGGGGCTCCAGGCGGTGGTGTTCAGGTCGGTTGATTCAGCGAAAGCCACGTAGGTGATCGCTGCAAGGGTTGGGATAAAAACGGCGAGGAGGACGAAGTCGCGATCCGTTGAGCTCTTGTAGCCGATCGCGAGGGTCAGAATCACGGCAGTTCCTAGGCCAACCACGACAGGGAGTCGTTTGCTCCATCCATTGCTGCGGCGACCTCGAAAGCAAAAGCCGAGGAACAGCAGGCACGTGATGATCGCGATAACCCCTGCGGGATAGGCATTTGTCGAAGTTGAGATCGCAGTGACTAGATTTTTCCAGACGGGTTCAGCGGGTGTGGCAGCGTCGCCGTATCGGTTGGTATGGCTAGCGACACCAAGAAACCAGTGAGCCATTTGAGTGAATCGCGAGCGAATCGGCAGGAGGATGACTCCAACCGAGACCAACATGGCTGCCCCAACTATGAAGAGCGAGCGAATCCGAAGGAGAAATGGCAATAGAAGTATGAAGGGCAGGAAGATGACCTTCGACGTGACACCGACTGCGGCAATGACGCCTAGTCCCATGAGAGCCACAATCCCCGGTGCCTGACTTCGACCACGAAGACTGGGAGCGAGTACTGCCATGGCTACGAGGCCAGCCGAAAGGACAATAGATTCCGGGGTGAGTAGGACGGTATAGGGGAGAGTGAGAGTAGAGGCCGCGAGCACCAATAGAACAGCTAATAGCCCGGCCCTGGGCGATAGAAAGGTGGCAAGTCGGTAGCCGAAGAAGCCCATGGCCGCGCTAGTTCCCGCTGCAAGTAGCACGGACATGACCAATAAGTAGCGCTCTGGATCCTGAACGACCGCGGAGGCCAGTGTGCCGCCTTCATCAAAGAGCGAGTGGATGGCTGCGCTCGTTGCGCCCGAGAACCATTGCAGTGAAGTTCCAGGATGGTCGGTATGCCCAGGAACTCCTCCCGTGACGAGTTGAACGCCATTTAGGAGATATGGGTACGTGGGGTCTGAGTACCAGGACCAAAAGGGCGGCGCTTCGTACAGGAAGTACAGGAGGTATGCGAAGAAGCCCAGTGGAGCTAAGAAGCACGCAGTGAACTTGCTCCAGTGCCAGGCGTGTTCGTGTGAGCAACTCTTTCGGTACGAGCCAATCGGACCCACGTTCGGAAAGAGAGAGATGCGAGCGGTGACAGACCGGAGTCGCTCAGCTGAACTGGCAAACCTTGAGAACTCCATGGTCGACCACCTCCTCGCTCTTTGGCAGGGCTGGAATCTCGCATGAAGGATCCCAATGTGCAAGCCCTTGCGGCCATCTATGACTGTCGGCGTCAGCGAACGCAAATCAGCACACAAACTTGATCGAGCAACGCAGATCGATCAAGCGCCGGAGGACACAACTGGAGTGCATCCTGTATCACCTTTTACGCTCTCACCTATGAGATTCTAGGCATTCTTGGGCGTGACTGTCCTCATGAATGCAGCAGTGTCCCGGATGGACCACTGCCTCCAATCCTGCGTTTGGAACATGAACTGAGGTTGAGGTGACGGAAGCCTTCGCTTGACTCTTCGATGATGCGTCACTCGAATACTTGGGGTGATGGAGTTGTGTCCGCGATAGTGGTGTACGGATCCCGGTGAGCGTGTCGCTGACGTAGGCGACGG